>ERZ791917.603-NODE-603-length-31001-cov-40.990758_pt1 | contig 31001 bp, 42 predicted proteins | sample MGYA00510138_ERZ791917 | MGnify/ENA primary metagenome ERZ791917 (study PRJEB30046, sample SAMN00792102) | human gut metagenome | study: EMG produced TPA metagenomics assembly of the A metagenome-wide association study of gut microbiota in type 2...
CAACACACGCCCGAGTACAAGGCTATCCGGGAACAAAAAGAAATTGCCATCATGAACTCCCATGTAGGTACGGTGATTATACTGCGAAATGTAGCGAATGTTGGGATAAGGCGTTGGAGGATGATAAATAATGGATGATATCAAAGAATGGGTAAAAGTTATAGAAGGGAAAAATAAGAGCATCCCATCTGCCAGCACATCTAGAAAGGAATCACTAGATCACATGATACAAGGAGATAAAAATATGCTGGACGTAAGCATGAATAATATACGTAAATCGATCAATACAGCCTGCCTAATGGGACTTAGGTATGCTGTATTAGATAAGACGGGGATAGACGCTGTGGACGCTGAAATATGCGCCACAGTTGAGGAATCAGGATATAAGATAGCGTCTAATACAAGCAAGATTATTATTCAGTGGTAGGGGAGGACAAGATGATGCTTAATATAAAATTCAGGGTATGGGATAGGACCGTAAAGGTAATGGCAAAAGTAAATCAAATTAATTTTCATAGCGATTATACATACCCACAAGTTATTTATAGATATAAAGACCCACGCACTGGGAAAGTAACAGATGAGAGGGGGCATTTTGGCTGGGATGATGGATGCGATATCGCAATTTTGATGCAGTATACCGGATTAAAGGACAGTAACGGAAAGGAAATATACGAGGGTGACATATTGAAGGTAATAAACACATATAAAACTAGTGATCACAAACCTTTTAAAGTTGTAGTCACATATGAAGATGGTAGTTTTGTAATGCACTATGTTGATCCAGACATGCCAAATTCATTAGGGGAATATAATCACATGGACAGTTGGTCTGATTATGTCGTTTTCGAGGTCGTCGGGAATCGGTATGAGAATCCTGATTTGCTGAAGGAGCATGAGGATGTGAAGACCTGCCGGGAAAGAAGAAAGCAATAAAAGAGGCGATAACATGAACAAGTACAACAAGGAACATTACAGCGACCCGACGCCGCACGATGCCATAAAGAACATCGCTAGGGAAGAACGGGCCGCGGCTATGGAACCGATTCATATTGTTATTTTGGGCGAACCAGTGGCACAGGGACGACCGCGCTTCAGCCGCCATGCCGGCTATGTATCCACGTATGACCCGGTGAAGTCCCGAAAATACAAGCAATGGATTTTCGACGAAATCTGGGCACAGATAGCTACACGGAAAATCAGACAGATCCCGCCGGGTGTCCCACTGCATGTGACGGTCATGGTTTACCGGGGTATCCCGAAAAGCTGGCCGAAGAGCAAACGTGACCGGGCTATCCTGGGAGACATCCGCCCGACGTCGCGGCCGGACACGGATAATTACATCAAAATCGCCATGGATGGCCTCAATAAGGCCCTTTTCAAGGATGACAGCTATGTCGTATCCATCCGAGCCGAAAAGCATTACAGCGACACCCCACGCATGGAAATCATAGTCAGCCAACTGACGTTGGGAGATGTGGACCATGATTGACCGCCGTATATATATATGTCCCTGTCCCTGTCCCTATGCATAAATCCGTGTGGGTCCTTGGACAAAAAATGTTAAAAAAAAAGCACGAAGTTTGCTTTTTTCTTTTAACCTGATTCTGCAAGAAGTCTCCCGCCTCTATAGGCGGGAGTACGTTCACCACATTTTTCGTCCTGAACCAGGACCATGGCGGTTCTGGTTTCTCAAAAAAAATGAGGTGAAAAAATTGAAAAAGAAAATTTATAAAAAAGCATTGGCTGGAAAAGGCTGAAAACGCGGAGAAAGGTAGAAAAATGATGAATCAAAAAATTGAATATATCGATGAAAGTGGGCGGCGGATTCTGCCGGCAGGTTTCGATGTAAAAAAAGCGGAGCGGATTATGGGAAACTTCCTGAACTTCCATAGCTTACGGCATACAACGTTTTCAGAAGTGGCGTCTTCCTTAATCTTATCCGGCACGGGATATGATGGCGGCACGTCATCCAACTACTTATGCAATTTGTTGGGTGTAGACGGCGGAGACATGGCCACGCTCAAAAACTGGAAAAGGAGGGTGAAGCCATGAAATTCGGTAAATTTACGCCGTGGAACGAATGGGAAGACCACCTCAACGGGACGGAACATTACCAGTTCCACTTTAAAAACGGATACGGGGCCAGAGTCATCCGCGGCCCTCACAGCTACGGCGGACCGCAAGGCCTGTATGAGCTTGCCGTACTCCGGAAGTGCCGGAAATACTGGGAAATCACGTTCAAAACACCGATTACAAGCTTCGTCCTGGGGAATCTGGAAGTTGACGACGTCGTGAAGGCGTTGGAAGACATCAGCCACCTGGCCGATGACTACGATTGACTTCATGAAAGTTTTGTAGATCATGACGGAAACGTTGTGTTCGTGGATTAAGGAGGGAAACCGATTGAATAAAGTACAGCTCATGGGCAACCTGGCCCGCGACCCGAAAGTCAGCGTGACCCGGACCGGCAAGACCCTTGTCCGGATGACGGTGGCCTGCTCCGAAACCTACAAGGGGAGGGACGGCCAGGCGAAAGAAATGACGTCGTTCGTTCCGGTGACCTGCTGGCCGCCGTCGTCGGATCTGGCGCAGAACCTCTTGAAAGGCGACCGGGTCGTCGTCCTGGGACGGTTCACGACGAATTCGTACGAAAAGGATGGAACCAAGCGCTACTACAGCGAAGTCACGGCGGACTACGTCGGGACCGTGCCGAAAGCCGCGAAAGCCGCCGCGCCGGGCGAATCATTTGAGGACATGGGGAGCGCCGCAGATGATGAAGAGATTCCGTTCTAGGAGGAGCCCATGGTTTATAAATTCACGATCGACGGCCGCCCGATGACCAAAAAGAACAGCATGACCAAGACCCGGTACGGGCTCATACAGTCCAAGCAGTACAGGGACTATGAAAAAATGGCCCTGTGCCAGCTGATGACCCAGAAGCCGAGGAACTTCCGCACGATTGCTTGCGCGGCCAGGATGAACGTCGAATACTACATGCCGAACCGCAAGGGCTGGCCTGACCTGTTCGGGCTGGTCCAGGCGACGGCCGACATTTTAGAGAAAGCCGGCATCGTAGAGGACGACGGCTATATCGCCGATGTGGCTTACAGCTGCATCGCGGGCGTAGACCCGGTGTGGCCGCGCGCCGAAATAAAGATCATCCCTATGCCGGACGACAAACTCAACGAGCTTAATCCAAAACTTAGAAAGAAGGTCAAAAAATGATAGATGACAAGATGGCCGTAAACACGATAAAAGCGTATTGCGACGGAAAGAGATGCGCGGATTGCGCCGTATCCAAGGCGTGCTCCCTGGCGAATAAAGCTTTCACTTTTTTTGCTGAATACCCCCTTGTTGGTAAATTTGAAGATTTACAAAAGCCCCTCGAAAAGGCGCCGAAGTTCGACATCACGCAGAAAGATAGCGCGGATTTCCGGAAGTACATCAATGAGATATTTATGCGTGAAGCGAAAAAATACGGCCTCCCGATGAACACGGCCAACTCGATAAAATGGTCCGCAAACGGGGAAATTAAGGTCACATTCGTCGACGATGACAACAAGACGAACTACATGGGCCGGGCGAAGTGCCATCCCGGCGACGCTTTCAATCCGGAAATAGGCATTAAACTGGCCGTCGAAAGAGCGGCGATGGATATGCCGTTTCATCCGCAAAATGGAGAACGTTATTATTACTTCACGGATGACGGGAGCCTTTATGATGCAATCTATTGTAACGATACTGAAGATAAAGTTAATAGCCTGATAGGCAATTGCTTTAAAAATAAAAAAACAGCTATGTATAACAAAGACATGGTTCATCTTAGCATAATGGTAGTACTGAGAACTTTAGATAGCCGTGGTTACAAAACTGATAGCCAAATCAAGGAGATGGTGACCGATGCGATGGGTAGATGTAAATGACCAGCTCCCGATTCCGCAGCGGCGTGTGTTGGTAGCGATGCACGCCGGCACGGAGTGGGAATTTAAAGCCGTCGGGGTGTTTTGCCAGGATCATTGGCTCGTAGACGGGGAAACCCGTCTCATCCCGATGAAAGAAGTACAGTATTGGGCGCCGATAGCCTCGACGCCGAAGCGATAGAGGTGACAGTATGACAAAACGAACGGTATGGCTGGGGCTCATCATTTACGCCGTCGTATGCATGGTGGCCTTTGTGACGATGCTCGTCATGATCTTTAAATAGGGCGGTGAGGCTATGGAGCACTGGTATAAACCAGGGCCGGTACAGTCTCACCAGATGACGGATGAAGAGCGCAAGCACTACGCACTGAAAAGGAAGAAAGCCAGTGACACGCGCTCTGAGTCTGACATCGAGACTTACCAGGCCGACACGATATTCAAGATCCGGAAGCGGATGCATTACACCTGCAAGAAGATTCGCGGGAGGAGGCGGTAAGAAGATGTGGGACATTGTCAAATATTCGTTCTATGGGGCCTGCCTGACGTTTTGGGCGGTCCTCGCGATGACTTTATTATGTGCAAACCGATAGGAGGCTTATAACGGACATGGGGCGCAAAAACAGACGGCGGAGACGAAAACCGCCATTGATGCCCTGGAGCCGGGAGCCGGAACTAAATCATGGGACCCTCGTCCCGCACCGGAGCCGCTGCGCGTTCTGCGGGCGGCCCCTTCCTCGTTCCGGCTGGCATTGGTTCCGGGACGAATTCGGGCAAAGGGTCCGGAAGTGCAACGACGAACGAAGCTGTATGAGGAGCCGGAAACAGGCCGCCGAGGAGTCTTTTAGGCGGGCCATTCGGCGCAATGCTTATCACACGGGCAGCTATTGGATGAAGGAGGACCGGGAAAATGGAAACGAATGATCGCATCGAGCAGGTCAAGGGCCTGCTGCACCGCTATCACCGGACGGCGGTATATATCAAGAACCTCAAAGAGGAGATTGCCGACAAGAAAGCTCAGATAGAAGCCATGCCGGCGCCCAAAGTGCCTGGCTATTCGCCAACCCCGGGAGGCAGGGCGAATAATCTGAGTCCCGAGGAACGGGCCTATTTCGCCAACGAGAGGGCCTTAGAGCGCATCACAGAATTACAGTGCCGCATCAACGAACTGGAGCCGATTCTGCTGCGTGTCGACCGGACACTCGACGCCCTGACCGTTACCGACCGTAATATCATCGTGAGCCGCTGCATCAATCACTACCCCTGGAACATGACGGCCCGGACGGCCCACTGCTCCCCGAGTTACTGCCGCCGGCGCATCGACCACATCCTCAGCCTGATGGCGGACATGATGCTGGGGCCTGGCGACATCCCCATCCCCATGGAGTTATTCACGCAGGATACACAATGATTGTGGATAACTGAAAAGCTGTAGCACATTCATAGCACTTTTGTAGCACATTCGTAGCACCACATGACAAGCTTTGCGTGCTATAATGACAGTATCGGGGACGGGGACCAGATGCCGCCGTTCGGTCATTGCGCGGTATCAGTCCCGTCTCTACAATGTGCGCTTTGTTCTTAGTGATAGGCAATCTAACAGCGCACAACATGGACGTGGCCGGGTGTACAATAGTAGTGTGTGTCTGTCGCGCTGAACAGGCATACCCCCGGAATCGTCCGACCTGGGATAGTTGGTTGTTGGGTATGTCCGCCATGGGGCCTCCAGGCATCGAGGGTTCGAGTCCTTCCTATCCCCCAATATGAATAGAGGGAGCTGTCAATTATGACGGCTCTTTTTTTATACCTAAAAACACGAGGACGGTGGTGAGTATGTGACATGGCTAATGAAAAAAATTTAGTGCCGGCTAATCAACGAACTCCGAGGGAACGCCGAGAAAATGCACGAAAAGCCGGTATTCAGAGCGGTAAATCAAGACGGGCTAAGAAGACCCTTAAAGCAATCATAAAGGGCGTTATGCCTGTCAAACTGAAGGAATTACCGCCTGATTTGTGCAGGGTTATTTTACGGGCCGCACAAATGAATGCCACGAAGGAGAATAAAGAAATGACCGTCGCTGAAATCATTATGGGCGGGATGATCCGATGCAGTGTCAAAGGAAATTCGATGATGATGAAACTTCTATTGGATTTACTCGGCGAGTCGCCGGACATCAAGCTTCGTGAACGAGAAGTAAAGCTCAAAGAAACTGCTGCTGACCTGGACGATGGAGATAAAGGCGACGGCATCGATGTACAAATCTATTTGCCGGATAATGAACGCGGTGACAGTGATTGATAGGGAGTAAGAAGGTGATGCCATGCCAACCATTTTAAAGCCTCAGCCAGGGCCACAGGAAACGTTTTTAGCCTGTCCTGCTGATATTGCTATCTATGGCGGCTCCTGAATTCTGCAGGCGGCGGTAAAACCTACGCGTTGCTGTTAGAGCCGTTACGACATATCCGAAACCCGAAATTCGGCGTCGTTATCTTTAGACGTGATAGCGGCCAGATTACGAATGAAGGCGGCTTGTGGGATAATGCGAAAAGTATTTATAGACAGTTGGGGGCAAACTTCTTGGAATCGGCGCCGAAGCGGGTTGTTTTTCCGTCGGGAGCCAAGATTACATTCAATCATCTCCACAGTGATGATTCCGTTTATGGCTACCAGGGCGCACAGATTCCTCTCATTTGTTTCGACGAATTGACACATTTCACGGAAGCGCAGTTTATCTATATGATGAGCCGTAACCGTTCAACGTGCGGCGTACGGCCTTATATCCGGGCCACTTGCAATCCGGATTCTGATTCCTGGGTTGCCCGTTGCATTTCCTGGTGGATTGACCAGGACACGGGATATGCAATCCCAGAACGGTCTGGCATTATCCGCTATTTTATAAGGATTGATGGCGCTATTCATTGGGGCGATACCCGTGACGAGCTGGCGACGGCTTATCATGTGGACCCTTCATTATGCAAGAGTGCGACATTCATCAACTCCAGCATATTCGACAACAAGGCCCTGCTCAACGCGGACCCTGGATATCTGGCCACACTGAACGCCTTGAGCCTGGTGGAAAAGGAACGGCTTTTAAAGGGCAACTGGAAAATCCGTCCGGCTGCCGGGTTGTATTTCAAGCGCGACATGTTCCGTGTTGTTCAGGAAGTACCGGATAAAATCGTCAGTATTGCCCGCTCCTGGGACCTGGCGGCGACAGCTATCACGCCAAACAGCCCGGACCCTGACCGTACTGCATCCTGCCTCATGGCCAGGATGAGGAATGGACAGTACATTATTTTGGATGTGCAAAGGCGGGCACTTAATGCGGCTGATGTTCGTGAGCTTATGGTTAATACCGCTAAAGCGGACCGGGCTCAATTTCCGAATGTCCGCATTACTGTGCCACAAGACCCGGGGCAGGCTGGGAAATCGCAAGCGGCTAGTATAACTGCACTGTTGGCTGGATATAGCGTGACGACACATACTGTTACAGGCTCAAAGATTACACGAGCCGAACCATTTGCGGCTCAGGTTCAACATGGAGCTGTTATGGTATTGGATGGAGCATGGAATGATATGTTTTTCGATGAACTTGAAGGCTTCCCCGATGCGCTTCACGATGATCAGGTGGATGCAGCCAGCGATGCGTTTACAGCTGTAGCGAGAGTCAACGATTGGAATGCCTTGATTTCATAAGGAGCAAGGATCATGAACGATATTAGAACTGACGGGTTCTTTAATGCCTTTTTGGGATATGGAACTAGGCGGCGGGACCCGTTCACACATACTCATTTTCAGGGCGCCCAGGTGAAAGCTATAGAGGCCCGATGGCACGAGTATGAAGAGCTGTTCACCTATAACGGCATCGCCCAGAAAATCATTAAAATTCCGGCCAATGACGCCGTTCGGGCTGGCTTCACGTTGAATGACGGAGACAGCGAGCTGGAACAGAATAAGGCCGTACAATCCATCTTGGAAGATCTGAATTTCCAGAGCGTCTTTTCCAACGCCCTATGCTGGGACCGCCTGTATGGTGGGGGCGTCGTGCTCATGCTGATTGATGACGGCGGGGAATTGCAAGACCCGCTGAACGAAAGCGCCATCAAGAGCATCCGGGACCTGGTCGTCTATGACGCCCAGGACGTCACGCCGGAATATGAGTACCAGGACCCGAACCACTCTTTATATGGGAAGCCGGAAACCTACACCATCGTAGGCTATAACGGCGGGACATTCTCGGTGCATGAGAGCCGTCTACTCATCTTTGACGGGTCACTCATCAGCAACCGGGAACGGCGCCAGCGCAACGGCTGGGGCGGTTCCATCATGGAACAGGTACGAGATAATCTGATGCGGTTCGTGTCATCCCAGGAATTTTCCCTGATGGCCATGGAACGCATGAGCCAGTCGGTATTGAAGTTGTCCGGCATGGGCAACGTACTGAGCACCGACGAAGGCGAGAAAATCATACAGAAAAGGTTACAGCTCATCGACATGGCCCGGGGCATGATGAACACCATCGCCCTCGACACGGAAGACGAATATAACATCGAGACCATCACGATGAGCGGCCTTTGCGAAATGGTGGATAAATTCGAGACGGCCCTGTCGGCGGCGGCCGATATTCCCATCACGGTCCTTATGGGTCAAAGCCCGGGCGGCCTGGATGCCACCGGGGACAGCGACCTGGAGAACTATTACAACATGGTCGACCGCATCCGCCAGCGTACGTTAAAGCCAAAAATCAACCGCCTGCTGCAGCTTCTGAGCCTGGCCCATGACGTGCCGCTGAACCTGCCCGATGAATATACCATCGAATTCGGCAAGTTGTGGAGCCCGTCGGCGAAAGAAGAAGCCGACACGAAGATGGCCGAAGCCGAAGCCCGGGCCCGTGATGCGGCCACGGCGGCGCAGTATGTATCTATTGGGGCCCTCGATACCCAGGAGGTACGGGACAAGCTCGATGAAGGGGACTTCTACAAGTTGGACCGGAGCCTCGACAAGGTCATCGAAGAAGCCCACAGCACACCACCCAAGGGGGAATCCATGAATGACAAAGGAAATCGTTCCGAAGCGTAAAATCAGATACCCCATGGGGTTGGAACGGGATTATGCCAAACTGCTTACGGCCTATGTAGCTCGTAAGATGAAAGTGGTGGCGGCCTTCATCCCGGAAATGAAAACGGCCCTGCAATCGTCCAATACGACAGGGCACATTAACTTAGTCATCGACCAGATAGGCCAGGCTATGGAATCCGCTGACGTCCTGACAGGAACCATGCAGAAAATGGCCCGCCTGGTAGAAACTCATACGGAGAAAGAGACAGACGCCGAATTCCGGAGCGTGTTTTCCCTTTCGGCGCCGCTTCTCCCTGGGCCGCTAAAGAGCCAGCCCGTCACAGATGTCGGGCGGCAGGATGCGGCCTCCCCTGATCTGGAGGAACTCAAGCGGGCCTGGGTAGACCAGAACCTCGACCTCATACGGAGCATCGACGGAGAGACGCTGGCACGCATCAAGCAGCGGTTAAACGACGCTATCATCTATAACAGCAATGCGGCCGCGCTCACCAAGTTCCTGGCCGAGGCCATTCAGGATATCGCCCACAATGAGACGAGCCGGGCCGTGCTGATTGCGACAGACCAGATAGGCAAATTACACGGGCGCATGAGCCAGTACCGGCAGGAACAGGCCGGCATCACTCACTACATCTGGGAGACGGCCCACGATTCCCGGGTACGGCCATGGCATCGCACGAGGCAGGGGAAGAAATTCGCCTGGAACGCTCCGCCACCTGATGGACATCCGGGGATACCGATACGGTGCCGTTGTGTGGCCCTTCCGGTCATCGACGTCGATACCATCCCCATCCGGACCCAGGCGGGGACCTTCATTTCGCTGACAGCGAAAAAACTTACCTCAGCACCGCCACAAGGTGAGGAAGAAGGAAACGCGAACAACTTATACCCCAAGACGTTAGGCGGGACTTCACGGGGCAAAGAGATGACACACGCCGAAGCGGACAGCGGGAACGTCAATCCGCGGGTCAACTTTAGCGAGGCATACCGGAATAACTGCCAGACCTGTGTCGTTGACTACGAGGCCCGGCGCCGTGGCTATGACGTCATCGCCAAAGGGTTCGAGGCCGGCGGCACGACGGAACGGTTGTCCCGCAAGACCAACCTGGCCTGGCTGGACCCGGAAACCGGGGAAGCCCCGGCGTATATCCTTGACAAGGCCGTGCATACGCCGAAACAACTGTCTTCCTGGCTGCACCGCATACTGGACCCGAAAGGCCGCTATACCATCGAATTTGCCTGGAAAGGCCGTGGCAGCATTGGCCATATCGTTTGTATTTCCCAGGACAAAGCAGGCAACCTGGTCATGTATGATCCCCAGCTCGACCGGGCCTATACCGGGGACAAGGAAATACAGCGTTATTTCAAACGAGTTCGCTTCAAGCGGACCTTCTACGGCATTACGGTTTATACGCCGCCCCGGCTCCTGCGGGTCGATGACAAGGCGTTCAATGTGAAGATCGTCAACGACGTTCTGGAAAAGAGGAAAAAATGACCGATACGAACGACATGGCCAACGAATTCGCCGTCTATCACGGATACGATGGGGCTGAACACCTCTGCTCCTGGAAAGGATACGAGGTATATGAACCGATAGCCAAGAAAGAGCGTATCACCGGCCTGCCTTACAAGATTCTGATACGGCAGGACGATGTAAGGTTCTCTACCGTCAATGAGACATTTGACATCATGGACGACTGTGACGCGTACCTGGAAAGGGGGTGAGAAACATGATTCGATATGACCGAGTACCGATTCATGCACAGAAGACCGATGAGGGATTCATCCGGGACAAGCCGGTTGTTGGCCGTACAGGAATATTGGAATATAGGAATCCGGACGGCAGTATCCGGCGTGAATACCGGCCACCGGAAGAAGCATTTAACGCTGATTCCCTGAACTCGCTACAGGGGAAACCTATCACGATGGGCCACCATGGCATGGTGACGAGTGACAACAGCAATATCATTCAGCCAATCGGTACAGTTCTTTCCCCAGGCAGACAGGATAATAACAACATCGTTGCTGATATCGTCATTTATCAGCTGCCGACCGAGGCCCGCGAACTTTCCTGCGGATACAATCTCGATTTAGAGGAAACACCGGGAGTGACGCCGGATGGGCAGTCTTATGACGCCATTCAGCGGCATATCCGTTATAATCACGTGGCCGTTGTCCCTAAAGGCCGTGCCGGTATTGCCCGGCTGAACATGGACGGAGACCAGGAAATGGATTTTGAGGAGCACCAAGATACGACAGGAGGAACGAAGACAATGAAAAAAGTAAGACTCGACAATGGTATCGAATACGATGCGGCGCCGGAAGTAGCCGTATACGTTGACCAGCTGCGTGAAGACCATAAGAAACAGAAAGCTGAAATGGATACCTTGCAAGCCAAGTACGACGCCGCTGTTTCGGATTTGAAAAAAGCAAAGGAAGACGCCAAGCAGGCCGAAGAAAAAGCGAAAGCCGCTTTTGACCAGGCTGTCAGCGACCGCGTCGCCGTATTGAAGCGGGCCGACGCATTCGGCATCAAAGACGCCGAAAAGATGACCGTCCAGGACATCAAGAAAGCCGTCATCAAGAAGGTACACGGCGACGATTTCGACCTGGAAAATAAGAGCGACGAATACATCAACGCGGCTTACGACCTCGTGAAAGACACGAAGCAGGAAGCCAAAGCCGATAAGGCGGACGGCATCGCCAGCCAGGTCAAGACCATCAACCAGCCGAAAGAAAAGAAAAACGACGACGAAGATCTGACTGTGGCCGAGGCTATGGAACAGCTGCGCAAAGACGAAGCAGACGCATGGATGAAGGAGGTTAAATAATTATGGCACAGAACAAACTTTTCACATGGTACGGCAACGAAGACCGCCCCGGTATCGCTGGGATGAAAGCCGATACGACGGTCGACGTCGTAGACAGCTATGCTGCTGAATCGTCTGTCATGCCGGGCGACGCCGTTATTCGTGGTACGGAGGAAAAAACCGTCAAATCCGTTACGGCTGCCACTGATGGCACGAAAGTCATTGGCATTGCGCTGCATAAACATTACGATCCGGAAATTGGCTGCTATCCGGCCGGGACCGCTGTTGACGTCATGACCAGTGGTGATGTCTATGTTACGGCCGGCGGCGACGTACAGCCGGGTGATAAAGCTGATATTGCCATCGACGATGGAACGGTCGTCTTCACGAAAACGGGCGGAACGAACACACTGCCGGGCGTTACGTTCCTCGATTCCGGTGCAAAAGGCGACGTCGTACGCATCCGCATCCGTTTATAAACAGGAGGTATGAACAACATGACCATGACCCATTATGACGAAAGAGAAGCAAGATATTTGCAGAACGTGGCTAATATGGACGAATCTATGAGCGTATTTCTGGCTCGTCAGCTGACCCATATCCGTGCCCAGACGCTGACGGTCAAGAAAGCGCCGATGAATGCATTCCAGGTATTCCCGGTCCAGACGGATATTCCGGCCGGTGCTGAAAGCGCCGTACAGTACATCTATGATGCTGTCGGCATGGCTGAAATCATCAGCAACTATGCTGACGCACTGCCCCGTGTTGATGTTGTAGCAAAAGAACAGGCTGTCAAGGTTTTTTCTATCGGCGACGCATATGGCTATAACTACCGGGAAGTCAAGAATGCCCAGTTCGCTGGCATTTCGTTGAGCGCTCTCCGTGCCCAGCAGGCCCGCCGTGGCATTGATTTGAAAATCAACAAGATTGCCTGGAATGGGGATAAAGCTCACAACATTACAGGCTTTTTAGATAATGAAAACATTTCGACAATTTCCCTGCCGGCCGACGGCACCGGATCTAAGACCGCCTTTGCCACCAAGACCTATGACAAGATGATCCGCGACATGAACGATATCATCGACGCCATCCCGACCGCCACCAACGAAGTGGAACAGGCCAATACGGTCCTGATGGCCCCGGCCGTCTATCGGGCATTAGCTGAAACCCGTATCGAAGACGCCCAGGGTACGACGGTACTCCGTTTCTTACAGAGCCTGCATCCGGAAATTAGCCGCTGGATGAAGGTAGGCGAACTCAAAGGCGCCGGTACAGATGGCTCCGATATGGTCGTTGCCGGTTATTTCGACCCGACGTACATCCGTCTGGAAATACCGACCCGTTTTGACCAGCTTCCCGTACAGTATCGTAACCTTGAATACGTCATCGACTGCGTTGCAGAAGCCGTAGGGGTAACGGTTACTATGCCGATGGCCTTTGTCAAAGCCCAGGGCTGTTAGTAGAAAGGGGGAGGGAACAATGATTCTGTTGAATAAAACGAGCCGGGCTGTCCTGTTCGGCGGAAACCTGCTGATCCCGCTGAAACCGACGACCGTAGAAGGCAAAGTATCCGACGTTAAGAAAACATATCCCGGTATTGCCGCCATGCTGGATAGTGGCGACATCGAGACACTGACTAAGGCCGCCGCCGCGGAAGCCGAAAAAGATCTGGCTGCTAAGACCATCGAGGAACTCCAATCCTACGCGAAGGAAAAGGGCATCGACCTGGGAAATGCCTCGACCAAAGAGGAGATTCTGGCAGCCATTGAGGCCGCAAAATGAGTGCCGTAAGTGATGCGGACCTGCTGAATACGGTCTACACGGTAGCTCCCGAATTCACTACGATGAACGACAGCGATGTCCTGCAGGTTATGGACATCGCTAAATTATTTGTGAGTGAGAAGAAATTCGGGAAATTCTACCCGGTGGCCCTGGCCGATTATACGGCGCACCTGCTGACACTGCGGACTGAAACGGCCAACAGTGGCGGCATGAGCGCGACGCTGACGTCCGGCGGCATTGTCAGCGAAAGCGAAGGCGACCTTTCCCGCTCCTACGGGGCGGCTAGTACTGGCAGTTCAGGAAATGACCTGCTCAATAAGACCGTATACGGGAAAGCTTACCTGCAATTACTGAAGTTGGTCATCGTGCCGGTCCGCACACGGATGGGGTGAGGCCATGAGTGTCATCGATAAGGATATGGGGTATCAGACCATCATTACCAACCTGAGCCGCCTGAAAGGGACGGTCAAAGTTGGAATCATGGCCGATGCAGGCAGTGAGAAAAACGGGGCCAGCCTCGTCGAAGTCGCTGCCTATAACGAATTCGGTACACAGCACATTCCTGCCCGGCCCTTTGTCCGTCAGACGACAGACAACAACCGTAGGGACTGGGGGGGCATGGCGGCCCGGCTTGAGGACCGGGTAGCCCACGGGATGGACCCGCATCAGGCGCTGGAGATTCTCGGCAACAAGGCCGAAGGCGACATGAAGAAAAACATTGGCCGTGGCCATTTCGTTCCCAATGCGCCGAACACCATCAAGCAGAAAGGTTCATCCCAGCCGCTGATTGATACCGGCCGTATGCGTAACAGCGTAAGCCATAAAGTGGAGGACTGATAGTATGGGATTCAGACGCCCCGTCACCATCGAGCGCACCAGTCTGGGAACTATTGACGATAACGGCCGATATCAGAAAGGTACGATGACTACACTGACCATTCAGGCCAGTGTACAGCCGTTAAGCTTGCGGGAGCAGGCGACGATAGTTGGCCCTGACGGCGCCCGTAACGTGTCTTACGTCAAAATATATACAGATACACCGCTAATTCCACAAAGCGCCGCTAATGGGCAGGGAGAGGCCACTATGGCCGACGTTGTGCAGCATCTGGGGCGCCGTTTCCTGGTCACACAGTGCGACGCCTTTCAAAGCGGCGTCATTAGTCATTACCGGGCTTATGCCAAGGAGGTGCTGACCGATGACGACACGTGACAAGATGGATTTCCTGCATGGCATCATTGCCGAGTTGCTGGGGCTTCCCGGTAAACAAGTCGTCTGGGTAAACCAGAACATGCCCCGCATCAAGCGCCCCTTTGCGACGCTCCAGTTCTACGGCGTTCATGGTGAAGCCAGTGAAGAACTGCGGCCGACGGGGCCGGGAAAATATGACGTCCGGGTCCCGACATCGGCGACGCTGGCCGTGCAGTACTTCGGACCGGATGCTCTGGAACACCTGGAGACGCTGGCCCGTGGTTTCGAACGTCCGACGATTGCCGACCGCTGCTTTGCGGCGGCTGTCGTCGTGTATGACACGAACAACATCACCGACCTGTCGGCGCTCTTAGAGTCGCAGACCTGGGATGAACGGGCGAATATCGACCTGTATATCCGATATAACCACGACGTCGAAGACGAACCGGGTTATATCGAATCGGTCGTCATTGAAAGCCAGATTCCCAAGAGCCAGCCGGATACGCCGACAATTATCCCGCCTGATCCGGACAGTTCCGCGAGCAGTGGAAGCGGAGACACGGGAACCGATATCGGGAATACCGGTTCTGGAAGCACGGCAGAACCGGATACCCATGATTATTACATCGATACCGTCGAAGCAGACGGTACCATACAGTAAGGAGGACTGTTAAATGGCGAACATTGACCGCATTGTAAACGTCCAAATCGCCTTGAATACGACCGGCATCAGCAAGCTCGGATTCAGCACGGTCATGGTCATCGGTAAACATACGCACGGTTCGAGCCGCGTACTGACCTATACCGATACCGACCAGCTTGTCGATGACGGATTCCAGACGACGGACGCCATCTATAAAGCCGTTTCGGCCTGCTTCTCGCAGATTCCCAGCCCGACGCAGGTCAAGGTCGGCAAGTGGAACGGCGAGGAAGACCTGGCCACGGCCTTGGCAGCTATCCGTTCGGAAGATGATGACTTTTATGGCATCGTCCTGGCTGACCGGATAGAGGCCAACGTATTGGCTATGGCCGAATGGACCGAAACGCATATGAAGCTGTTCATGACGGCTACCGGCGACGATAAGGTGAAAGACGCCTCGTCTACGACGGACATCATGGCACAGCTCCAGAGTAAGAACTATTACCGCACGGCTGTCTGGTATCACGCCGACGCCACAAATGAATATCCGGAAGCGGCTGTCATGGCCCGCTGCTTTGCTATCGACCCGGGCGGCGAAACCTGGGCGAACCAAAAACTGGCAGCGATTACGGCCGACAATCTCACGGAAACCGAATACAATGCCATCACCAAGAAGAACGGGAACACGTTCGAGAAATTCCGCAACGTACCCATTACCCAGAATGGCAAGGTGGCCGCCGGTGAATGGATTGACGTCATTCGCTTCCGCGACTGGCTCCAGGAAGAAATCCGTACCAATGAATTCTATCTGCTCATCAACTCGGATAAAGTACCTTATACCGACGTAGGTATCGCCATGGTGGAAACGGTACTGCGTAAAGCCCTGGAAGACGGGCAGGCCGCCGGCGGCATCGCCCCGACGGAATACGATGAAGACGGGAACAAGAACCTGGGCTATACCATCGACGTGCCGCTTTCTTCGAGCATCACGGCCAACCAGAAGGCCAGCCGTGTCCTAAAAGACGTGAAGTTCACGGCCCGTCTGGCTGGGGCTATCCACGCCATCAAAATCAACGGTTCCTTTACCTACGATAACCTGTTGGAAAGCGCTTAGGGGGTGATTTGTAAATGTCTGACGTATTGACGTATGACCCTAAGAAAAACATTATCATCTACGGCGGCCGACAGCTCACGGGCTTTGCTGAGGATGACATGATTACCATCAAACCGCTGGGAGATGGCATGCAGATCTACAGCGGCGCCGACGGCGAAGTCGGGCGAAGCGTAGACCCGAACAGCACGTTCGAAGTCAAAGTAAGCCTGGCTACGTCGTCCAAGAGCAACGACTATTTGAGTGAGTGTTACAACAAGGACCGCCGCACAGGAAGTTATATGCTTCCGCTGACTATCAAGGACCTCAGCGGTACGACACTGTTCTTTGCCAAGCAGGCCTGGGTGCAGAACTTCCCTGAATCGAAACGGGGCCGGAAAATCGACAACCAGGACTGGACGTTCAACACCGGGCAGGTATCCGATCCGGTCATTGGCGGCAACGATTAGGAGGCTAAAACATGAGTATCATTTATCAGGGCGGAGAAACGAAGAAGTGGGACCAGGGCCAGTATACCTTTGCTATCCGGCAGTTCCCGCCGTTCCACGCCATGAAGGTATTGGGCGAGCTCCAGAAGGTGCTTGCCCCGGCCCTGGGTGGCGCTATCGGTGGTATCAAGCCGGAAACGCTGGACCAGGACACGAATAACGTCATCTTTATTGGCAATACCGTGTCTGACGCCTTGAATGGGCTGGCCAGAAGCATGGATGGCGACACGCTGGAAAAGGTATCTGCCATGTTATTGGACCCGGATTATGTCAGCGTCGCACCACTTCACACGAAGGACTTCCAACAGCTCGATGAAAGCGCTGTCAATGAGGTCTATAGCGGCCGCATTTTCGATATGATCGTATTGATGGCCCAGGTGTTCAAAGTAAATTATATGGATTTTTCCAAGCTCTCGAGCGTCCCGACTGGATTCCTCGGAACGTTGCGAGAGCTGAAACAGTCATTCCAGGGGAATGCTCCGACGATTTCGCAAAAATGACGTTCATTTACCGCGTACTGGATGCAGGCATGGTCACCATGACGGAGCTGAAAAGCGGCATGGTGACTCTGACTGATCTCGTCGAGATGACGCATTATCTCGACATGAAGAGCGACATCGAATACGCGAATATAACGAAGCACGATAAACCGGAAGGAGGTGGGCGCCATGGTCGTCCGTGAACTGATTACAAAAATATCGTTTGCCGTCAATCGGGGCGGCCTGGATGCGGCTAATAACGGTATTTCCCGCCTCAAGCGGAGCCTGGGCGAAATCGGTGGGGCCAGTTCCATGGCCAGCCGCATGTTCGGCAACAGCGCGGCGAACATGGCCGCTTCTGCTACCAAGGCTGAAATGGGTATTTCCCGTATCAAGTCATCCGTCAACAGCCTCATGGGGTCCCTGGGACCGCTGGCCGGAGCGATGGCCGCCGCCTTCTCCATCAGTGCCATCAAGAACACGGCCGATGAAATGATGAGCCTGGATGGCCGTCTCCGCTCCGTCACGTCGAGCGAAGAAGAACGGCGCGGCGTGGAAACGCAGCTGTATGAGTTATCCCAGAATAACCGCAGTGCCCTGGCTGAAATGGGCGACCTCTATTTCAGTACGGCCCGGGCCTGCAAGCAGATGGGGCGGTCGCAAGAGGACGCCATGAGGACCACGGATATTGTATCTAAGGCCCTTACGTTAGGCGGCGCTACGACGGAACAGGCGAAAGCTTCTATCTTGCAGTTAGGCCAGGCCTTGGGGTCCGGCGTCCTGCAAGGCGACGAACTCCACTCCCTCGATGAAAATGCCAGCCTGCTCATGCAGCACATGGCCGAATCTATCGGCGTGCCCCAAGCGGCCCTGAAACAGATGGGCAAGGATGGGGTATTAACGTCTGATATGGTCATCGACGCCATCCTGGCCAGCGGGGCGGCCATTGATTCCGAATTCAATGGCATCCCGCTGACTATTGGCCAAGCCCTGACCCAGGCCAGCAACTCGTGGAAAATATTCATTCTGCGCATCGAACAGGGTACAGGGGTATTTTCCGACATCGCTACCAGTCTGAGCCAGGTATTTAAAGAGATTTCCCAGGGCATGAACGATATAGTTACCATCATGTCGGGCCCGGGAAACACGCCCGAATCGATGGCGGCTTTTGAATCGGCGAAGGAAGCCCATCCATACATCGTTGCTATTGGCGATGCCTTGAAGACAGTCTACGATCTGCTCAACCAGATTGGCGAGGCCACGGGCATCGACAACCTCATCACGAAAGTCATCCTGATTGCCGGCGGCGTCGGCGTTCTTGCCGGTGTCTTTTCTGCTGTTGGAATGGTCGCGGGAGCCGTGGGTGGCGTCATCTCCGGCGTATTCGGGGCCATCTCCGGGGTCATCGGCTTTATCGCTGCGGCGGGCTGGCCTGTCGTGGCGGTCATCGCCGCCATTGCGGCCGCCATCTATTTCGCCAAGAATCACTGGGATGAAGTCATGGCTGCATTCAGCCCTGGCCTTGAAATGATGAAACAGGGCCTTGCCTTCCTGGCCGACGCTTGGGAACGGATACAGCCTTTCATTACAGCTTTGATTCCCCCCTTACAAATGATTGCTGAAGTTGTTGGCGGCGTCATTGTGACGGCGTTAGGCATGTTCTTCAGTACGGCCGGTTATGTATTCCGTGGCGTGGCGGCTTTGATTGACACCGTCGCCTCGGCCTTGCAGAAGGTCGGCGAATTCATCCAATGGTGTGCCGACGGGCTGGCAGGGCTCATCAATAAAGCGAAAGACTTTTTAGGTATGGGCGGTCAGATCAGCACCGAAGGGTCGGCCCTGGAAAGCTTTGCGAACCGGGTCATCCCGACCGGGAACAGCTATTCCAATACGAATGATTATCACTTAACCGTTGGCACAGTGCAAGAAGCTATCGGCTTTGCCAGCGGTACGAACTTTTCGCCGTATGGATAAGAGGTGAGATATCATGGCATTTATGAGCGGCAGTAATATCAGCAGTATCGGCACCAGCCTGGCCGGCGGATTGGTCGGCGGTTCGGGCTTCATGCCGCGACGCAGTACGGGCGTTATCCCGGAGCCGACACAACCGGCCCAGATTGGTGACATGCTCGAGTGTGACGTTATCCTGTCACGGGTTACGACGTTCGAGTCGGAAGTCACGCAGTTCCCCGTAGAGGACGGCTTTTCCATCTCAGACCATTGTATCCGCAAGCCGATGAAGCTGACTCTTGAGGTATTGTTCACACCGACGCCGGTCACCTGGTTCATGGCTGTATTAGGCGGTTCCCGCCACAGCTTGAACCGGGTCATGGATGCCATTATGGACATCTGGAAGAAAGGCGAGCCGGTCACCATCAAACTCGTCGACGGCATCTATACGGACATGGTCATGACCAGCGCCCCCATGCCGAGGCGCTCCGAAGATGGGTACTGCTATAAGGCGACGCTGGAATTCCAACATGTGCGCCGGGTCACGCAGCGGACGGAAGACATCCCGGAAGACGGCTGTAATGCCGATGCCCAGGGAAAAGCCGGCCAGACCGGGAAAGACGGCGGTATGGCTGCCACTGAGGAAATCGGTACTGGGCTCCAGACCATCGACCCCAGTACCGTCGGAAATGCGTCCTCCGATGAAGATATTTGGACCCAGATTGCCACAGGCAGCGTCGACCTCAGCCAGTTCGGGGCCATCGGCGTCGGGCTGGAACATACGGTGGCCATGGCTACGGTATCCATTGCCCAGTCCATGGGCGGAATGGGGGCGGTGCTCTGGTGATTACGATTAGTACCTTAGATGCCAACTCGTTCGTCGAGTCGGTCATCCTGGACTCGATTCTGTACCGGCTCCGGCTGAATTGGAACGATGACGGCCAGTATTGGACGCTCGATGTCTGCAATAATGACAACTCCGAGCTGGTCCGTGGTATCGTCGTCGTCCCGAATTTCCCGTTGCTCCATGCGTACCGGCGTATCAAGGGCCTGCCTCCGGGCGAGCTGTTGGCCGTCGTGCCCAGTGCAAGTATTTCGGATATTGGCCGCAAGGACTTTACCAGCGGGAAAGCCCGTCTGATCTACATGCCGAAGGAGGAATTGACGAATGTTGTGGAATCGGCAGTATAGGGTCAAGTTCCCAGGGATAGGTCTGGAATTTGCCAATACGCTCCGCATCTCTTTCGACATCACGAAAGACCTGTCGAAGAATACGAACAAAGGGAAACTGACAATCTGGAACCTCAGCGATGAGACCCGGCATAAAATCAACGTGCCCGATACCAAGGTTGAAATTTATGCCGGGTATAAGGACAACGGCGGGGCCGTCCGGCTCTTTGTCGGGTCAGTTATCAGCGCTCAGACAAAAGACGATGGGAAGGATGTCACGACAGAATTAACGCTCTCCGATGGCCAGACGGCCATCCGGGATACGGCATTTTCCCTGTCCTTTGCGCCGGGCACACTTGGCAATACCATCATCCAGTACATTGCCGATGAAATGGGCCTGCCACTCGTCTGGGGCGATGACGTCCAATTCGGCACGTTTAAAGATGGATTTTCCTTTGTCGGTATGGCCGCCGATGCCCTCGACGCTATCTGCTACGGCTCAGGCGTCAAATGGAGCGTACAGAATGAAATTCTACAGCTCATCAAGGAAGGCGGTACAGTCAGCAATAAAGGGTTGGTCTTTGCGCCGGACAGTGGCCTTATCGGGAGTCCGGAATGGTATACCAAGGCAAACTCTCAGCCGAATACGGCAACGCCCAAGCGTAAGCGGAAACAAGCCGAGAATACAGATTCATCGACGGCTTCGTCGGGCTGGAAAGTCAAGACGCTGCTGTCGCCGACGCTCAACCCAGGCGACCTGGTCAAGGTGGAATCACGGTATGTTGAAGGGTGGTTCAAGGTAAAATCAGCCCATCATACGGGTGATACGTATGGTAACGAATGGAACAGCGAACTTGATCTAGTAGACCGGAACGCGACGCTGCAGTCTCCCGAAAGTGATGCGGCCAGTAACACGGCCGTATACGGGAATGGCGGGGCAAGTGGCGAGGTCAGCGCCAACGTCGATGCCGGTTGTGAAGCCGTGGCTGATAACCAGGGCGGCTATATCCCTGACGGCTGCGTATACCGGGTCACAGAAGCCGGGTCTTACTATTCGCCATTCCTCAAGCAGGAATACGATAATGGCCAGTGGGGCGTTGACGGCCTTTGTGCTGACGCCGGTGATAATTGCATACCCTACGATGCCGGTAAGCTCGAAAAGGGCGATGTCATCGTATTTTATAACGACGACCACAGTGAAGGGCATGTCGGCATATACGATGGTAACGGCGGTATGTGGCATACCAGCTTCGACAAACAAAGCTGGTATCATGCCGGGGATACCGACATGGGAGACCAGTATCCGCAATACATCATCAAAGCCAGTCAGTGTTAAGGGAAGGTGGTTTTTATGCAGACGCCAAATGAATTACGAGACATTATCAGCGGCTGGATAGATGGCAGCATCAGCAACATTCACACGGCCATGCCGGGGAAAATCATCGACTATGATGCAAGTATCTGTCAGGCCAGCGTGCAGCCGGTCGGCAAATTCAAGATACAGGACGGCCGGAACCTGCCATTTCCCATCGTGCACCATGTGCCGGTCATCTTTCCCAGCGGTTTCGGCGGCACGGCCGGCGTCACGGTCCCTTTACGGAGCGGCGACGGCTGTCTGCTGGTCTTCTCGGAGTCCCAACTGGACGACTTCCTGAATGGCGGTGACAGTGACAACGAACGGCGTCATAGTCTTAACGACGCCATTTGTATCCCGGGCCTGTATAACCGGGGATGCCGGTCAGCCAGCCCGTCCGACGTCTGCCTGTTCAACGGCGGCGTGAAGATGGTCATCAGCGCCGGCGGCATTACCGTAACCGGCGGCGACCTGGTCGTCGAAGGCATTTCCGTCACGAAGCATACTCACACCGGAGACAGCGGCGGCACGACGAGCGCACCGAAATAGGAGGCATGGACATGGCCTATGATTTAGCAATGAATGTAAAAACGGGCGACCTGATCGTCCGGAACGGCGATTTGATGATCGTCAACAATGGGGAACGGGTCGCCCAACAAGTGCTTATCACGCTGCGGGAATGGCTCGGCGAATGGTTCCTGAAAACGAGTGACGGCGTTCCCTATCTCGAATATATCTTAGTCAAGAACCCCAACGAGGCCCACGTCCGGCAAGTCCTGTCGGAGGCCATTCAGAGCGTTGAGGGGGTCAAAGGCGTCACGGAGCTCGAATTCGCATTCAATCGCATTCTGAGGACGCTCACGGTATCCTATGAAATCGATACCGATTATGGATTCATCACGAAGAAGGAGGTGCTGGGATATGGCAGATAGTGAAAATGTTTACGGTCTGACCCGTGACGGCTTCCGACGGAAACGGCTGCCGGAAATCTTGTCCGACATCAACCGCCGGGTATCGGACCGGCTGGGTGTTGAAATCGAGACCGGGAGCAACAGCCTGTTCGGCCAGCTCCACGGCGTCTTTGCATACGAAATCGCCGACCTGTGGGAGCAGGCCGAAAACACCTATAATGCCATGTATCCAAACACGGCCACGGGCGTCAGCCTGTCCAATGCGGCGGGCCTGGCGGGTATCTCAGCCATTTCCGGCACACAAAGCCGGCTGCTGGCTATCTGCTATGGTACCAGTGGGACGGTCATTCCTTATGGGGCACAGATTTCCAGCAGTAACGAAAACGGCAGCTACTGGGAATGCATCGCCACTAATGCGGCCATCTCGAAAGAAAAGGCCTGCTATGCCGCATATAGTATCAGCAGTGCCGTGAGTGCCGGGACGGTTTATACACTGACTATCAATGACAAGACGGCCAGCTATACCGCCGCCTCCGGGGATACGGCCAGCAAGGTGTTGAGTACCTTGGCAAAAAGCTTTATCGGCGTCACCTACTCTATTGACAGCGGGATTTTGTCCATACGGACGACGACCAAAGGGGAGACCTTTGCAACGGATGCCCAGAATGTCACAATCAGCTCTATCGGCACTCCGATTCAATTCCGCTGCGTGACGGTCGGGGCTGTCAATCCGGACATCGGCACCATCAACCAGATTGTCACCTCGATTCCCGGTTGGACCGGGGTCTTGAACCAGCACGCCGCATCTGTCGGCCAGGATGCCGAAACCGATACCCATTTGCGGCAGCGCTGGAACCGGTCGCTCTTTAGCCGCGGGTCCACGAATATTGATGCCATCGCCGAAAGCCTGGCTGATAATGTGACCGGCGTCACGACATCCAAGGTATATGAGAACCGGACCGATGCGACCGATTCTGACGGCCGGCCGCCGCACTCCATCGAAGCCATCGTAGAAGGTGGGGAGAACGACGACATTGCCCAGGTAATCTGGAAAACAAAGGCCGGCGGCATTGATACCTACGGCACGGAACACGGCACGGCTATCGATGCCAACGGCACTGAACAGACACTGTATTTTAATCGTCCGGCCCCGGTCAAAATCTGGCTTAAGGTCGTCATCAGTGAAAACCCGGACGAAACGCTGGCTCCGGCAGCCGTACAGGATATTGCCACGGCCTTGCTGGCTAAAGGGCAGGAGCAGGCCATCGGGGAGGATGTCATCTTACAGCGCTACTTCTCGACGATTTTCAAGGCTGCTTCCGACGTCGGGTATATCAGCCTGACCGCCGCGACCGGCGACACGGCCGGGAGTTATTCCACGAGCAATATATCCATCACGCCGCGACAGATTGCCGTCTTTGATGCGGCCCGTATCGAGGTGACGAAACAATGACCCATACGGAACGCATGATTTCGCACTTGATAGGACAGTTCCAGGATAAACCGGTCATCGAGGCCGAATTAGAGGCTCTTGGTGCAGAACTGGACGCCTTGCGGAGCGCCTTTGATGATCTAAGAAATAAGCGTTGGATAGATACCGGTGAAGGCGCACAGCTCGATGGCATCGGCACCATTGTAAACAGAAGCCGGACAATAAAGGATTCCTTACAGATTGAGTTTTTCGGCTTCAGTGGCCAGGACAACAGTCAGACTTTCGACGTCGGTAGATTCCGCGACATTAACGATAATTGGTTGGCTAGCACCCGGCTGAATGATGATGACTACCGGAAAATATTGTGGCTCAAAGTTTTTTATGATTCGTCACATGCTACCGGCGATGAACTTATCCATTGCTTGCGTGTCCTATTTGATGCTCAGAATATCGTTTTGCATGAGGTCGGCAATGCAAAAATCATGGTCGGTATCGGCCGCCGTCTGACAGCGAACGACATACGCCGGGCCAGAGTGCTGAATCTCATCACGTTAGGTGGCGGAATCGGTTTGATTGCCGTCGAGATGTTTGAGCCGGACTATTTTGGCTTCCTTGGCCAGAATAATGCTAAAAGCTTTGATACCGGTACTTTTGCTGACGTTATATAAGAAAATGGAAAGGATGATATGATATGGCAACTCCTGATTTCAATAAAATCTGGGCAACGAACAGCCCGCTGACAAAGTATGAATTTACGGATGAAAATTACTTGACTGGATGGAATTTTATAGGATCTATTCCGCCTGCACGGTCAATGTTTGATACGTTGCAGAAAAACACTGATGAGAAACTGAAATGGCTCTTTGATGAATCAGCTACGCAGAAGAATCTCACAGTAGATGATACCAGTGCCCCAACTTCTAATACGGCGAAACTATTGGCACTCATCAACAACTTGGCCAACATGGAAAAACAAATCAAAGGGGATGGTGACTGGAAGACAGCCCCGGGCACAAATCTCGCAACACTTGCTACACTGGTAAGTAACCTTGCAAGTGGATCTGATGTCACATGGAGCGGTAAAAAATTCACGAATGCAAAACTTGGCATCACCGGGCTAATGGACAAGAACGGCTACATCTGCTTTGGCCCGAATTGTGGAGGCCTAATTATACAGTGGGTATATTTATTAATGGATAATACAAACAAATTAATTACATTTACCTATCCAATTGCATTTAGCAAACAAGTATTTTTGGTGTTAGCCGATTCAGATGATAAATTATCAAGAAGCGTTATACAAAATGTTTATGATCAGTCATTAACATCTGCAACACGATATTCATCTGATGCGAATGTAAGTGGATGGATACTTTTAATGGGGGAATAAACAGTGGATAGGTAACTCAGTTAATGATAAGGGAGCAACAGGATGGGCAAGCAATACTTGGCCAATAGCATTCAAAAATAATTGTTATATAGCCATTGTTAGTCCAACCTCAAAAATAGGCGGTAGTTATGTGGGAATGATAAATAAAACTACGGTTGCAGCAGATTCTGCAGATGGAACATATACCGGTAAATATTATATTTTAGGCATTGGCGTTTAAACAGTGGGGATTACAAACAAACGCAACCATGTCCGGTACGCCTATCATCTTACCCCTAACCGCCAAGATATTACGTGGCGTAGTCAGTGACGGCGGTAATTACAACAACCCTTGCGGCCTTGACGCGAATACAGGCAAGCTTTATGCAACCCAGACCGCCGTAGCCTTTATCGTTCTTTGTGCATAGACAGTGGGGATTATTTTTTAATACAAACGGATTATCACCTATCACATTCCCTATTGCATTATCAGGAAAACCATGGGCAATCATCACAACCGAAGGTGATCCAGCCGGGTGGGATAAATCGAACGGGATTGCTATAGCAGGTGGCGATATTGAAACCGCATTGAATACCCAGGCAAACATTTTATCCAAATGGGTGTTAAATGGCGGCACGATTCAACAAGGCGGTCAATCAATCCGTGCCCTTATTATCGGTATCTAAACAGTGGGGAAGTCAGCTAGTAGCATTAAACGGTATAACTCAGAGTTTCGCTTTGCCGTTGACTATCTCATATGCTATGGCTGCTGTAATAACAATGAGGAGTGGTGACTTCCCGGGGTATGTAGCTTGCCCGTACTGGACGGAGTGTACAAAAGATACAATTATGATTACCCCGGATTACGAAACGCAACAAGGATATACCGGCACAGGGAAAAGCACGGTCACATGGATACTGCTGGCCATATAGACAGTGGGGATTGTTGACACTAAATAATTTGGGCGATATCGGGGCCTATGACTACTGTCGTTTCCCCATTGCGTTTAGCAATAAAAACTACTCAATAGTAGCAAATCACCGAGGGACGGATGCTGTGATGGCATATCAATGGAATGAAGAAATAAAAGCTGATTATTGTGTGCTTTGCGCGAAAAATTATAGTGGTGGTAAAGCTGTGCCGTGGAAACTAAATTGGATCGCAATTGGATGTTAAACAGTGGGGAGTAGGCGAAACAAATGAGTATGGTACTGCCTGGGTTGTTTTCCCCGTATCTTTTATAAATACCCCGATTGTTGTAGCAACACATAACGGATTGGATGCAGTAGTTACGTATGTATCCAGCTCTGAACGTAATGCCAACCAGGTTGCAATTGTTTTGCATAAAATGATAGATAATTCTGTCAGTAGTGCATGGGGTGTATCTTGGATAGCTATCGGCATTTAATACCCGATAATAATTGCTCTAAAACCCCAGACCCCTGTAGTATTTGTGTAGACAGTTATTGTAGATTCATCACGCACATAAGCAGCATAGCGGATGTCAACAACAGATCCATCCATACCTACCGCTACCCCGCTATAATGAAGCGAAATTGGCAATGTAATTTGAGCTTGCGTGCCGGATCCAGCATGATATATCCACTGTTTACACTTGGCCTAAACTAATCATTAAAAATATAGACTCATCATCCCCATCACTGCTATTAAATCCTATTTTAGTTAACGAATGAAAGGAATTTGCGAAGTCTGAAATAGCATTGATGCTGGTAGCTGTCCCACAGTGTGTTGCAAATTCCGCAAATTTTTTGCTTACGGCAACAGGCAATGCCGTATTTTTATTGGGGCCATAAAATAATACCCACTGTCTAATAGCCTATGATCACAGCTCGGCAGGTAGTAGTTACGTATCCTGTATTAGTAACTGCGAAGACTAAAGAATTTTTAGTTAAGCTACTGGTCCGGTAGAAAGCATTAGGGGTATCAACAGAATCTACAGCCGTAAGCACTGCGTTGGGAAAAGCAATCGGGAAATACGTTGTCTGTTCCATTCCCGTTTGTTTTACGCTTGGATAAAATACCCACTGTTTATGACCCAATACCAATTACATTATATCCAATTGAGCTTGAGTCGTTCTGAGGACCTCGTAACGTAAAAGATGACCGGTCTGTTTTAATACAAGAGCCCAAACATCCCGCAGTCCCTTCATGTGATGCTACACCTAAAAAACAGTTTGAATTGAATCTTATAGGCCATTGAAATGTATATATGTTATTGCCAATAACAGTACAAAATATCCACTGTTGAAAGGAGATGAGTAAAATGACCGAACGCGACGTATACCTCATGCTTGGCACTGACGACGAGAAAAAACGTCCCAGTGTCGTATGCGGTGAAGTAAATAACGCAATTTACACCATGAAAGTTGTCGCTGAAAGCTACGGAGTCGTTTTCAGCGATGCCGTCATCGACCAGTTATATAAAGAGCTGGACGAGCATCTAAAACGGATGCAAAAGTTATGATTATCAATATTTTTAGATAAATGAGAAATACAGTATTAACCAGATCACCGGTAGTCCGCATCAAATAAAATCATCTATAGGTGCAGGCTTACCGATTTTTAGAGTATCAATAGTAACAGCGATAGAGCCGCGTAGCGGACGCGTTTTATGCGTCTGTATGCGGCTCGTATAGATGACGAAAAGCGTTTTTATAGCTGTCCAGCGACGATTGTGATGGCCCTGTATCGGCGATGTGAGCCGGGAGCCAGCGATGGTACAGCTCAATCAAAGTGATTTGATGCCCAGGAAGGGAGTGACGATGATGAATTTTGTTATAGTCCGCTGCAAAAATTTCCGCTTCGACCTGAGTTGCAAAATATTCAACAGATCGTTGTCGTCCCGCATCCGATACTACAAAGACAAACGGCCGCCTCCGTTTCCCGGACAGCTTTTTTATACTCCCATATCCATTTGGTTTCCTCAATTAAATCATCCTTTCAGGAGGTAAAAACATGAAAGACTATTTAATCAAGTTTAACGACGATGGACGCCGCGGTACAACCTATGCCGACGGAGTCCATTATTATGTGGATCAGGCTGGAAATGTCACGGACGGTAGTGTCAAGGTGCAGGACCTGCTGAATCATGGCTTCGTGTTCGTGGATGCAGATGATTACAATAACCTGCTTGGCAACAATTCGGAACATAAAGAATATTGCCGCCAGAGCGATGGGACATTTGCACCATACGTTGCACCAGAACCAACTGCTGAAGAAAAAGTGGCAGCTCAAAAAGCAGAGCTGGCATCTGAATATGAAGCCAACAAAGCGGAAATGCTGGAAGCTCTGCAGGCGGCACAGCTTGCCGGGAATACGAATGCAGTAACAAGCATCCAGCAGGATTATAAAGACATGACAGAGGCATATAAGGCGGCTGTTGAGGAGGTCGGTTAAGATGGCATTTTGGAAAAAGAAAAAGTATTGTCAGTATTGCGGTAGTGCATTAAATAGCGATGGCACATGCCAGAATAAAGATTGCATCGCATACGTAGCACCGACGACGGATACGACGACAACCACAACGGATGCAGCGCAGAACGGAGGCACGTAATGGAATCATTAATACAGATGGCTGGCGTTATCGTAGCTATCCTCAGTCTGTGTGGCGTCATCTTTAATTATGCTGTCATCAAACCATTGTCGGCGTCCATCAAGGAACTGCGTGAACTCATCGAAAGCACCCGGGAGTATATCCGCGGTGTGGAAGAGAAGCGGCAGAACATGGCCGAAAGATTGGCAAAAGTCGAAGCGTCGGCAGCATCGGCACATCACCGGCTGGACGACTTGCAAGAAAGGATGAAGTGACATACAAGGGGTGATGCCTATGATTGACAAAATTAATATCGTAGATTTAACGGTCATCATCGGGCTCGTCGTAGCGCTGGTGCTGGCCATTTTTTATGAGCAAAACGAGCTGGCCATGAGCATCGCATCGGGCTTGCTCGGATACATCGGCGGCAATATCAAGACCGCCGCTACGACGAATAGGAGGAATGACAATGAAAGTGTACATTAATCCCGGCCACGACTTAGAGTATGACAGTGGCGCCGTACATACTGCCACGGATGGTACGGTAGACCTCAGAGAGTGTGACGTAGCCGCAAAAATCGGGGCAAAAGTAAAAGAATACCTCGAAGCGGCCGGCTGTGAATGCCGGCGCCTGCAGTCTGACAATCTCTACTATGATAGTGACCACGACGACCGTCCCGTTGCTGTTTGCGCAGATGCCAACGACTGGGGAGCAGACGTTTTCGTGAGCATCCACTGCAATGCCGCTAATACGCTTGCACAAGGCACGGAAGTAGAATGCTATAAACGTCTGTCTGACGGAGGAGCATTGGCCGTCTTCATCCAGCGCCAGATTGTAAATGCCCTGGGCACGGTAGACCGTGGCGTCAAAGAGATGCCCCAGCTTATCGTGCTCAAACATACGGATATGCCTGCCGTACTCGTAGAGACGGCGTTTATTGACAATGACGATGATGCAGATCTGTTGGCTACCCGGTCGGATGATTTAGCTGCAGCCATTGCAAGAGGAATTACAGATTATCAGTGCAGTTTATGTTAATACTGGGAGGTGATCAGGTATCTTTCGCGTCGAAAGGTGGTGACTATCTCGGTATTTAACATACTATGATGTATTGTATTATTGTATATATGGAGGAATGAAATCATGAGCAAATGGACAGAAGTACGTGATGGATTAGTATCAGCATTAGATGTAAATGAAGTGGCCGAAGCGGCAAAAGACCAGCTGACAGCCAGTTTAATCAATGATGGCATGCCGGCCATCGAAGCGGTAGCGGATAAATTTGTAGAACAGATACAAGCACAGGCCGCGTCTGAAAACGGCTGGAATGCGATTCGTGATAAATTCGTACTGCCGCTCTTAATTAACGGTACCATCTGGCTTGCTAAACTGGTGCTGAGCAAGAGCGATGCATCTACTAACGCATAATCTATATAAAACTATAAATAATGTGGAAGCCCATGGTAGTAAGCACTGTGATTGTACACAGCATGCTGAGCCCATGGGCTATTTTTTTAATCTCTTTTATTTTATATGTAATATAGAGAGTTTTTTGTTTGGTTATTAATGCGACCGGAGAACAGAACGAGAACAAAATACTTAAACCCAAAAGTAAATGATAAGGAGTAAAGGAACTCAATGCCTGAAATATCCTGATAAAATGGGGCTTCTTAATGCTCGAAAAACTAGGTGAAAATCAGTGAAAAAATGCCTGGCATGATGTAAGATCAAAGGCATAACAACCTCTTAGTGTCAATAAGAA
>ERZ791917.611-NODE-611-length-30497-cov-5.553577_pt1 | contig 30497 bp, 35 predicted proteins | sample MGYA00510138_ERZ791917 | MGnify/ENA primary metagenome ERZ791917 (study PRJEB30046, sample SAMN00792102) | human gut metagenome | study: EMG produced TPA metagenomics assembly of the A metagenome-wide association study of gut microbiota in type 2...
CCTCAAGTAGGACTCGAACCTACGACAAATCGGTTAACAGCCGATTGCTCTACCAACTGAGCTATTGAGGAACAATGTGTCGTTCTTTTCGGAACAATAAAAATTATAACAAAGAACAGCACAAAAAGCAATATTAATATTTCACTCAAAGCCTCTTCGCCCCTTACGACCCGATGACGGCGGGACGGCCGGGACAAAAATCGTCGCTTGAAAATAAGGTGCCCCCAAAAAGTCAGACTTTCTGGGAGCACCTCATTTTTTCTCTCTGTTATGATTTACATCATGCCGGGCATGCCGCCGGGCATACCGCCGGGCATTGCCGGAGCGGCCGCAGCCGGTTCGGGTTTATCCGAAATGAGCGTTTCCGTCGTAAGTACGAGGGAAGCGATGGATGCGGCATTCTGCAACGCCGTGCGTGCAACCTTTGCAGGATCAACGATACCTGCTTTAACCATATCCACATATTCTTCCTTCAAAGCGTCAAAGCCAACACCGTCGGCAGATTCTTTAACCTGTGCGACAATGACGGAACCTTCCAGGCCCGCATTGTGGGCAATCTGGCGGACCGGTTCTTCAACGGCGCGTTTTACGAGGTTAATGCCTGTCTGAATGTCGCCTTCTTCTTTGAATTCGTCCAATACCGGAAGAATGTCGACGAACGTCGTGCCGCCGCCTGCAACAATACCTTCTTCAACGGCTGCGCGTGTAGCGTTCAGCGCATCTTCCAGACGGAGTTTTTTCTCTTTCAATTCAACTTCCGTTGCGGCGCCGACTTCGATCACGGCTACGCCGCCGGACATTTTAGCCAGGCGTTCCTGCAATTTTTCCTTATCGAAATCGGATGTCGTTTCGGCGATTTGAGCTTTAATCTGCGCAATACGGTCTTTAATGGCCGTTGAATCGCCGTGGCCTTCGACGATAGTCGTTTCATCCTTGGTCACGCGGATCTGGCGGGCCGTGCCGAGATCTTCCATGGTAATGCTGTCAAGTTTACGGCCGATATCTTCTGTAATAACCGTCGCGCCCGTCAGGGTGGCAATATCCTGGAGCATCGCTTTACGGCGGTCACCGAATCCGGGAGCCTTAACGGCTACGGCTTTAAAGGTACCGCGAAGTTTGTTGACAACAAGAGTTGCCAATGCTTCGCCTTCCACGTCTTCCGCAATGATCAGGAGCTCCTTGCCCGCCTGTACGACTTTTTCGAGAGTCGGGAGCATTTCCTGAATGGATGCAATCTTACGATCCGTTACGAGGATGTACGGTTCGGACATAACAGCTTCCATCTTATCCGGATCCGTTACCATGTACGGGGAAATATAGCCGCGGTCGAACTGCATGCCTTCCACAACGGAAAGCTGCGTGCCCATGGTCTTCGATTCTTCAACGGTAATAACGCCGTCTTTGCCGACCTTTTCCATAGCGTCCGCAATGAGTCCGCCCACTTCTTCATCGCCTGCGGAAATAGACGCTACCTGAGCGATAGCCGCTTTATCGTTAACTTCGATAGCGCGTTTCTTGATTTCTTCAACCAAACGGTTAACCGCTTTTTCAACGCCCCGTTTCAAAATCATCGGATTGGCGCCGGCTGCCACGTTGCGCATGCCTTCCTGAATCATGGCCTGTGCCAGGAGAGTGGCCGTCGTCGTGCCGTCACCCGCCACATCGTTTGTTTTCGTGGCAACTTCCTTAACGAGCTGAGCGCCCATATTTTCAAAAGGATCTTCCAATTCAATATCTCTGGCAATGGTAACACCGTCGTTTGTAATCGCCGGCGCGCCGAATTTCTTATCCAATACTACATTACGGCCTTTGGGCCCCAACGTTACTTTTACGGCGTTAGCCAATGCATCTACACCGTTGCCGAGAGCGCGGCGTGCTTCTTCATTAAATAAAATCTGTTTTGCCATTATCGTATCACTCCTTGGAAAAGTTTATTAAATAGTTGCCAAAATGTCGCGTTCGCTTACGATGAGGTAATCGACGCCTTCGTATTTGACTTCCGTACCGGCATATTTAGAAAAAATAATCTTATCGCCTACGCTTACTTCTAAAGGAGTACGCGTGCCGTTGTCCTGCAATTTGCCCGAACCTACGGCGACAACTTCACCCTGGCTCGGTTTTTCCTTAGCCGTATCGGGCAGGAAAATGCCGCTGGCCGTTTTTTCTTCCTGTTCCAATACACGAATTACCACACGATCTCCTAACGGTTTAATCATTATATATTCCTCCTCTTGATCATCACTTCTTGTTAGCACTCTATCTCTACGAGTGCTAACTACATAACCTATATTACCCACTAAAGGTGAAAAAGTCAAGGTCTATTTTTTATTCTTATGCACAGTCGCTTTAATCAGTCCGAGGGCTACGTTTTTTAACGGGATACCCTTTTTCATACTGTACTGCTGCAGCCGTTTATACGCTTCCGCTTCACTGACGGAACAGGTGTCCATGAGTATGCCCTTAGCCCGTTCCACGGCCTTGCGGGTTTCTATTTCGTCCTGAAGTTCCGCTACTTCCCGTTCGTGCTCCAGCTGCCGTTTAAATTGCGCTGCGGCGACTTCCATGGCCGGAAAGAGATTGTCCGGATTGACAGGTTTTACAAGATACCCGTACACCCCCGACCCGGCCGCTTCCTCAACAACTTCTTTCCGGCCGTATGCCGTCAATAAGATAACCGGCGCCGCCGCATTGCGGTGAATCATACGGGCTGCGCGAATCCCGTCGAGGCGAGGCATTTTTACGTCAAGAAAAACTATATCCGGCCGCTTCGCATAAACCAGTTCCACTGCTTCCATCCCGTCCGACGCCATGCCGACGACGGTATGTCCGGCTTCCTCCAATATTTCTTTCAAGTCCATACAGATCAGCGCTTCATCATCGGCAATAACGATACGATAAGCCATGAATCATCACTCCTTTATCAGAGGAAAGGTCAATGTCGCAACGGTACCGTTCGGTTCATTCGGCCCGATCCGGAAAGCGCCGTGCAAATCCTTTTCCGCAATAGTACGAACGATGTCCAGGCCGAGATGACTTCGTTTTTCTCCGTTGCCGCCACCCGCACCCAGGCCGCGGCCCGTATCGGCAACCGTAATCGTACAGTTCCCGTCAGCCGCCGTAAGCGTTACGGTCAAAACGCCGGCCTTCAGTCCTGCGAAACCGTGCGAAAGTGAATTCGTGATCAATTCGTTCAAAACGAGGGCTACCGAAACGGCTTCCCGTGAGGACAAGTATAAAGAGGCCCCGTCAAAAGCCGTAATTACTTTCAGGTCGGCTCCGGTCAGGCTCCGCGTCAACAGGCCGAGCAGCCGCTTCGCCATAGCCGACGCGTCGATCCGTTCTCCGTCATGCAGGGACAGCGTCTCATGGACAAGAGAAATACTGAGAATGCGGTTAAGCGATTCCTGTAAGGCCGCTTTGGCCTCCTCAGTTGCAACGCGGCGCATTTGCATGCGCAAAAGGCCGGCCACCGTCTGCAGATTATTTTTGACACGGTGATGAATTTCCTTGATAACCGACTGTTTTACGAGAAGTTCTTCCTCTTTCCGGCGTATTTCCGTCCGTTCCGTCATAATCAGTACGAGGCGGAAAAGCTTGCCGCTCCGCAAAAGAGGAATAACGCGCATCGTCAAAGACGCCCGGGGACGGTTAATCTCTTCGATCGCCCCCTGCCGCGTGACGAGAGCATGCCTGGCGGCAGCCAGATCAAGGCGGCCGCTGTAAATGGTCTCGCCGCACAGCGGAGCGGTCCGCCCCCGGAAGCGCATAATATTTTCAGCCATATCGTCGGCATAGGTGATCTTCCCCGTGCTGTCGACGAGAATAACGCCGTCCTGAACGGAAAGCCGCTTATACAGCCCCGGCAGGCCGCCTGCCGAAGGCACCTGGAGCGCACTGAAAGCCGTTTCCGTAAGAATCCGTTTATCTGCGGCAACTTCTCCCGTAAAGGTGATAACGGCAATGGTCTTGCCGCCGTTATCGACAAACGGATACGCAACCATCGGCTCCGTCCTGCCGTAATCGACTTCTTTCAAAGCGGTCAGGCTGTCCTTTCCCGCCATGACCTGCGCCACGACAGGCTCTTCACCGGCGGTGACGCACGCACCGACAGAATCGGCAAAATCCCCTTCTTCACCGCGATCGAAAAGAGGCTTCTTCAACGCCGCCAGAACAAGCGCGCCTTCTTCTCGGGCCGGCACGAAAAGAGACAGCCTGCGCTGCGACAGATCACTGGCAAATTGCAGAAGCGGTTCGCTGTTTTGTAGAATATGTATTTGTACGTCCGATAAAGAACTGCTTTGCCGGCAGATCTGCGCAACTGTCCGCGTCATGATTTACTCCGCTGTTCCCGCGACGGGAAGGGCCGGCCTGGCATTGAGCGCAAGATCCGCAAAATGCCCGGCACAAGCCATATAATAAGCACGGCACCCGATCATGGCGCCGTTATCAGTGCAAAGAATCGGTTCAGGCTTGTAGAAGGCAATGCCTTCTTTCACGCAGGCGGCTTTCATTGTTTTGCCGAGCGCACTGTTGGCGGCGACCCCGCCGGCCAGCACAACCTGCTTGAAGCCGGACAGCTTTGCCGCGTCCATCGTCTTTTCGACAAGCGTATCGACAACCGTCTTCTGAAAACTCGCGGCCACGTCGTTCGGGTTATACCCTTCACCGCGCTGCTCCTGCGTGTGCAAATAATTCAAGACGGCCGACTTTAGACCGCTGAAGCTGAACTCGAAATTATGCTTTTCATGAAATGCCTTCGGAAACTCAATCGCCTCAGGATTGCCGTTTTCGGCCAGTTTATCGATTTGCGGGCCGCCCGGATAAGGATACCCCATAACACGGGCAATTTTGTCAAAGGCTTCCCCGGCCGCATCATCACGGGTCTGCCCCATGAGTGTAAACCGATTGTAATCCGACACCTTGACAAGCTGTGTATGGCCGCCCGAAACGACGAGCGCCAGAAAAGGCGGTTCCAAATCGGGATGGCTGAGAAAGTTCGCAAAAATATGGCCTTCCATGTGATTAACGCCGACCAGCGGCTTATCCGCGGCAAAGCTGAGAGCCTTTGCCGTGGCCACGCCGACGAGCAGGGCTCCTACCAGGCCGGGGCCGTACGTGACGCCGATATGATCCACCTCGGCCAAAGTCACGCCCGCTTCATCAAGCGCCTGTTTAACGACGGGCATGACATATTCAATATGCTGCCGTGACGCTATTTCCGGCACGACGCCGCCGAATTTACGATGTACGGGAACCTGTGTTGCTATAATGTTGGATAAAATGCGGCGGCCGTCTTCGATAACGGCAACGGAAGTTTCGTCGCAGCTGGTTTCCAAAGCAAGTGTATACATAGAGTCTGTCCTTTACTCAGCGCACCCACGGGTACGCTTCTTTTTTACAATCCATAACATATGCGTCTTCCACAGGATCCGAATAATAGTTTTTCCGTACGCTCAATACTTCATACCCGAGTTTTCTGTACAGGTGCAGGGCGTCCCTGTTGGAGACGCGCACTTCCAGAAAGATGTCATTACAGCCCGCCTCCCACGCCGCTTCCATCAGGACGCGCACGAGCAGTTCCCCGTACCCTTTGCGGCGGAACTTACTGCGCAGGGCAATATTCGTAATCTGTCCTTCATCAAGGACCTGCCAAAGGCCGGCATAGCCGGCGATAAGGCCGTCCTCCTGTTCAAGGACATAGTAAATGGTCCGTTCCGGGTCGGCAAGTTCCCGTTGTATGGACGCAAGGGACCAGGGAAGGGAAAAAGCCTCCCGCTCAACGTCAAAAATCCCTTCATCGTCCGTGAGTTCCGCCTTGCGTACAATTATTGACATGACGTGCCACCGTGCCGTTTCTCCCAAAGGACTTCCGCTTCACTGCGGCGCTTGTAGGCAGGCGTCAGAGTCATGCAGTCATCCGTATCGCCGGCAGCAAAACGCCCGGCGGCAGCCATTGCCAGGGCGCCTGCCCGGGGAATGACCATATGGGGCAGCGCCAACGTACAGCGCGGACCAGCTGCAGTAATAGCCGAAGCAAATTTTAAAGCCCCGTCACCGCAGAAAACAACGGCTCTGCCGCCGTCTGCACAGCTTGCGATGACATCGGCGGCCGGAAGGACGGTAACGGCTCTTTCCTCTCTCAAAACACCGTCCTGCCAGGTATAGAGGGCCGCATAAACATCGCCCTTCTGCGCATCGATAAGAGGACAGACGGCTTTGGCGGAGTCGACAAAATTCCAGGCAAGGCTGCGCGGCGTCTCTACGCCCACGAGGGGAACGCCCCAGGCAAAGCTCAGGCCCTTTGCCGTTGCCAGTCCGATACGCAAGCCCGTGAAAGAGCCGGGGCCGACGGACACGGCAACACCGTCTATTCCGTCTTTGCGGACAGCCGCTTTTCGCAGCATATCCGCAATGTGCGGCATCAGTTGTTCCGAATGAGTCAGTCTGGCCTGAACCGTCACTTCCGCACGCAGCACGTTCCGGTGCAGCAGGGCGACGCTTGAAACCAAACTGGATGTCTCAATGGCGAGAAGCATAACTTTCTACCTCTTTCATTAAATCGTTCCATCGGTCCGGAGCGGCTTCCACCGTTATTTCCCGTTCCGTACCGCTCACCTTTTGAAGCGTAATAACCGCCGCGTCAACGGGCAGGCGGCCGGGAAATTTTTCCGACCATTCGATGAGGGACACGCCGCCGTCCCAATAGTCTTCAAGCCCCAGCGTATCTATTTCCGCCTCCGTCTCGAGGCGGTAGAAATCAAAATGCTGCAGAGGCGGTATGTGATCATAGCAGTTCATCAGTGAAAAAGTCGGGCTGACGACAGGCGCGTCGATTCCCATGCCTTTGGCGACTCCCTGGACGAAATGAGTTTTTCCGGCGCCGAGACCGCCGCGCAGAGCAATAACATCACCCGCACGCAAAACCGTCCCGATCCGCCTGCCCAAAGCAACCGTATCAGCTTCACTATAAGTATGTACTGTAAGTTTCATTATGCTTCCTCACTGAAATGAGTCCATCCGACAGGCGGCAAGACATTGTGCACGCCGTCCGTTTCCAGCCAGACCGTCCCCTTGCCGGTCTCCACCGTACCGATAGGCGTCACATAATCACAATCTCTTTGCAAGGCTGCAAAGTCGTCGGGCCGGAGCGTAAAAACGAGTTCATAATCTTCTCCGCCGGTGAGGGCATAGGCATACGGGTCCTTGCCCGCCAGTTTTGCCCAGTGCCGCAGTTCGTCCGACAAGGGAATGCGCTCTTTTTGCAAAATCAGATCGACCCGGCTCGCCTTGGCAATCTCATTGCTTTCGCTGGCCAAGCCGTCACTGATGTCGTTCAGGCTGTGGCAGCGATGCTTTACCAGGAGCCTGCCCAGTTCAATCTGCGGTTCCGGCAGCGCATGCGCTTTCTTCAAACGGGAAAAACCGTCCGCTCCGTGCAGGAATACATCAAGGCCCGCGCCGGAATCGCCGAGCGTATGCGACACGGCTACAATGTCGCCGGCCTGTGCCCCGCTGCGGCGGACGGCTTTCCCCGCTTCCACCTCGCCGAAAGCGGCGACCGTGATGACCATGCCTTCTTTCGACATGACCGTATCACCGCCGAGAATATTCACCTTGTATTTGCGGCAAATATCCTTAATGCCCCGGTAAAGCTCAATGAGTTCGGCCGAATCCATATCCGGCGCGATGGCCGTCGAAAGAATGATATGAGTCGGTACCGCGCCCATCGCGGCAATATCGCTCAGATTGGAAGCCACCGCCTTATAGCCCGCATCGTACCACGTTGCCGTTTTGCCGATAATGAAATGGCTGTTTTCCACCATTGTATCGATAACGGCAACCTGTTCCGTACCGTCAGTTGTCTTATAGACGGCCCCGTCATCACCGATACCGATGACGACCGGGCCGGGATTAAAGAGCGTATTGTCCTTTACGGCATCAATAAAACCGAATTCACCGAGTTCTTTAATATTCACTGGCACTCACCGCCTGCACATGTACAGTATTCAATCCTTTTAAAAGCGTTCTCACATCTTATTTATTTTAAAATAAGATAGTCTCCTTGTACAGTCCCGGCCGCCATAAAATAAGGCCTCCCGGAAAAAGGAGGCCTGCCGTCACTCCGCCTTGTAGTCATAAGCTATGCGCTCACCGCCGCGCACCGCAACGATCCCACAGGGAATAAAGCCGAATTTTTCCACGGCGCGCCGCATAGGGAGATTGTCTCTGTGCGTATCGACACGAAGATACGGATGCCTGCCGGCACAAAAAGAAAAGCAGGCCTGCGCCGCACCTCGTGCCGTCGCGGCCGCCGCCAGACGATGAATGGTACCGTACGGTTCATTATAGCGCCATGCACCGTCACGAATGCGGTCATACGTCGGTTCAGGTCCGATAATAAAGGAAAAAACGGCAACGACGGTCTGTCCCTCCAGACAAACGAAGCAGGTGCCGTCATGAATGTCTTTCTTGATAATCTCTTCATTCGGGTACGTTTCGGGCCACTGGTTCGGATTGCCGCTGCTGCGCATAAAACTGCGGGCCCGGTCATAAATATCCGAAATTCTTTTCATATCTTCAATATCCGCCTGACGGATTTTCACCATGCTTCTCTCCTCTTACGGCGCCGTTGCCGGATGAGTATAATCTAAAATACGAATCCCGTTACCTACATCGGCAGCCACCGTATCGCGCATCTTCCTGCCGAAGGGACAGGTAAACCCGATGGGCGTCCCCTTTTGAATGCACGAGGCAAAAGCAATCGTATCGGCGCCTCGCTCCACGAGCTTTCGTGCGCGCAATACCGCTTTTTTGCCGGGACAGCCTCCGCAATTACAAAATCCGACGAGCGTGATGTCACCTTCGACTCCCTCAAAGGCGCCGCTCTTTTCCCGTATAGTCTTGAAATCTCTCGTACCGGGGCAAAAATCTTCCGTCTGCATACAACGAATAATTCCCAACTTCATATCAGTCACCTCCGTTAAAGCACGGTTCTTACACTCTCCGAAAAATATCAGTTTCCGTGTATCTTACAGCTGCGGCAGTTTACGGCGATACACGACCGTCTCCCGGCCCGTTTTTCCCATCTCTTTCTTCCTTTTCCCGTGTAAAAGAATGCTCAACTTTCACTATACGAAAAGCCCATGAATCCCCGTGGGGTGAAGAGTTCATGGGCTTTTTATACTTTCACACGCTTACTGCACGGTACCGCCTTAACGAATATACTGTTCCGCCCAGTCTTTCAACTCTCCTTCTCCCGTATCGGCGGCAAAGCGTTTCCCTTCTTTCAGGTCCGCTCCCGCACAGGACGATGCCAGACGTTCACTCGTACGGCCCATGCCGCTGCCGCCGGACGTGGCAAAGGGTACGACTGTCTTGCCTTGTAAATCATACTCTTCAAGAAATGTACGGATAATCGCGGGCGCCGTATACCACCATATGGGAAAGCCTATAAACACTGTTTTGTACCGGTCCATATTGCCTACAGCCGTCGCAATTTCCGGACGGGAAGCACTGTCATTCATTTCCACGGAGCTGCGGCTGTCCTGCTTCGTCCAGTCCAGATCCTCCGCTTTATACGGAACTTTCGGTACAATTTCGTATAAGTCCGCTCCGATGGCATTTGCCAACCGGGCCGCAACCCCGGCGGTCACTCCGGTCGCACTGAAATAAGCAACTAACGTATTCATCATTCTTCTCACCTTCCTCTCCCCGTTTCCCGTACCGCTTCTTTTCGGTCGATAATGCTGCCTTTCCGGCCCCCCTATTGATCACGCCGGCCGAGAGAGGACGCTTAAACACCGAGCAGGTGTATTACGGCATTATACGTGATTTCATAAGCGGACATAAAGCGGAAGCTCACTTTTGCCCGTTTCATCGCTTCCTTTTGCTTGTCCGACACTGTCGTATACGGATAAATGCCGAACATAAAAGGAAAGAACGCAAAAACAAAGCCGTCTCTGACTTCTGCGGACATCCCCGGAAAGAACTGCTTCAGACAGGCATCAACGGCACGTATCGTATTGCCGTAAACAACTTTAAACTCCGCCAGCCGTTCGGGGCCGCTGTTGATCTCCATGTCATAATGATTCATCGCCAAAAGCTTCAGCAGCCGCGGGCGTTCGGCAAGAGACCTGGCAAACGCATCGGTAAATGCGTCGCGGCTCATCGTCTTATGCTCCCTGCACAGCGAATTGAGATCGGTTGTCCATCCTTCATATTCGCGCTGCAAAAGAGCGAGAAAGATTTCCTCCTTCGTCCGGAAATAATTATAAATAGACGGCCGTGTAAACGACGTGAAATTGGCAATTTCCTTTATTGTCACATTTTTAAAGGTCATAGTTTCATATAATTTCGCACAGGCGTTTATGATTTCTTCACGCCGCGCCCGCGTCAATTCAGGTGAGCCTTTCGGCATAACAATCTCCTTCCGATAAAGCCGTGTGGCTACGATGCGATCCTGTACAGTACCTTATCTATATCATACCGACTGTTCCAGATGAAATCAATACCGACAGATACCCGCCTCGTCCGTTTAAATCCTTCTTCATATATAACATCATCCATCAGATTGTCATAATACGGCTCACACTCGCTGAAACCGAACTTCTTATAAAGGTGAATCGCCGCTTGGAACGGTTCAAGCGTATCAAGAACCATTTCCGCATAGCCTGCGTTCCCTACTCGCTCAAGAAGCATCGCAATCAGCTTCTCACTGGACTCCCCCCCCCTTCTCCACGGGCTTACATATACAGCGTTTCATCTCACAGCACCGGTCCGAACGGCGTCGCTAGGCAATGCTACCGTATGCCGTCCCGTCTTCGACCGCAGCCAGCAGATCCCCTTCCGGGGCTTATACTGCCCGGCAAGATCGGCCAACTCTTCATCCTGATGCCGGAAGGACAGATCCCTGACGATCCGGTTCATATACTCTATAATCAGATCCTTCACCCGGTCAAGGTAAGGCGCGCCGTCAACGCCGCCGCGCAGTTACAGTTTTCCCTTGTCAATATAAGCAGAACATGCCTGTCACAGTTAATGTCCGGCGCCGCAAGAACATAGCCGTCCCCGAAAGCATTGACTACAGCGCCCCATTTATGAATATTTTCCCATTCGGCATACATATTTTCCTCAATCATAAATGCCGTACCAACAGTCAGGTCTTTAACCGCATTGATAAATTCATCTTTTCCGCTTTCCGGTCAAGTTCATATGCCCGACTGACTGCTATAGGCTCTCCGGTGAGATCAAGCCGGGCATTATCTATGTCATTCAAATCGTTAATCCTTTTTCTGTTTGCAAATTGCCGAGCCTTCTTCTGATCCCCGATTAATATTTTCACCAGCTCTCTAAACCACTTTTTACGCGCCCCTTGTCATCCTCCATCTCAACATGCTGTTCCGTAGGCGGAAAAATGTTTTTAATAATAAATGCTTTCATGATAGATACGGCTCGGATAAAAGTGAATTTCTGCACACTATATCAGGCTCCGTTTATCCCCATATGTGGCATGACAAATGGTTTCATCTTATCTGGCAACGCCTTCATAGACGTACAGCCGTATAGCCGTATATTTTACGCGGAGAGATTATCTCAACATACATATTGTTCCTCTCCTACATAGTTTTCATAATAGTTGTCTACTGCCCTAATTATGAAAATCAGGAGGTTAGACAATTTATATAAATTTGATAAACTTCCTTTCCAATTTTTCAGCATCAAGACAGTACCACCTTGCAAAATTTTTACTGTCAAGTTCTTGAATGCAAGATTACAATGTACATGTTACACCACGATACCGTCAGTTCATCAATCGCCTGCGTAAGCCGTATGACGGTACACTCGCTTAGCCCTGCCTATATCATCATTACCAGCAGCATACTGAGACGGAGAACTGCCTCATCCTGCACATGCTTATTGGGAAAATCAGAAGGTTCAATTCTGTAGTGTTTAGTCATCTTCATCATAAAAATAGTCACTATCAACTCGTTTTATCTCGTAGCTATGTACAATACTGACTCCAAGATTATAGTTGATCATCAGTTGCGTAAGCATAACGCCGTCAAGCAGAACTATTTTTGCTGTCATATGCTTTTCAACAAAATCTCTAGCAGCTTTGCTGAAATGAGACGTAGTAATAAACAGTCCTTTATTCGCACCTTTACCCATTAAGGCGCCCGCAAATTGCTGAATATCTGGTCCACCAACAGGATGGCTATTGTCCCACCGTTTTGCTTGAACATAAATCTTATCAAAGCCAAGAGTATCCTGACGAATGATTCCATCGATACCTTCATCACCGGTTTTACCAGTAACTTTTGCAGGATTTTCCAATTCACCACCATACCCCATCTTTTCCAGTAAATCCATCACCAATCTCTCAAAAAAAGCAGGATCCTGCCCCATGATATTTGTCATAAGTTCATCAGCAGTCTGTAATGTAATTTTTTGATACGCCGCATTTATAATTTCCTGTGGTGTACTTTCAGATTCAGAATCGGGAAGCATCATCGGCTTCTTCGGTTCTTTTAATTCAGATACTTTCATAAAATCACGAAAACTTTTAAATTTTAAAAGATATTTATTGTCAATTTGTTCTTCTTTCTCCTTAGCGGCTTTCATACCTATATCTGTAATTTTATATTTTCCCCTAGTCGGACTCATAATGAGCCCGGCTTTCTTCAGGTATGTTCTTGCCCAACTGACGCGATTAGCGAGAATTGTCTTCCTATCACTTGGGAGCATAGCACTTTTATCCTCTTCGTCTAAACGGAATGCCTCGGCGCAATGCTTTATTGTCTCTCTAGAATTATGAACCTTACCGTCTGAAAGAAGAGCAAGAATCACACCATAAAATTCATCGTACGCTGGAATAGCCATGCATTCATCTCCTTCCCATTTCAGAGTTTAATCCTCTTTTTTACTTAAAAATATCGTACTGATACCAAAATGCTTCTCAAAGAAGGGCTTTAGTTTATCGATGATTATCTGCTCGTTTTGTAGGATTACAGTGTTATATGTTACATCGATACATAAAAAGCAACCTACCATGTATTCTAGTTTATCACATCTCCCTTCACCTGAAAATGTAGGATTACAATACATATGTTATACCGAATGTAGCGTATAATCAGACATATGTGACAAACCCTCATGCGGAATAAGTTAAGAAGAATTCTGTTACCACTTCATTGGGTGATTTAAATCCAAGTGTCCGTTTGCAATATTGTTATCGACTGGTGTACCGTCTATGGACTTTACGAAGCTCTTCTATGTTGTCGAAGCTACGGCGATAAAACCGTTCGCCGTCAACGCGGTGACTTCGTTCTACCTTCCCGTTTTGCCATGGAGAAAACGGTCGTATCGTCTTATGAATTATACCTAGCCTTTGGGCTGCTATATCAAACTGACAGAGCCGTTCTTTTTTTCCCCGGTTGGTAAATTCCCTGCCGTTATCCGTTTGGACTGTGATTACTTTAAATCCCATACACGCTTCTAACGTTACTAGGAACTCACCGGTGTTCGTAACGCTCTTTTCATCAATAATAGACATAACACACTCTCTTGAATACTCATCAATCGCCGTGAATTGACAGTACCGCATCCCTTGCGGGTTTTCCTTTATGCATTCTTGTGGCACATATTTTATATCCATCTGTACCTTTTCTCCCGGATACGATACGTCCTTCCCCTTCTACTTGCTTTTAGAAACGAGGGGTATCGGCTTACCGGTAAATTGATGCTTGCGTATTTGCTTGTACAGGGAGCAGTAAGAACGACGGTACGCTCGCTTACATACTTCTACATATACCCGGGCTAATCTTTCATGCCGATATCGGACATTCACACGTCGGATTAAGGCTAATTCATCCGGAGTATGTCGATTGGGTTGCCGATGTGGCCTGCGGCTTCGGGGACGCAAGGAGTCTATCGTGCCGTCGTACCGCTTTACCCAGCGTTTTACTTGCTGTCTACTGGTATGGTATCGTCGTGCTGCTGCCGCATTACTTCCGTATTTTATAGCCATTTCACATGCCCGTTTACGCAGTCTCAGTTCTTCGGTTATAGCAAGATTCGCAAGAAGGAGTCTCCTATTATCTTATTGAGTTAAGCACTTGCATTATAACAGAGTTCCTTCTTATTTATTTCTTTGGCACATATGTCCTGTTCTCTTTCATTAATTTTATAAAAACAACATAGGAGCAAAAGTTCCACCGGAAATTAAATAAGCACAGAAAAAGCACATAGCTGAAAGATTTTTAATGTCTTGAAGCCATGTGCTTTGTTTTTTATACTATTCGATTATTTAGACAAAGCGGGATTTACACTGCTATTTTATTTATAAATAGATAAAGTTGACAAAAATTTTATATAAAAGCCTTACAGACACCATTCTTATTGTTTATTACTGATTTAGAGTCGCGATTAAGTCTTCTAACACAGACTTTTCAATACCAGGAACAAAGTTTAGGAGCTGTCTCAACGGCATTCCTTCCATCATAGCATGCATCATTTCAGCGTTGACAGCATCTGATTGGCTATTTTCAGTGACCTGTTGGGCTTCTGTATATTCCACAAATGTTTTCCCCATCATTTGTTCAAAAAGAGGGCCGGCGTGCTTATCCGCCAGAACCTCCCCTATGGTAGAATTGAGATGAAATACCTTTCTCGGAGTTTTAACAGGTGAAACAACCACATCCGCTACCAAAATTTTCTCCTCAGCAGATCTCCCGATAATAATCTGATATTTACCCTCTTCCACAAACCAATCATGTGATTCTACATCCCAATACGCAAATGAACGCTTGTCCAACTCGACCGTTACTGTTTTGGTCTCTCCCGGCTCTAGTCCAATTTTATCAAATGCACGCAACTCCAGGCCAGGACGGATAATTTTACTATTTGGTGCTGCCACATAGACTTGAACGACTTCTCTTCCATAACAATGTCCTGTATTTGTCACATCTACACTAACAAGTAGTTTGTCAATGTCAGTCAGCTCAGTTTGACTAAGCACAAGATTATCATACGCGAACTGAGTATAAGACAACCCATGACCAAATGGAAATAGGACAGGCATTTCTTTAGAACTGTAATAGCGATACCCAACAAAAACCCCTTCGTGGTAAACAGACTTATCATTCTCCCCACCGTAATAGAGGTAGCAAGGGGTATCTTGTAAGCGAAGGGGGAAAGTTTCAGCTAGCCGGCCACTCGGGTTAACCTCTCCATAGAGCAAGTTTACAGTTGCTTCACCGACTGCCTGGCCTCCAAGATAAACTTCTAAAACTCCTTTTACCTTATCAATCCATGGCATTTCCACTGCAGACCCGTTATGAAGAACGACGACAAGATTTTCCTGAACCTGACTGAGTCTTTCCAATAATGCAATTTGATTGGCCGGAAGCTGCATGTGTTTGCGGTCATACCCCTCTGATTCATAACGATCCGGTAAGCCGATAAAGAGAACTGCGACATCTGACTTTTTAGCCAATTCTACTGCTTGATCCTCTAATTCCTCAACTGCAACATCCAGACCATCATCATAGCCTCTAGCATAGGTTACTTGAAGTTCCTTTGAAGCTTCTACTGCTGATACTAATTTAAAACTATTGATATGGGAGGAGCCACCACCTTGATATCGTGGTTCTTTGGCGTATTGGCCAATGAAAGCAACCTTTTGTTCTGTTTTAAGTGGTAAGATTTTATCTTTATTTTTCAAAAGAATACTGGATTCCTCTGCTAACTCGCGTGCAACTTGATGATCCGCTTCTCTGTCAAAGACCGCCTCTTGATTTCGATTATCAACATACTTAAAGACTACTGTCAAAAATCGTTCGACAGCCCGGTTGAGGAGTTCTTCATCCAAATCTCCGGATTGAACAGCTGCAATGAGTTCTTTATCAGTACGATCCGTCATACCTGGCATCTCTAATTCACAGCCGGCTTTGAGTGCATCAACTCGGTCGTTCATAGCACCCCAGTCACTCATGATATATCCATCAAAGCCCCATTCATCCCGAAGAATATCTGTCAAAATCAGTTTGTTCTCACAGAGATAGGTCCCGTTAAGCTTATTATAGGCCCCCATCATAGTCCATGGTTTTGCTTGCTTAACCATATTTTCAAAGGAAGCAAGGTAGATTTCTCGCATTGTTCGTTCATCCATAATCGAATCACTCATCATGCGGTGAAATTCTTGATTATTAGCCATGAAATGTTTAGGAGTGGTTACTACATTTTTGCTTTGCACTGCTTGAACATAGGCTATAGCCAATTCAGACGAAACAATTGGGTCTTCTGATAAATATTCAAAATTTCGACCACAGAGAGGAGAGCGTTTTATATTCATTGCAGGACCTAAGATTGTTGATACATTCTCAGCCTGGCATTCATTAGCCAGAGTTATTCCCAGCTTGGCAGCACTTTCTCTATCCCAACTTGAAGCGATAGCACAGCCTGCCGGAAAACAAACTGCAGGAATACTTTCGTTGAGTCCCAGGTGGTCACTTTTACCTTCTTGTTTTCGCAAACCATGTGGACCGTCTGATAACATAACTGACGGTATACCCAAACGACTAACCGCTTTAGTATTCCAAAAATCTTTTCCTGAACACAAACCTGCCTTTTCTTCCAAGGTCATTTGTTTAATCAAGTCTTGGATATTTCTTTCTGCCATAATCCTTCTCCTTTGGATAATATTTACAAGAATATAGTATGATCTTTAAAAGATAAAATATTGTAAAAAATCTTTTTATATAAATTATAACTTAATTTGAATATTGTTCATAAATTCTAATTTACACCCACTATTTCTACAAAAGCCTCCCACCAAAATGATGGAAGGCTTTCTAAATAATTAATTTACCTTATTGCCCTTCGGTCAATAAGTATCGCTTGCAAACTTGCGCAATTCAACAACTCCCCTTTGAACCTACTTCTTCAACTTTTAGTATCGAAATAGTATCACGGGGGGCCATAAATCGTTAAAACACTGTATTTTCAACGCTCTATTTGCAGATACTTATTTGTCACTGTTACTCCCACTCTTCTTTTTCTACTGTTCAATATATCCAAAACCGTTCAAAATAAAGGCTTTTCGTTTGTTGAGTGCTGGGAAATTTGCTTAATTTAAGCTCATTTTTAGATTTTTTTACCCGTCCCAGCCCCAGTTCCAGATAAATTTATAAATTATCATCGTTTGTCAAATCATCTTTTAAGCAAAACTCTTCATTAATTTTGATAACTATTAAAGCAAAAATCTTTAACAATTGATAATAATCACTTTCATGTTCTTCTATGCGTTGAGTGTTATTACCATGTGAATACTTATTTCTAATAGCAGGTCCATTATCAAATTGCCTGTCATTAAGAATATAGTTTAAATAATCCTGCTCTGGTTTGGAAAAAAGTGTAGATTCAAATATAATTTTTTTATTAGTGATTAACTCGTCTAATAAATCACTATTTTTGTAATAGGATAAGCATATCACATCATTATTATAAAAATCCTCTAAAATTCTCACTATTTCCATTCTAAAACGTATATATCCATGTTTATCTTCATCAATAATATTTTTATCTTTTAGCCAGTTTAGGCTTAAAACCTGATACTCAAAGAAATCTGAAAATAACATATCCTCATTCTTTATTAAATCTGCAAAATTATTATAATCTTTCTTGCTTTCAACATAAGCTAGTTCGGATTGATCCGAAAACAATAAGTACGAAATATTTAATAATTCTGTATCGACTATGTATCCATATTTTTTTACAAAAAAACTTGGAATATCTTCTATTAATGGTGAGTTTCTTGATATTTCTAATAATTCCATATCTATCTCCCCATTATTAACAAAAAGCATAAATTGTCTTAAAATTGAATCCAACTCGGAACACATTGTTCTCATTTTTTCCAAAAAAGATGATTCCGAACTTGGTATTAATAGAGAAAAACCTTCTGCTCTGAACTCTTTATTAAGGTATTCTTCAAAAAACCACTTGAAAATATTTTCCAATCTTTTGTCTAATTTATGAAGTTCATAATAATATGCTCTAATTTGCATACTAGATATCATTTCTTTAAGCCTAAAGGATGCTCCAATCGCGTACTCTCTATTTCCTTTTACACCAACTAGTCTTTCAAGACTTCCAATGTGATTTTTATTTGATGGAAAAGTTGATCTAAAAAAACGATCTACATATCCAAAAAGATATATGAAATTATTTAGTAGTGTTGGATTATCTAAATTTTCTTCTAACCATAAACGACTATATATAATTTTGGGATTCAATTCGTCTTCATAAGAAACATCAATCTCTTCTTTGTTATTAGAAAAGCCCACAATAGCTCCAAATGAAAATCCTGTGCCAGATTCAAAGATTTTTTCAACAATTCTTTCATGTTGTCTTTTTGACTTTAATCGAATTTTATCACTAATAGGAAACTCTTTTGTCCCTCGAGATTTAGAAAGTAGAAATAAATAATTCGGGTTAGCATCTTCTCTATCAATATACTTTTCTATTATTTCGATTCTCTGATTTGTTTGTAATGCACTTGGAATATAATATATCTTATGGTTTCTTTCTTTACTTGCTAGATGATGCGAAATCAAAATCTCAGCAGTAGACTTAGATTGCTTCATATAATCACTAATTTCATTATTATAATATTGAACTATGTCCTTATGCTCTAAGATTATATAAAGTGGAACATTAAATATTTCTAACAAACTTATAAATTCTTCAGAAGATATATTTTTATAAATTTTATATGTCTCAAACACATCCCAAAAAGAATCCCTATAGTGAATGCTAATTTCAGGATAAAAAGTTTTAATACATAAGTAATCAATGTCAGAAAAAAATCTTCCTATTATGGGTCTGAAACTATTTGCCACTGAGGTTAATTTCCTATAGTACTCTTCACTCCATGACTGCAACATAACTTTAGAATCAAATAATAAACAAATATTATACATTTCCAAAATATTGTTTATTGTATATCCCGTATTGGTTTCATCAAAAACATTAATTATTTTTTCAGCTTTTTCCAAGTTCCATCCAATGCTCAAATCCGATTTGCTATAAAACTTCGCTCCAATATACTGTGAATCCATCGATTCAACCTCTTTTCTAACATTATTTGACCTCAACTACACTCATCTTTGATCTTAATTTTCTCTTATCATATCCTATTGTTTTGCTTATCTCACAACTAGTCGTATCATATCATTAAAATTACCAGAACAATTATACTTCTTTTTTGAAAAATTTTTATTAGATAAATTCGCCATACTCTACCTCACTTTATTTACCAAACTATTAACTAAATCTTCATCTTCTATCTTCGTAATTCCAAAGCTCTTTTTACCAGCATCTTTGATAGAAGCTCCAATATGATAAACTTCTACTTTATCTATGATTAAAAATCTATCGTGAAAATCTGTTGTAGTTTTAACTGATAGCTTTGGATATTGAGCATTAAATTTCGTTATATCTTTTGTTGATAGATTTCCTTTTCCTGCTGTCATAATTACAACATCTACACTCTTATTCTTCTTGCAAAGAATATTTAAGGTGTTGACATCGACATAGTTGTCAATCAAAATTATTTCTTTATTAGCCTTTTTAACAAGTCCTACAATAAAGCTAAACGCATCATAAATTTGCCCATCGAAAAAGATATTTTGCTTAACCTCAGTATTGGTAGCTAAATAATTAAATACTTCTTCCAGCTTCTTATCTGTTTCCAATTGCTTTAACTCAATCCTATCCAATCTTGAAAACAGCTCTTGATTGGAAATCAAAAATCTTCTCATCTCCACAAAGCTATTCATAATTTTAATACTGACTTCGACTGCTACATCACTTTTAAGAACAGCAGAAAGCATGGCGATACCTTGTTCTGTAAATACATATGGCATATATCTTCTGCCACCATAATTATTATTGGAACTTGAGCTTCCATTTTGGAATCTCAAGTTTTCATATTCAAGTTCCGTTAATTGAAAACAAAAGTGTTCTGGAAATCTTGATAAATTTCTTTTCATCGCTTTATTTAAATTACCAGTAGTAACTTTATATAATTCTGCGAGATCACTATCTACCATTACCTGTTTGCCTCTAATGGTATAAATCATATTCTGTATTTCTTTATTGTCAACAATGACGAGATTTTTATCTTCTGACATAAATACCTCCATCTTTTAGAACTTGAGATTCCATTTTGCCACCTCAAGTTTTGTTTATTTCTTTTGCTCTATAATTGAAACCATATCTCCAAAATCAACACCTAATTTGGTTCCGATACGATATAAAACATCCATGCTAACAAACTCTCCTCTGCCCATTTTGGATATAGTTGCAGGAGATAATTCACAAGCATTTGCCAAAGCTTTTTTATTCATATTTTTGTCTATTAAAACTTTCCACAATCCATTATAACTGACTTTCATATTTTCACTCCTTAATTATAAGTTTATGAAGTTATTTTATATATTATAGCATTTTTACTATAATTTTTAAAGAGCTAAATTTTGAAAGAACTTTATTTTTGTATCCAACAAATTACTTCTTCCGCTTCAGCAACAATGAATGTAAAGCCCCTTGCTCTTTTGAGAACTTTTCAATAGATTTCTTCATATCATCAATATCACTTTTATAAATCACGCCTGTTTGATTTACTCTCTTGGCAATCTGATTTAATTTGTTTGTGGCAACGGATAATGTTCCGTATAAATCTCTCAAAGGCTCCAAATCAACTTCATAAATTTTCTTTTCTAAAACTGTTTTTCGTATAAAATGACTCATACTTTTCGCTCCGCTTTCTTCCTTTTTCCTTTCAAATAATTCTTTTTCTTTATCTGTTAAATCAAATCTCAACCTTACATTTCTCTTTCTATTTTCCATCTTAAATATCCTCCTTCTATTAAGTTTTGGGGTCTTAGGGTTCTCCCTAACAAGCTGAAAATGTTGCTCGAAATTAAATCTCCGATTTTATTTCTAAAGTCATTTTTCCGTAAGTGTACACACACTTACTGTGCTTGCTATTAAAGTTAACGTTACATACCATTTATAAAGCTTCTGCACGCTTTTAACTATCACAGAAATACTCTGCGATTCGTTTCGGTAAATTCTATGAAAGTTAAAAGTTGTCGCTACCACTACCTCACTACCTCACTACCTCGACTTACTGGTAGCAAAGTAGCGGTAGCATGCTTTTTCAAAACTCTTAAAATGGAATTTCTATATCCCTCACTTCGACAAATTCTGTCTTTACATTTCGTTTATAAAACTTCTTGCTTACCCTGACCACTCCGTCAATTCTGACCTTCTTACTTTTTATAGATGGTTCAAGTGTCCATTCATCAGCTACTTCATTTGCCATCAGTTCTGAAAACACTTTTTCGTTGGTTTCAGGATATCTGCTCGTAAATTCTGCAGAGCATAATAAATCTGGAGTATCTGATTTTGTAGATTTCCATTCCATAAAGTCTAAGAAATTTTGTACATGCCTATTCTCACTCTTATGGGTTTGAATAACATAATCCAAATCCGTCCTTAACTCTTTTGGTAAATAGAAATCGTGAAGTTTATATTCGTAAAGATGCACAGCTTCTGCGATAGCTCCTTCAAAATCATGTTGAACAATATTGTGATGTTCGTCTCTTGTGATAGTTTCCAGTACAGGAAATTTCTCTGCATCATACATGATTGGTAATTCAATATTTTCACTGTTCACTTTCACAGGTAGATATCTTCTTTCTCCGGAAAAATCTCCTAAAAAAGTTGCATCATTAGTAGTTGCAATCAATATGCAAGTTCTCTTTACATCAGCAGAAAATCTTTCGTTGGAAGTCTTACAGTGCTTGTTCTTGCAGAGATAAACAGCTTTGCTTCGTCTGCACTTTTCGCATTTCTAAGAGCAACAAATTCTTCCAGTTTAACTACAACTTTTCCTACAAGATTGCTGACAGCATCCTTGCCTTTTATATTATTTAAGGAACAATACCATTCAGGAAATAACGCCAGCTTCTCTATAAAACTGGTTTTACCTATGCCTTGAATTCCCGTAAGAACCATCAGTTCATCAAACTTACATCCTAGACTAAAAACTCTTTTTACCATACCAACTAACATATGTTCCATAATCCAGGCATTTAATTTTGTATCTTCTGCTCCAAGGTATTTTGGAAGCAATTTAGATATATGACTTTCACCATCATACGCAAGAGACTTCATATGCATAGCAGGAAGATTTATAGCCCTTTTATGAGCAATAAAAGTTATGGCATCATCCATTCTATTTTTAGAATACTTAATGCCAAATTCCCTTTCTATCTCTACACCTAAAAGGTTCGTTAAGTGATCGTTCCATTTTCTTATCTCATTTTCTTCCTGCTTTTCACCTTTCAAAGTTCCCAAAAACCTGACCGTCATGCTACAGGTATCAAAGAAAATTGTTCCGTATATTATCTGCTCTTCTTTGCAAAATAGTGGATTTACTAGCACCGTGATGATATTGGTTGTGTTACTCTTTATTTGTCCCTTATCTGTGTACTCTAAATCTCTATTAAGATAATCCGACAGTTCATCGTCATTAAATTTCAACCAATCAATCACGACTATCACCTACACTTTTTCTGTGATAGTTATAATCCCAATATCTTTGATTCCCATACCGGATTGCTTTTTTAATACTATCTTCCAAATATCTGATGTAAGCCGCTTCATTTTTTCTTTTACTCTTATCATCAATTCGATTTAAGGCAGATTTTAGAAATATATCCTTCATCAATATTTCATTACCATGTGTATAGCTATTCATTAATAGCAGTAATAGGAAATCATCTTTACTGGCATCACCACTTGAGATAGTTCCCTCAAACAATCCTTTAGCTTTTATATTATGCTTGCACATCGTTTCTATGATTTTAGGTGCGTCAGGCAGTGAATCATTATCTGATTGATATGCTTTTATTTGCTCTCTAATGCTCTTTTTTGGTTCAAAGCATTCATAGTATTTATCAATCTCCTTTTGCTTATCTATGATGTTATTTAGCGTTCCATCAACACTATTCCCTGTCATGGCAATACATCTGTTATTTTGATACATTTCCACTTTCTCAATTTGGTTATTGAAATTATAAGCAATTTTTCCTTTTGCAAAAATGTGAAGCCCTTTGCCGGATTGAGAAGTTTCAATATATGTGTCATGAAAATCTCTGCAAAACATTTCTCTCATATCACGAGATACATTATCCAAGTCAATACAAAGAAATGGATCATCCTTGCTTAGTACAAAAGATAATCCATCACAACCACTACTCTCTATATTATTAACTGCTGTTTCAAAGTCTGCCCAGTTTTCTTTATTATTCTAATCACTTGATTTCAGGGTAATTGGATTTACAGGAATCTTAAGAGTTTTTTCTCTTCCTTTCAAATCCATTTTCCTAATCTTCTTAAAGCATAACCACTGTTTATACTCTCTTAATTCCATTGGAATATTTTGTTTATACTTTTCTGTTTTTATCATTTTGTCCTCCAATCTTTATGTTGCTGACGGAAGTACAACCTGATAAAATAGTCTTGTCAGGGATGAAATACCAAGTTGTACTTTCATCTTGCCTTTGGTCTTTTGGCTAAAGGCTTTTTTCTTGTTTAATTTCTTCATAAATCTCTATAATATATAGCAAAAGATTTTGCTCTTCTTCATTTAATTTCCCGAACTTTTTAACCACTTTTGCCAATTGAAATATCTCTTTTGATATAGCATCTAATACTCTGTAGTCAGCTATAATTTTGATTTGATGTTCTCTAAGTAGCTGTATGAAATACTCTTGTTTTGATAGCCCACTTATTTCAATTTGCTTATTTATCAAATCATATTCTTCTGAAACTCTAAAATTCAAAATGCGGTTACGCTTTCTATTTTCTTCATTCTTTTTATTATTTGATTTAATCTGCTTTGTTCTTCTTTGCAATGACTCCGGTCTAAACATCATCTTCATCCTCTTTCAATAAATCTTCCCAATCATTTTGAGATTTTGTTCTAACCTGTGTTAGTGAAAGAGCCATTTCTTTTTGCTTACTCGGAAATAGATGTGCGTATCTATAAGTTATATCAATTGATTCATGCCCTACTCTATCTGCAATAGCAGTAGCAGAAAATCCAAGTTCAATTAAAAGTGATACATGAGAATGTCTTAAATCATGCACTCTTATTCTTTTTATATTGGCTTTCTTAGAGCCTCTATCCATTTCATGATGTAGAAAACTCTTAGAAAAACTAAATATTAAGTCTTTCGGCTTTAATTTGTAAAAACCATTTAGATAAATTTTGATTTCCTCTGCCAAGAAATCCGGCATGGTTACTTTCCGAATACTCTTCTTTATCTTTGGCGGAGTGATAATATTCTTTCCATCAATCCTTTGCAGGGATTCATCAATTTTTACAGTACCTGTCTTAAAATCAAATTTCTCTTTAGTCAAGGCAAGAAGCTCTCCCATCCTAAGTCCGCACCAGTATAGAATTTCAAAGGCATAATATGACTGCGGTTTATCCTTAACCACTTTAATAAAAGCTTCATGCTCTTCCTGTGTCCAAAATAGCATTTCATCCGCTTCTTTTTCTCCCATAGTTCCAACATTAGTTTTCAAGTTGTAGTATCGGCAAGCATGATTCAAAATACTGCTAAGCTGAGCATGGATTGTACGAAGGTATGTCGGCGAATAAGTTTGACCTCTATCATCTTTGATTTTCATCAATTCATTCTGCCACTGGATAATCGCTACATTACTAATTTCATTCATAAGTAAATCGCCCAAATATGGCATTATTTTTGTTGTAACAATAACTTCTTTCGTACGACAGGTATTTTCTCTGATACGAGGTTTTTTTATCCCTTTTATAAAGGTCAAAGAACTCTCGAAAAGTCATTTCAACCGTTCCGGCTTGCTGTGATAGAAACTCTTTTTCCCAATTCAACGCTTCCTTCTTTGTTGAAAATCCTCTTTTTTTTCTTGTTCAGCTTTTCCCCTTTCCAATTCACATAACTGAACTTGCAATACCAAGTGCCGTTTTTATTTTCATCTCTATATGCACCCACTTTTACACCTCTTTTCTAACTTCATTTCCATAACAATACTTTTCCATGAAATACTGTCGATTCACTTTACCTCTTTGTACTCGATAGCCGAGCTTTGTAAGTTCTTGATTCATTTCGTTTATCAACTGATATGCAGTCGTTCTGCTGACTTCCAAAAAATCTTGAACTTCTTTTGCTGTCATGAATACCTTTTGCATTTTTAGCCCCCCTTCAATTCATAGTTTTTGCAAGGTTCTGCATCCATGTCTTGAGATAGGACGAGCGTCAATCTAAATATCTTGCGCTCTGACAGTTCGTATTTAAACTGTATATCTGCATCGTAATAGTTCATTTTTGTTCTGTAAAGTCCTATTATAATTTTTATTATTCTGTGCAGGCTATTATTACAGTATTTTTCTCTGTTATAAACAGAACACTTCTGTTTTGCTGTAGTTCAATTTATGATAAAATACAATAGAAAATTTTTAAGAGAGGAGTCCTAAAATGATTTCCGGTAAGAAATTAAAGCAAATTCGCTTATTTAGAAAACTAACACAGAAAGAGCTTGCCATCATGTCCGGACTAACTGATGCTGCAATTCGTAATTATGAATTGGGAAATAGATCCCCGAACATTGAACAATTAAGAAAAATATCAGATACACTTAACTGTGATATTTCTGCGTTAATCGACCATGAGCCGAATTCTATTTTCGAAATTATGCACATCATTTTTGATTATGAAAAGGAAATGAAGTTCCGTCCCCTTGCAGGAAATGGTGAGCCTACTGCTCTTTTATCCCACAATCCACATTTTGATGATTTTTTAGTAGAATGGGACGAAATGAGGAAGAAACACTATAACGGGGAAATCTCCGATGAAGAATTTGAAGATTGGAAGTTGTCTTTTCCTAAGAAATCACGGTTTTGGAAAAGAATAAAAAGAAAGAGTAATACACATAATCGGAAATGATTTTGGAGTTATGATTTGAAAATTTTTTATGTAATAATAATAGCGAAAATTGAATTTAGGAAGTTACCGTTTTAGCAATTATATAAAACTGATAAGCCCTTATCAGTTTACTGTTACAATAATCAATTTAAGAGAGGAGATAATATAAATGGAAGAATTAAAAGCAGGTGGATATATTTCAAAAATTAATTTCAATGATGGAACTTATTTAGATATCAAACAAAATGACATTATCCTTTTTGTAGGACCAAATAACACAGGAAAAAGTCAATCCTTAAAAGATATTTATGCACTGTCTTCAGAAAAATTTCCAACTACAGTTGTTTCAGATATTGCTATAACAAAATATAATACTCAAATAAAAGATTTGCTTGATAAGATTTCCCCAAAACAGCCTCAAGGTTCATATACTTCATATAATGTTCTTGGGCAAAATTTCGCTTATTGGGAGAACACAGATAAGCACCTTCTAACAATCCCCTACTTTGGCGATTTTCGAAATTTATTTGTGGCTAATTTGGATACAACTGCACGATTAACAATTTGTAATGCACCCAGCAGTATAACAAGAAATTCACCCAAGCAACACCCTATTCACTATGCTGCATTTGATAGTAAATATCGAAAGTGGATATCAGATAATTTTAAGAAAGCCTTTGGGATTGAGGTTACTCCAAATATCCTAAATGGATCTACAATTCCGCTTTGTGTGGGCGAACCAGTAAAATTTGATAAAGAGTATGAAGATGAGCAAGCACGGCAGGAAGCTTATGCGGATATACTCGAGACTTATAAACAGGTCCAAAATCAAGGAGACGGTATAAAAAGTTTTACTGGGATTTTGCTCTATTTGATGCTTGACTACTTTTGTACCTTTCTAATTGATGAACCTGAATCTTTTCTTCATCCGCCTCAGGCCCACATTATGGGGCAAATAATCGGTCAAGCACTATCAGACAAACAGCAATGCTTCATTTCAACTCATAGTGAAGAAATCATTAAAGGTCTATTAGAGGTTTGTCCTGAACGAATCAAAATCATTAGAATTACTCGAAAAGATGACACAAATTACTTTTCGGTTCTTGATAATAATAGTTTCGAAGTTGTATGGAATGACCCTTTGCTAAAATATTCCAACATAATGTCTAGCTTATTCCATAACTCTGTTGTTTTGTGTGAGAGTGATTCTGACTGTAAAATGTATTCAATTGTCGAAAGCTATCTTAAACAATCATCCGGAAAGTATTCAGAGACTCTTTTTATTCATTGTGGCGGTAAGCAGCGTATGTCTAAGATTGCTTTGGCACTCCGAGTATTGAAAATTGACGTAAAATTGATAGCAGACATAGATGTACTGAATGATGAAGCAGTATTTAAGGGGATTGTAGAAGCGTTTGGAATCGACTGGACAACCGTTCAAAGTGATTACAACACTATTGTAGGGAATTTGCACAGTCAAAAGGAAAAAGTCAATAGAAACGATGCCAAAACAAGTATTAACAGAATCATTGATGGCTCTCAAAATCAGGATTTATCAAATCGAGAAATAAAAGAAATACGCACAGTTATTAGTACTATTTCAAAATGGGAGACAATCAAATCGGCAGGGATAACTGCTATTCCATCCGGAGATGCAGCTCGGGCTTTTAATCGATTGAACCAAACGTTACAGCTAAACGGCATTCATATTGTTCCAGTCGGGGAGTTGGAATGCTTCATTAAAGATATTGGAGGGCACGGACCAGAATGGACAAATAAAGTGCTTGAAGAATATCCCTACATTGATAACCCGGTATATAATCAAATTAGAGAATTTATTGAGAATCTGAATCTATAATGTTGTTATATATGGACTTCCCAATATGTTTATTATATGGATTCAAATCATTTACAGCCTGGCAACCCTCTTTTTATCGGGCAGCTAATGAATATGCCTCCTTTGCGGTCGCATTTTGCGATATCATATGCTTCATATATAAGCAGAAATAGCACTATGTCTTCTTAGTGTTAAAAAAGACCGTAACAACTAAGCTACGGTCTGATTTTTTATATTCAAATGCAAGCCACTTAGAACAATTATTAAGATTATTCTTTTTGAAATCTTTACCCAATTTTGTCCCAGTTGCTCATTTCAATAGGCTCAAAAGCCTTGTTTAAAGCCATTTCTGTGATTTTTTCGTTCTATTCCCACTCGATCGTCGAAGGGGGCTTGCCGGTTATGTCGTAGACGATCCTGTTGATGTGTGCCACTTCGTTGACGATGCGGCTTGAGATTTTGTCGAGGACATCGTACGGGATTCTTGCCCAGTCGGCGGTCATGAAATCCGTTGTCGTGACGCCGCGCAGGGCCAGGGTGTAGTCGTAGGTGCGGAAGTCGCCCATGACGCCGACGGAGCGGTTGTCTGTGAGGACCGCAAAATACTGGTCGATGGAACGATCCAGGCCGGCAGCGGTGATTTCTTCGCGGAATATGGCGTCGGCATCGCGCAGTATTCCCAGTTTTTCTTCCGTAATTTCACCCATGACGCGGATCGCCAGGCCCGGACCGGGGAACGGCTGCCGCCAAACGAGGTAGTCCGCCAGGCCCAATTCTTCACCGAGCTCGCGCACTTCATCCTTAAAAAGGTTGCGCAGCGGTTCAACGAGGCCTTTGAAGTCGACGACCGCCGGCAGGCCGCCGACGTTATGATGGCTCTTGATAACGGCCGCATCCCCTGCGCCCGATTCAATGATGTCCGGATAAATCGTGCCCTGCGCGAGGAAGTCGACGGCGCCGATTTTTCGCCCTTCGTCTTCGAAGACGCGGATAAATTCTTCCCCGATGATCTTACGTTTCCTTTCCGGATCGGTTACGCCTTTCAAACGGCTGAGAAACCGTTCGGCCACATCGACGCGGATAAAGTTCATGCCCGAGTCTTTAAATGCCGCTTCCACTTCATCGCCCTCATTCTTTCTCATGAGACCGTGGTCAACAAAGATACACGTAAGCTGACTGCCGACGGCTTTGGAAATGAGGGCCGCCGCGACGGAGCTGTCCACGCCGCCGGAAAGAGCAAGCACGACCCGGCCACCGCCTACGGTACGGCGTACGTCTTCAATCGCTTGCCCGGCATAGTTGGCCATCGTCCAGGAACCGCTGCAGCGGCAGATCTCAAAGAGGAAATTCCGGAGCATTTCCCTGCCGTGCACCGTATGCAGGACTTCCGGATGGTACTGCATGGCATAAAGCTTTCTTTTTTCGTCCTGCATGGCTGCAACGGGGCAATTTTCCGTATGCGCCGCAATTTTAAAGCCTGCCGGGATATCGGACACGTAATCCGTATGGCTCATCCAGACGGTTTCTTCTGCCGCCAGGCCCTTAAAGAGAGGAGATGCCGTATCAACCGTTATCGCCGTTTTGCCGAATTCACGCCGGTCCGCCCGCTTTACCTGCCCGCCGAGGCTATGCGCCATAAGCTGCATGCCGTAGCACAGTCCGAGCACGGGGATATCCTGCCTGAATACGGCCTCATCGATTTCAGGCGCATTTTCTTCATATACACTGTTCGGGCCGCCCGTAAAAATAATACCGCGCGGCCGAAGCTCCTCAATCTTCTCAACCGCTTTATTATAAGGGTATACCTCGCAGTACACGTGATTTTCTCTGACGCGGCGCGCGATTAACTGATTATACTGGCCGCCGAAGTCAACGACGATAATAAGCTCTTTCGTATCCATCAATAGCCCTGCCTCTCCCACAGTATGATTATCTTCAATACGGTTCAACCGTTTTCATATTATACCACAAAAAGGCAATCCGACGGGATTGCCTTTTACAGGTTACTCAGGTTGTGCTCTTCATTTCTTCATCGTATTCTCTGTAGAGCTCGTCGAGAATGGAGCGGCGCGTTACAAGCCCGACACACCGTTTGTTATCGACAATAGGAATGACCTTCAAGTGTTCAGCCACCATGACGCCGGCCAGTTGTTCCACATCCGCGTCGGGTGCGGCAATGATAACGTCCTTTGTCATCAGGTCTTTACTGCTACAGGCCATGAGCTTTTTAAAGCTCTTGTCGTATTCACTGATGCCGTTGTAATAAATGCTGGCGCCGAGAAGATTGACGTAGTGGGGAACATGCGGTTTGATCTTTTTATACAGCAAATCCGCATCCGTTACGATACCCGCCAACGTACTGTCGTCATTGACGATGGGAATCGACGTGATTTTGTTTTTAACAAACATCTGCACCAAATCGAAAACCGCCGTATCCGGATGGGCCGTTACAAAGACCTTCTCCATAATATCCGAAGCTGTTCGTTCGCTCATAGTATTCACCTCTTTGCTATATCAATGCGATCGAATGTTATACCTGTATTATACTATATTTCCCCGAAAGTGGGAAAATTCTTCTTTTGAAACTATAAATGATACGGCTCGTGCCGCTGAATCTT
>ERZ791917.616-NODE-616-length-30333-cov-4.386452_pt1 | contig 30333 bp, 35 predicted proteins | sample MGYA00510138_ERZ791917 | MGnify/ENA primary metagenome ERZ791917 (study PRJEB30046, sample SAMN00792102) | human gut metagenome | study: EMG produced TPA metagenomics assembly of the A metagenome-wide association study of gut microbiota in type 2...
CTGTCTGGGAGTTTACTCACTTAGTCGCGTGTCCACTATTCGCGGGTAGGATCAGTTGAACTTCTCACTACGCTAAGCTCTATCACCAAACCAGTATCAGAGTTTGTTTTTGCCGGGCGCAACGATAAGAAAAAGCCAATCTGCGAGAACGCGGTATTGCTTGTGATCAAACAAATCGGCTATGAAGGTCTGGAAAGCGGTCACGGATTCAGGCATGAATTCAGCACTATTATGAACGAGCACGAATGGCCTGCTGACGCTATTGAAGTGCAACTGGCACATGCCAACGGCGGATCTGTGCGCGGGATTTACAACCATGCTCAGTATCTCGATAAGCGCAGAGAAATGATGCAGTGGTGGGCGGACTGGCTTGATGAAAAGGTGGAGTGATCGACCTTAACCACTATCGAATATCACAAATCCTTGCAATCCAGTGCAAAGATTTGTGTGCCAGAGTTTTTCTCATCAACTACCGCAAGTATCGATCGATTGAGACTTGGATGATAGACTTCATGCCTTTGATTATTAGCTGATAGAAGAAATGTTAAAGCTATTTGCAAAGTACACCTCGATTGGTGTGCTGAACACACTTATACACTGGGTGGTTTTTGGTGTTTGTATCTATGCCGCGCATACCAATCAGGCTCTGGCAAACTTCGCAGGTTTTGTTGTGGCTGTGAGTTTTAGCTTCTTCGCGAATGCAAAATTCACATTCAAAGCATCAACTACAACGATGCGCTACATGTTATATGTCGGGTTCATGGGAACACTGAGTGCAACTGTTGGATGGGCTGCTGATAGATGTTCACTTCCTCCAATTGTCACTCTTGTCACCTTCTCCGCCATCAGCCTGGTGTGCGGTTTCGTCTATTCAAAGTTCATTGTCTTTAGGAATTCAAAATGAAAATTTCGCTTGTTGTTCCGGTCTTCAATGAGGAGGCCGCAATACCAATCTTCTACAAAACGGTGCGAGAATTCGACAAGTTAAAGCAGTATGAAGTTGAAATAGTTTTCATCAATGATGGCAGTAAAGACGCAACAGAATCAATTATCAACGCGCTTGCGATGTCAGATCCTCTTGTAGTTTCACTGTCATTCACAAGGAATTTTGGTAAAGAGCCAGCTTTGTTTGCTGGACTTGAACATGCAACTGGCAATGCAGTAATACCTATAGATGTTGATCTTCAGGACCCAATCGAGGTTATCCCGCACCTGATAGAGAAATGGCAGTCAGGATCTGACATGGTTCTTGCTAAGCGATCAGAACGTTCTACTGATAGTCTATTAAAGCGGAAAACAGCGGAGTGGTTCTACAAACTACATAACAAAATCAGCAATCCAAAGATTGAGGAAAATGTTGGTGATTTTCGGCTGATGAGCCGCGATGTTGTCGAAAACATAAAGAGAATGCCAGAACGAAACCTGTTCATGAAAGGCGTGTTGAGTTGGGTTGGTGGCAAGACAGACGTCGTTGAATATGTCCGTGCTGAACGTGTTGCGGGAGATTCAAAGTTCAATGGCTGGAAATTATGGAACCTAGCACTTGAAGGTATTACCAGCTTTTCAACTTTTCCTCTCAAAATATGGACATATATAGGTTTGTTCGTCGCCGGTACAGCGTTCACGTATGGCTCGTGGATGATTATTGATACGTTAGCATTTGGTAACCCCGTTAGAGGTTATCCGTCAATTCTGGTATCGATTCTTTTCCTTGGAGGCATCCAACTTATTGGAATCGGTATTCTTGGTGAATATGTTGGCCGTATATATATAGAAACAAAAAAACGACCAAAATATTTTTTAAAGGATAAAAAATGAATTTAAAAAAAGAAATAAACGCCAATAGCATTAAGATAATGGTTATAGCATTTATAACGTCTTTACTCGTTTATTTTCAAAACCTAACCAACTTTTCTATATCAATAGACACAGAGTACGCTTTTTTTTCATGGCCTAATGAAGGTATTTTATGGTGGATTTCTCTAGGGCGGTGGGGTTCAGCAATAATCGACTATATATTTAGGGTAAACGCCTACACGCCGGGGTTTACAACTCTCGTAATGTTAGCGCTTAATGTTATAACTGCTTTCTTATTAGCTGTAAACACGTTTAAGCTCCTTAGTACAAGGATAATGTTTGCTATTATTTTTGTATCATTTCCGCAATTTGCTTATCAAGCTGAGTTTGCTCAGCAGTCCGATACCGTTGCATTAGGTCAACTTCTCGCATGTATATCAGGTCTGATACTTTATTCTTCAATCTTTGGAAAAGACAAAGTAAATATAAAACTTCTATTTATTGGGGTTTTAGTGCTTACCTTTTCACTAGGAATATATCAATCACTAATCTCTTTCCCTGTCGTTGTATTTTTAATGCAATTCATTGCAAAATGTAATGAAGAATGCAAAAAGAGAATCATTAAATGTTTTTCAATATTTTCGCTTGCAATAATACTTGCTACATCCATTTATTATATAATAGTTTTTTTAAGTCATGCTATATTCAACGTAACCACACCCACATATCTTAAAGACACCTTTCACTGGCTAAAAGAACCTGTATACGAAACGCTTCAAAGGGTGAGTGAGGTTGTGATATCAACACTCACAGGTGATTATTATTTTGGGGCTAGCATTATTCCGTTCATGGTGGTTCCCGTTGTTTTTCTTTCCTATAGTCAGGTAATCAATCATGATAAAAATATTATAAAATTAATATCAATATTAACATTAGCAATCAGCCCCTTCTTTGTGGTTATCGGACTCGGGGGCATACAGGGCCCCAGAGTTTTGCTTGGGTTATCTGTAACATTCGCTTTTCTATTTGCTTTCGCTATAGAAAAATTAAAAACATGCAGCAAAGTAAAAAGCACACTGTCAGCCCTAATTTGCACAATTGTAGTTTACTATAGTGCATCAACAGTAAATATGCTCTTTTACTCTGATGCAATGGCAAGAGAGATAGATTCCAACATAACTAACAGGATATTGTCCCAACTACAAAGTAAGTATGGTAACTTTAATCCGTCAACGGATGTCGTAAGTTTCATCGGTGCGTATCCCACATACAACCCTTGGAAAAAAAATAATTCTGACACCTTTGGTGAGTCAATGTTTAGTTTTTCAGGAGGAGATCCTCGTAGAATTACAAAATATGCAGCAATGATAAGTGGGTTTTCTTTAAATTTACACATTGCAAGTAACGACGAAAAAGAAAAATTAAAACTCATTCCGTCATGGCCTGACGCGGACTCAATAACAGTTATGAATGGAATTTATTTCATTAAGCTAGGAGATTAATAAATGGCAAGAGGTGGTTTCTACCTCTTGCCTTACAAAGTCAACCAAACTTTTTATTATGAACAGAAATTTAGCCTGATGCTAATCTAGCAACAATACCAGCCATAACAAAAACGATTATCTGGTCATAATTAAGTGCGTATGCATCATTCACTTCATCATGGTCTATCATTTTGTATTTTCTGTAATTAAGCCCATGTTTTTCCATTACTTTTATTACATCTTGAACTATGTACCCGATATTAATAGGTGAGTCATCGCCCATTTCCTCACAATCTTTAAGCCACATGAATGTACCAGAGCATAGTGCAAGCTCTTGTGCAGCAGCGATTTCATTCTCTGTAAATTTCTTAAGCTTGGTTTTCTTGCGTTCATCAGATGTTGTTAAAACCCCACCTGCGGAATACACAAGTTTCCATAAACGAGTTGAATCACCGTTGGTATATGTGTTGCTTATGTGAGGCCCGCAAGCGCCATTAATGTCTAGGGGAAATACTGGATTATCTGTATTAACACCAACGTTACCACCGCGAGGATTAATAACTACTTGGTAGTTATTGCCGGATGCATCACTCCCCTGAATAAAGCCGCCGTTAGAGCCAGAGTTGCTCAAACATCCAAACTGTAGCTCTCTAGCACCGTCTGTGTATTGCGTCCTGAAAGAACCTAGCTTAAACATTGTGCCATCTGACATTGGTGCATTGGTTTTATTACTAGCATATAAAAGTGCAGATGGAGATGACCCATCATTCATAATCCCAACAAGGCCGCTTGGTGTAATCTCCATTACTTTATGCGGTTTATAGGCACCATCGCCCCCGTTATAGAAACGGATAGGATAATATTTACCATCCCCGGAAATTCCTGCCCTTATTTCGTATTCACCAACTGCTTTAGCAGAGATAGTTAAATTCTCCTCATCCACGCCTGTAGTTTTCTGCACACGCAATGTACTTATTTGTGAGTTAATATCATCCCTCATTTTGTATTGCGCGTTTGTGGCATTTATAGAGGTATCCTGCAAAGTGCACGTATTGCCTTTATTAGATATACTGACGACGTTACGAAGTGTTCCGTTAAGCCAGAATTTATACGTACCATTTCCATATCCGAAGAAAAAGAATGGATCTCCTGATTTTCTTGTACATACCCCATTTACCACGTCGCATATACCCCCACCTGTGGTATATACGTAATGGTATCTAGAATGAGCACCTATGGCAGCAGTAAGGTTTCCCCCTCCAATTTCTGTAACAGAAATCTGGTCTGCTGAGGTTAATGCAGTAATTACCAGTGCCCTGTCAAAAGCATAAATTGCATCACCTACTGCCCAATTAGTAATGTCGAAAAGCGAGCCACTTTCACGTATCAGTACGTTCTGTGACTGATGTACAAGTTGACCTTGTGCCGCAGAGCCATAAATAGCAACTTCTGATGGGTTATAATTTTTGCTAGTTTGAATGCGCATCCAGTTAGCGTGCCCATCTGATGATAAGAACATTCCATCACCAGAATCCATAAGAGCGCCTCCACCAACTTTAAAGCCACCCATATTCGCAGTTGTTCCCGCAGAAACAATTCCCGCACCGAATTTAGTTTCGTCTCTTCGGCGGTACTGAACGTTTAAAAATGCAGAAAAGGATATGGCTGGCGTTAATATTGCCTCAGAGTCAACAATTAACGTGGGTAGTTTTGCCCACACCAGGGCGATAGGAGTATTGCATACATAATTACCAGCAGGAACATATAGTGTTGTGCAACCGGAAGGAAGCGCAGCAATCATTGCTGCCCATAAGGAACTCTCGTCAGTGCCGTCACCCATAATCCCATAATCACGGACATTAATGAAATCAGCTAGCGCAAGCTTACCATTCCTGATAGTAAGAGGCCGATCAAGCAGATTCTGTCTTAACTGGTCAGGGTCATACTTCAGCACATTAGGGAAATAGAACTGCTGCGTGCCATATGCATCATAAACAGCCATCGAATGACCTTGCACGGTAACGAATTTGGCAATCTGTCCGTTATATACAGGATATCCGGCAACGTTAATGATGATTGGCTGTGCAACAGGAATGTGAGAACCGTCTTCGTTCTCCACATAAACCTGAATCTGGTTTTCAGGATTTACCGGGTCAGTGTCAATTTTACCGATATAAATTTTGCCATTGGCTACGGCTTTAAAAGAACGAGCCATAGTGAAGAGTTGCGAAGGCATACTCACTACAACATTGGCTGTAATGTCTGTCATCTAATTTGCTCCAGATGCAAGGAATCGCCGCAGCATGGCTACGGTGAATTTTTGGCATAAAAAAACCCAGCCGAAGCTGGGTCGTTGCGTTGGTTATCTGTCAGTAGTTATGTACTGAAGGAGGTAATTCTTATTCTTAAGTCTTATCAGGATTTGGAAACACAGTTATATGCAACAGTAGATAAAACTATTCATATTCATTCATACCGCTTAACGAGGCGACAATACCAGCTCTCGACAAGCGATTGAATTCATCGCTACCAATAGCATCGCGTATTGCTTTTACGGCGGCTTTATTTGCCATAAATCTGCGTTCCGCCGCCGCTAATGCTTCTTTACTTCCGCCAGCTCTTACTGCTTTCGTGGCTTCCTGAACTGCTTTCTCTATCGCATATCGACCGCTACGCGTGGTGGCAATTTTAGATACAGCACCTTTTAACCCGGCGCCAACTAAAGCACCTGCGGCAGCGCCTGCAATGCCCCCTCCTGCTCCACCAACAATGGCACCTGATGTTGAGTTGGCAATTGCATTTAACACTGTTGATGTGACGCTGGATAAACCGGCATCCAGATCGCGTAGTACATTGGCAGTTCTCCCTGTTCTTTCAATATACTGCTGAGGTTTCACTGCTGCTCTTGCAAGAGTGCCATATGCATCAGCAATTCTTCCGAGTTCTGAGGAATATCTGCTAATGGCTTTTACATTTTGTGGGGTAAGTATCCCTGCGATATGGTTAATTCCTGCTGCATCAGATTTGCCACCACGTACACCATGCGAGATAGCATCCTGCAACATTGATGATATAGCAGGAACACGCTCTGATTCTGGCAGCGCGCGGATCATAGAATGGAATCCAGCAGGACCATTAAGACCTTTAGCTGACGATGATTGAAGAGATTTTACTCCATTCGTAATCAGTGCATCTGTTGCCAAATCACGCCCGAAAACAGACTCTGCACTCTCTTGTGCTGATAACCTCGCTTTAGACAGATCATTAGCTTTTTGCCAGTCATCAAGAAATCCGCCGTTTTCCGCCATTGTGCGCATATCATCAGTAATTGCCCGGCGTATTTCCCCTGCTCTCCTTGCCGCATTTGCCTCTCCGCTACGCTTATATTTTTGCTCCGCATCAGCAAATTTCGCTCTCCATGCTTTCATGCCATCAAATGTTACTCCACCTTGATTGTTTGCCTGAACAAACTGTTTCATTTCAGGAGTAAGCGGTATGCCAGCAGATCGCTCTGCCTGAATAACGGCATTACCATTTAGCATTCTTGCTTTTTGATTTGGCATTGTTGACCGCACGTCATCCCATGCCGCGCGCTCAGCATCCTTCATCTGATCAAGATTTTGAAGAATCCTTTGTTTTATAGCCACACTTTTTTCTGATGCCGTTCCAGATGCGGCCCCAAATTCATCAAGGTTTCGACTTAACTTTGATGATATTTCGTTAAATGCTGCCTGATGGGCATCCTGAACAATCCCTGGTGTTGATGCCAATGCGCCTTCGGCTTGTGCAATTCCACGACTTCCAGATCGCATTCCTGGTGTTAATGCGTTTATATCAATTCCAGCAGACTCAGCCGCTTTTGCTACATCTTCGGACACATTAGCGGCCTGACTGGCAATTGACTGACGCCCAGCACCTGACTTTGCCATCCTGGAAACATCATTAGCAGAATTCAGTGCTGCACCACCAAGAGCCTGTGAAACCCTTGGCGCAATAACGCGCCCGACACCTGAAAGAACGCCTTGAGCACCAATATTGATACCACCGTTAATGGCAGCATTTTGTGCAAAATCACCCTCCTGATTTGCAGCATCAGCAAGAGAACCTGCAATCATGTTTCCTGCGGAACCGATGTCTCCTGCGAGCTTTGCTGTCGCTCCAGCAGCTTTTGCCGCTGTGCCAATTGGCAGGAGATACCCACCAAATGTTTCACCGGCTTGCGCCCAACGGTCTGTCGGTCGATCGACAGGGCGATAAACATCATCCAAAACCTTGGGGCCACCAAGCCCCTGGCTGATTGCATTAATCAGACTTGCGCCACCCTGCAATACGTCAAATGGTATGTTTACCAGACCACGACCAGCCTGTTCTGCAATTTGCCCTGCACTTTGACCACCTGTGAGCCAATCGCCAGCTTGTTGCATCAATGATGGTTCTTCTTTCTGCTGCTGATGCGGAGGGTATGCTGCATAAAACTGATCTCTTGCTTCAGCCCATTTGTCACCAGCCTTAGGGGCAACAACCTCATCAAAATATTGCGCTTGAGCCTGTGCTTTCTGTTCTTCAGTTAACGCCTGATACTGTGGAGAGGCGATAACATCTTTCCATGCTTTAGCCATTAATCACCCCATAAAGACGAGAAACCGGACTTATTGCTGTCGCTTCCTGATTTTCGCTCACTAACATATGTGTCATAACCTGATGAACTATATCCCATTGATTCAGCCTCCCTTGCTGCAACCTTTTGAAATACAGAATATTGCGATCGGATTTCAGATAACTGTTTTCTGACGACCTCTTCAGGCTGTGTTATATCGAGTTTCGCGATCAGGTTTTCCAGTTTTTGGCCTTCAGCATTGGAGAGGCTACCCATACCTCGCATAGTCTGCACGTTCTGGACAAACGCCCCCGACTTTAATTCTTCTATCGCATTACGGTTTGCAAGCCCTTCAGCACTTGTGAAGCCATCTATATTTCTTCCTTCGAAGCGACCAATACCTTCAAGCTCCTTCTTACCAAGCAAAGAATCAATTTTCTCTATCCCTCGCTCACCAGTAATTAACGCATTGTTGTAATTATTGTTGCCATCAAGCCATCTCTTAGCCTGAGACATTCTGGCTGACGTTGCAGCTTTACCGGTTAGCGGATCAATTCCCGTCGCTGCTATCTGTGAGTTAAGAGACAAAACATCCATATCCTGAAGTTGTCCTGCTCTTTCAAGGGCCGCCTGTGACTGCTTAAACACATACTTGTCGTGATTCAGTCTTGCCATTTGAGCCTTATAGGAAAGATCCTGACCCCTAATAGTCCTCGCATTCGTCATGTCATTATTGCGGATTGTTTCGTTAATTCTTTGCTGATCCTGCTGGCGACCAACCATCTTGTCCTGAACATTGAAGTAATCAATCGGACCAAGAGCAGCCATCCCAAGGTGATCAACAAACTCACCAAATCCTGAAGGATTCTGCTGATACATCTGAGCAACGCTGTTAGGGTCAACACCGACGCGAGTCAGTTCCTTGGCGTTGTTTTGCAGCCATGATTGCATTGCTTCTGGAGACGATGACGCAAGGCGTGCGCCAGCCGCTAAGGTGCCGATAGAATTACGCTGCTCTTCATCAATGAATCCCATGCCTTTACGAACGGATTCAATCTGGTCTGGATATTGAGTAGCCAACTGACGCAAAGCACCGCGATCACCAGACGCATAAGCATTAGCGTATGCCTGCTGAAATTCTTTCTGCCGCTGAGCCTGCTTTTCCTGCTGAAACACCCCCGCAATACCTGAAAGGCCTTGCAAAGCAGTCAGCCCAACATTGTTAGCGCCTGAACGCTCAATATCATTGTTCTGCCTGATAAGCTGAAGCGTATTGCCGATGTCATTTACGCTCGGAGCGTTTGAGTTGACACCACCGATACCAGCCAACAATCCGCCATTTGTTCCTTGCCAAGTAGCCATGATTACCCCTTAAAACAACGAACCAAGCAATCCGATACCAGCACCAATGCCAGCGCCCCAAGGTGTTGATGTTCCCAAAAGGCTGGCAAGACCTGCACCGGCAATCGCACCAGACGTGCCACCGCTAATTGCAGTCTGAAGACTTGATGGTTTATTGGCATTAGCAGCGGCAAGTGCTGCACTTTGCTGTGCAATGCTGCTCATGTTGTTGGCGTATGTCTGCCCAGCGTTTGCCTGACCTTGCAGAGCACCAAGCCCAACGTTTGCCAGATTGTTGTAATTGCTCATCTGGTTTGATAACCACGACTGACCGAGAGTCGGAGCAATCGTAGCCAGTTGATTGCTTGTAGCTGTCGAACCAAGTCCGCCAGTCGCCTCCGCAGCAGCAAGACTCTGGTAACGAGCCTGACCTGCAAGGTCTTTATACTGCTGAGAATTGTAATACTGATTAAGTGCCTGCCCCTGACCTTCTAAACTGGAAAGATTCTGAAGCTGGTTAACATACTGCTCTGCAAGAGGCGTGAACGGAGCAAGATTTTTCATGATCGTCTGCCACTGCTGATTTTGCAGGTCTGCGGCATACTTCTGAGCTTCTGCTGCATACTTTGCGCTTTTATCAGAGCTACCACCTTTCCCGCCTTTTTCAGGGCACCAAGGTTCCTCGCCGCGCAGTTTTCTGCCCAGCTTAAATGCATATAACATGGCTATCTCCCGTGATTCAGGAAGTCGATTAGTTCTTCGCGTGTGGCGCTGTAAAACGTCACGTCATCCACGCCTTTAAAGTATTTCTTGATGGTTCCGACACGCTTAAGGCCAATCATTGCGCAGTAAATCTGCCCGTGGCGGAATTTGCGTGCGGCGAACGATGTGACGCACTGAACGGTGGTGTTAGTCAGAATGTATCGCCAGAACGCCATCCCGATTTCCTTGCTGAATCCGCGAATCTCTGGCAGGTACATGGCGTGGCAATCAAAGGTCAGCGGCTGAATCTCCTGATAGTAAACAATGCCGCCGAACTGCCCGTGCACGTTCACCTCAAAGTAACGGCAATCAGGTTTGTAGTCGTATCCATCGCCGTTATTGCTCCCGGCGATAATGTCAGGGTGATTTCCGACTGCTTCGATCAGGTCGATGTTTCGCGTTGGTTTGAACTGAATCATCACTGCTCCGCGATTATCTTGATGGTTGTGGCAGTAAACGCCGCACCATTTGACTGGATGGTTAACGTACTGCCATTTGCGGCAAGAAAGCCATCTTTATCCACGCTGAAGAACGTAGCTAACAGGATGTTGTCGGTTGTTGTCGCAGCATTACGACTGCTGACCAACGTGTCAGGAACAGAGCCAGAGAATGTTAGTTGCATTGACCTGTTGGCGGTTCCGCTGGGCCACGTCCCGACGATCGACAGCTTGAAGAACAAGGTTTTGTTCTCGTTGAACACAACCATCTTGTTGTTAACGGTGTCGAAGAATGGTGCCAACGTGCCGGATGACGGTGTGAGCGTTTTCAGCAGGCTAACAAGGTTGGTCGGCGCTGTCGGGATGGTTACAGATACGCCAGAGTAAACAACCTCTGACTTCTTGCGAGTAGTGGCATACTCCAGAGCATCGATGCGCGTTTCATGGCCTGAAACCTGCGACTCCAGCGACTGAACTCTGGTATCAAGAGACGCAATATCGCTTTCATTCTGAGCGATTCGCGTTTCATGTTCCTGAATAGTTGATTCTGCCTGGCTGATTCGCTCCTCATGATTAACAAGCGTTGCTTCCGCAGCAGAAATTCGCTGCTCATGGTCAGCGAGAATCACATCCTGCTCATCGTTCCTGACCTGTGCATCATAAGCGCCCTGTCCGGCCTCGTTGGCCTTGTTAGCCACGTTACCAACATCAGTACCCTGTGCGATAACGTAAAGCAGATACGACTGCGAGAAGATATTGCGTGGAAGGACTGATGTGTCGAGCCGTGTAGCCTGAATGATTACCGGCACATTGAGATTCGAATCCGCCATTACTCAATCCTTATCTGGCAACCTGACAGGGTGACAGGTGACTGCGTGATAACACGCAATTTGAAGCCGACATTTTTCCTGATGCGTCCTACTCGCTTCCACAAAACGCGTTTGTCGTAAACGAACGGTTCATTCTGCTCAATCATCTGCTCACGCCCGTAATTGATGCCGTCAGTGGTTGCAGAGAGGAACAGGCGGTCAGCGTACTGCGCAACGCCAGTTGAAGATTCAACCTCAAGGTCGAACACCCGGGCGTTATCCGCTTTGAACAACGGAGTAAACAGCAGGTGTTCCTGCTGCTTGTCGTACTGGCTGCTGATATCGAACTGCAATTTCCCGGTCACGGATTCCAGCTTATCGCCGCACGTTATCTGATTGCCTTCGTAAATGAAGTCGATAGCGCGGTACACATCGTCATACAAGCCAGTTTTCAACACACACCATTGCGGACCATTGGCGCTTGAAGATGCGTCGTACACCAGAACATGGCGCGGAAGATGGATAATCAGCAGTTCATGAACATCAAATCGCAGCGATTCCATTACACCATCAGCCAGTTCATCAGCAGTGTAGGAGCGGAGGGTTTTCTCAATGCTCGCGCTGGCGATTGGTGACGCCTGACCGGAACCGATGATGTACACAGACGGCGCACCTGTTGCCGGATTGCTGATAAACGCATAGGAATCAGCAAACGGCGTTTTGCAGTAAGTACCGGCAATTCCTTTCTGCACCATCAGTGATGGCTGTGCGACATACAAAGCTGCACCAACGGTGGTTGCACCAGTCAGGGAGAAATATTCAATCGTCGATGAACCAAAGCAGACGATGAAGTCTCGCCATGTTCCGATGCCGATGATGCCGTCAGGCTGAGACTCGGCACGATATTGTGCGCTGTAACGGTCAGGATGCGATTCGTCTTCAAGGTCAGTGATAAACCATGAATCGGTGCCGTCTTTTGACCACGCATAACGGCCACGTAAGCGTGTAATGTCACGAACTGAACCTAACTCGTACTGTGTGAATCCGCTGTCTGTAGGCCAGTTTGAGACGGTTTTAACCGTGCCATCATAACGATACTCGACCAGTTGACCATTAACGCCTACCGCCTGTGATGTTCGACCATGCGCCATTGATACGCGACCACTTCCGGCAACATCACCAACCTCGCTTTCTCCTTTGTACAGTTTGCCACCACACACGCGATAAACAGCACTCTGCGCAATGTTGTACTCGACGCCGCGAGATACACCGTTCACATCAGAACGTTTGGCAATGCCCGGGAATGAGCGAAGATATCCGCTGCCGTTCAGGATTTCTTTGGGTGTAGCCAGCATATTCACTGGCAGATAGTCGATATAGTCGGCGTTTCGAAAGTCTTTGCCGACACCTTTCATAAGCGGAAGTTGCTGAATCGGCATTATTCGCTCCTGTTATCGCAAGGTTCCTTTCGGTGGAAGTAATTCCAACCGTTCCACTTCGCCAACTGGTTACCGCTACCAACAGGCATACGGTTTGGATAACCGGACTTACATTTTGCGGCTTTTGCTCTGTCCATTGCAGACAGTTTGACGAGTCGCTCTTTCCCGTATCTGGCAGTGGTTATAAGTTTTGCAGACGCTTCCAGCGCATAATCCGGAGCAATGCGGCAGGCAAGGTTGAAAATGACGGCATTTATAGCGTTATTTGATAAGCCGTGCTCATCGCCCGGATCCGGAGCAACATCTGCATCAGCAAAAATGTAGCCAACGTTGATACCAGGTGACGCATCACCGCCAAGCCATTCAGCCATCATCATTTCAAGGTCGTTGACGCCGTCTTCCATAGACTGCGGTTCGACATCGGTTAACGTGGCATTTGATGCCACACCGAGCTTACGTAATGCCGCAAGAACTAAATCACCCTTCGTTGTCAGGTTCATCTGCTGCCGCCTTAGGTTTTCGACCAGGCTTTTTACGCTGTTTTTCTTCTGGCTCTGGCTCTGACTCTGACTCTGACTCTGACTCTGCAACATCCTTCAGAAGGTCATCGGGATGTGCAAACCAGCCAGCATCCAGATATTCCTGAAGCTCTTCGGCTTTCACGATTTCAAAGTCGTATCCAACGCCTTTCCACTTCTTCATGTCTCCATGACGAAAGATCATGTGTGTCATGCTTGTCTCCAGATAAAAAAAGGGAGCCGAAGCTCCCTCTGGTTATCACGCGGTCTGGTTAGGCAGACCAACACCAATTGCCTCTGGTCGTACAGCACATGCTGAATACCACACAGCAATACGGCACTTACCAGACAGAGTGTTGATATCACCCTGCGTTGCGAAGATGCCGTTAACACCAATACCAGGAATGCTGAAGGAAGACGTTTTCATGCCAGCAAACAGTTCATGGGTTACCGGGATCGGCTGAGACAGCAGGCGGATTGAGTCATCAGCCCAGAACACGTTAGCGGTGGTTGTTGCCACGTTCAGAACGTTTACCGGAGTGGTATCAGCAAGAGAGGTGTTTACGTTAGCGTAAGCCTTCTCTTCTTTTGTCAGTGACGCGTCATCCAGTGCAATCGGCTTCGGCGTGATTTCGATGTGAGTACCATCGATCACACGGGTGATTGAGAAAGTCGCATCATCAGTTAGCACGTTCTTCGCCATCTGAGACAGGAATTTCACACCAGTGAAACTGATTTTGTCGCCGCGCTTAAATCCGGTGGTGGAGGATACGGTCACCGTTGCAACACGGTTGTCGACGTTCTCTTTGTTACCATCGGTATCAAGGGTGTATGCCTGCGGCTTAAACTTCTGCGCACCAGAAACAGTTACCCCAGTAGCGGTTGACTTGGTAACTGCCGGAAGTTTCGGTGAGCGAAGAATTTCATCAAAGCCAGCAATCTGACGCTGAATAGTACCGTTGCGATACGCTTCTTCAGGAACGCGACCGAAGATGTCACCATCTACCAGGTTGCGGCCTGCTTTGCGGTAATCGTCAGGGTTCAGGAAGTAACTGATGCCCATGTCGCGATTTAGCTCACGGGAGAACATCAGGCGCTCTGCATCAGACACAAAATCCCATCCAGACAGACCAGTAGATGGACCAATTGCGCGGGTATCGTGAACAACAAGTGAGCCCATTTCAGTTGCCTGTTTGGCAATTGCTGACTCAATGTTATTCGCCAGTTTTTTAGCGGATGCCTGGATGCGGCGACGGTAAGAACGCTCATCACGCAGGTCATCTGCACGAAGCTCGAAGAAATCGTTATCCGGATCGCCCATGTTGCATTTCACGGACAGTTCCAGAATACCGGTAGCGTTGCCAGTTAAATCCCAGCCAGTCTGAGTTGGCGCTTCCTGCTCAACAGGCATCCACACGGTGTTGCTTGAACGTTGCATGGATTCTGCCGGAGGGGTGTATTTTGTCACTTTAGACGCCATTGGCGTCAGGTTCTGGACGGTTTCGATTATTTCATCCAGAGCATACGTGACCAGTTGACCTTCATTTAATGCCATTATCGAATTCCTTTATTCAGTTGCGCCTTGAGCTTGCGGTATGTCTCTACATCCCCTTTGTTTGCTGCCGCTTCCATCTGCTTTTCAATCGCAGAGATATTTGCAGCAACAGCGTGTCCCTGAATGGGTTCATCAGGTAACGGGGCTTCTGAAACAGGCTTGGCTCGAGGCTTGAGAGTTAAACGTTCTGACAGTCGAGTGAGTTCAATCAGCGCGGATTGCCCGTCCATCGCCAGCAACTGGCGTGTTTTCTCAGGATTAGCACCAAGGTGATACATGAGAGCAGCGGATTTCTCCGGGAAGAGGCGCATGATGTCGGCACCGACTGCTGGCGGCACCAGTTGCATGAATGCATCCTCTTTCTCCTGATAGTCAGAGATATTGAGCTTTTCCGCTGCGTCGTAGTGCTTACGGGCTGCCTCGACGTATTGCGCTGATTGCTGGGTGAACTCCTGAGTTTTGCGGCCCTGCTCGGCTACAGCCTGGCTTCGTGCGTCCATAGCCTTGATCTGCCATTCACTGTTTGCCTGCTGGAAGGCAGCCAGTGCGCGGCTCTGGTCATAGTCGTACTTAGCCAGCGCATCTTCGGAAAGATAATCGTTAGGGTCTGGTTGTTTTGGTAACTCAGGGTTCACCCGCAGGTGCTCCGGCAACTCTCCACGCTTAACCGCTTCCATCTGTTGCTCAAGCTCACGCTGGCGTTTGCGTTCGATGCGGCGACGGGCAAATTCAGCATTAGTTGCCGGGTCTTGTTTTGGTTTCTCATCGTCTTTCAGGACAATCTCGAAGCCTTCTTCCTGACCTGCGTTGTCGTTGGCATTATCGACAACTAAGCCATCAGCAGATGCCGCTGCATGATTGCCTGGCAGGGTTAATTCTTCAGAAGCCTGAATGTCGGTGGTTTGGTCCATGATTAACTCTCTCTTATTGAGGTGTCTCGGCTACTCCGCCGGAGGGGATTTGAACTTGACGCATAAGATTCGCGAAATCCATGCGTTGTGAATGAGTCTGGTCTGCATCTTTAAGAAGCAGCTCAGCGTTAGCACGAGCATCTTTGCTGCGCTGTTGCTGGAATTGACCTACGAGCTTGAGGTACTCACGCAGTTCTGACTGCTTGTCGAGGTCCATATTGTTGAAGATTTCTGCAATCTTCGCGGCGTTGAGTTGGTTTTGGGCTTCAACCTTGGCGGCTTCAACCTGAATCTGCGCCTGTTGGTTCTCTGCCTTGAGCAATTCAGCCTGACCTTGCAGAAGGATACCCTGCGCCTGAATTTGCTCTGCTGATGGCTGCTGCGGCTGTTGTTGTGCCTGCTGTACCATCTCCATCTCTTCAGGTGTTTCTGGTTTCTTCAGCCCCATCATCACCAGTTGCTTGTTCGCGTACTCTCGCATCATCTCGACGCCTTTACCGTCAAGCAGCGTGAAGTATTGCAGCATCAGCATCTGGAACTCTGGAGTACCTTGCGGAACCTTGGTGAGTAACTCCTGAATCTCTGCGCGGTTCTGTTCCTTCATGCTCTGGAAGGATGGCCCAACGTCCGTATAGCACTCATAGCGACCACGAATGTCGTTGAGTGTGACCACATTGCCGGACTGGTAATCGACAACTTGCGCATAGAGTTGAACGTCTTTTTCGCTTCCATCTTCAAGTGTCAGCGTTACATGACGAGGAACGTCATAAATATCGTTGACCATTGAGGCATAAATCTCGCCATCACGTCGCATTGCGGTAGCCAGGTTATCCTGAAACACGTATGTCTCAAGGTCTGCCCGCATGTTCAGTTGATTGACGGTATCGAAAGCGACCTGAGAGTTTGCTGCCTGCGCATCCACGCCAAGACTAGCCACCTCTTTCACTGCGTTGGTGGCTGCCTCAAGCATGTAAGCGTTGGCTTGCGGCACTTCAGGGTTTTCCATGTAGGAGATTGGACCAATCGGCAGGTCGTTACCGTTTTCATCGGTCCTATTCTGCAGATAGTACGGATAGTCATCATTTCCACCGTACATGTATTCGTAGCCTTCGATTTGCTCAGGGAAGAAGGTCGGTTTCTTCTTCGGTGAACGAGCAACAATATCGGCGTTGAATGACATGATCATGTTACGAAGGCGTTGACCGTCTTTCGTCAGCCTTACCACTCCTTCGTAGCACTCCTTGTCACCAGCGAATGACCATTCGCCATACACTGGAACGATTGGAATATGCTCTCCGGCTATCTTCTCGCGGTCTTTCAGTATCTGCGTGCAGGTGATGATCGACTTATACACACGCCGACGCTTCACCTTGCGCTCTGCTACCTTAATGAATCCACGATTAGCCAGGTCGTCGATGACGTCTTTGATATCCTGCTGGTAATAGCTGACCGGCTCACCTGTCAGCGGGTCGCGGTAGATGAAGACCTTCTCTTTCTTCTCTTCTACCTCGTAATACTCAGCGACGTAGACGACATCATTCGATACCCACGGAAACAGCCATGTATCGTTTGGATTCTGGAAAGATGGCAGCGTGTCAGGATCAATACCGTAATCCTCTGCGAACTCTTTCCATCCATTGCGCGACAAGGCGTTAATCACCGTGCAGTGCTTAGCGTCGCTCTTATCCATCTGCTTGCTGTTGGCGTCCCATATGACGTGTGAGCAGGCTTCATGGATTGGCAGGCGTCGGATTACCTGATTGTTGCTTGTTGGATCGTTGTCTTCGTACTGCGTGACCAGACGCCATGCACCAACGCCGGACTCTATCTGCTCACGAACGCCAACGTTAACGGCAATTTTTGCCGTGTTATGGCGCATATCAGTACGATACATCCCCATCAACACATCGGCTGCATCAGGATTAGCACCGTCTTTTGGTCGGAAGAGAACGTCGATAGGGTTCCGGCGCATCTCTGCGACCAACTTCCTGACCACCGGGCGGACAACATCGAATTGTCCGCGATATTGCAGGGTGGTGTAGTTTGATAGCCAGTCATCCCATTGCGACACTCGGCTAAAATACAGGTCATTTGTCGCCTCGGTTCTGGCTTCATCGCTCGCCATCCAGTCTGCGTCAAACTTACACAGAATGGAATTGAGTCTGTTTTCGTCGGCCATTTAAGTTCTCCGTGCGATGGGCCTGATTGGGGCTGGTATCTTTTTCTCTTTTGGCTTTTTGATGTCGCGCATCATTTTTGCGAAGCGGCGCATCATGTATGCATAGCGAACGGCGGATAGCACGTCGTCGTTAAGCTTGACGATTTTCCCGTTTTCATCACGGTGATAGAGGCGGAACTCCTCAAAGAATGGCTCACAGGTGTTGAATACTTTGAAGCGACCGTCGAGCATCATGTCTCGCAATTCAGTGATGCCAGGCTCAACAGCGTTACCGCCATCAGGCCATGTCGCATGCTCCTGCAACATCATAAAACCAGCATCTGCATACTGCCCTTTGAGCTGCTCACCGCCGCCCTTCTCGTGCTGGTTTCCGTCATGAGGCCATGCTGTTGGCACTTTATGCGCCCATGATTTAACAGCTCCCCATGCCTGAACGGCTGTTTTTTCTTTCGCCTTCCACACGCGTGAAACGTAGATTGTGTCTGCGTCCTTATCCCACCAAAGCTGAACCTGCGCCTGCGGGTGATCCCATCCGAAATCCATCCCGCCAATTACGTAGAAGTGATCAGGACACTCGAACGGCTGACACTTAATCGTCTCTTCCGGTATCTGGAAGATTCGCCCGCTACCCATCGTAGGAATACCGCGAGCACGCGCCTCTCTCTCATGCTCGGGATAGGATGCGATGATTTGCTCTTTCTGTTCGTCTGTGTAGTGCTCAGCGTCATAGATGGTCATGTTGACCACTTTCTGCGACTTGCTGGGATTCTTCAGGAACTTGGTAACAACGTCAGACATCCCCATCAGCGGGGTAAACGTCAGAATTGAGAATTGCCCGTATTTGTTGGTACGGGTAAGCCCTTCGCCATAAATGCTGTATGGTGGCTCTTCGTCAAACCACACGCCGTGGATTGTGTCACCCTGCCAGCGAGCGCGGCCTTGCGAGTATGGTTTGAAGTAGCAGATTGAAATGCCATCTTCAACGCCATCAGCCGTGTGATGCTTAACCAGAAGATGATCAACAAGGTTCGGAAAGAAAGGAGACTTCTTCCAGCTAATGATGTCCTCTTTCGGTATGGAACCGTAGCCCGGCTCATCATTCTCTTCAATACGACCGCACAGGATGCGTTGAGTCGTTTTGGTTACCGTCTCGTTTGTCTCGCCGCCAATCCAGAAGACAACAGGCTCATAGAAACGCTTCCCCTTCCACTCACCGCCATATTTACCATCAGCAGGATAGCCTTTTGTGCCCGGATAACGCCCTGTAAGGTGAAACGCGACTTCAGCAGCACCAGTAAATGACTTACCAAGCTGGTTACCAGCCATAAAACATCGCTCTGGATAGTCATGCCCGGCGTCGATGAACTCACGCTGTTTGCTGTATGGCGTAAATTCATATAGCAGGTGTGTGTTCCGGTAGTTCTCTTCTTCTTCGAGTAGCTCGAGCAATTCGATTTGCTCTTCATCGCTCAGGTTATCAAGAATCGCGTCCAGTTCCACGGTTGAATAGCTCCTTGATACGAGAGCGCCGCTTATCGCGATCTCCCTTATCAGGTGTCACGTCTTCAACTTGCGACTGCTCTTTGAGGCCCAAATCACGGGCGATAATGTTAGCGTTGAGAAGGTCAGCGGCTGCGCCAGAGAATTTCTGGTCGTAGATGACCTGCTCTGCTCGCGTAACGACTTCAGATAAATCTTCTCTCAGGCGATATGTGCGCCATGTTTCAAGCGTCACATCAATGAACAGAGTGAGACCTGTAATAGTCATCGCTCGCATCTTGGCGATAGGCTCTTGTATCACTTCACCCTGATACGAGAACGCCTTCATCTCCCATAGCGGGTTAGCTTCTACCCACTCGAAGTATTCACAACAAGCAGCCCACAGCGCCTCAGGCGATTCGAATTTAGGGTTTCGCCCATGACTACTGCGGGCCTCCCAAAATCGGTTGCCCTTTGGTGCTGCCATATTTATCTCACTTAGTTGTTATTTCAGGTTGAGCATCATGCTCCGGTAGTGAACAGGTCTAACGCTTCCTTCGATTTACGCACCGCTTCGATAGTGCGGGTCGTGATATCTGAATTAGCGCCGCCTGACTGGAAGTGAATTTTGAATAGCTCAAGCTTCAGTTCGTCAGTGCCAATAAACTGAAATGCTTCCTCTGCGGCTGCGTTCTGGTTCATGACCAGTTTGTAAATCTCTAACTGGAATTTCTGTTCTTCAGTCATGGGAATAATCTCTGCCATTGTTGGCTCCGTTTATCCGTTAAAAGGGATATCAGTTAAGTTATCCCGTGTAGGGTATAAGCCATTGTCGAGACCACTCATTGAATGGCCTCTGCAATAACCGATGTCTTTCCATCAGTCCGCCACCACAAAGAATCTTTTTTGCCATAAGGCAGGAGGTTCATCTTTCAGTGGCTGCCAGTGTTATTTCCCCACTTACTGGCTTGGGTTGTATCGCTGTACTGCCGTTAATTAGTGACCAGAAATTAACTCCGGTTTCATTATCAAGCCAACCCGTAGATAGGCTTTGTAATGCCTACATGGTTAAATGATTTGCCAGTCTTCAGCCATCAGGTCGCCAATGGATGGAACCCATGTAGCAAGGAGGTTCTGTGAGTTTTTCAATACAAGCGTGTCATTGAAAGTTGGCTCGCCAACATATTCGCCAAAGCCATAACCCAACGCAGACGCTAATTTTTCCCCTTTCACGAGATAAACAAACTGGTCTTTCCCATTCCATCCTGCCCGCTGCAAACTTTTGCCCTGTTTTAACGCTTCCATGGCAAGGCCGAAACTTAGTCCTGATACCGGACGATAAGCCTTTTCGAATACTTCTTTTGGACTCCAGCTAACGTAGCCATCAAAGCGATCGGTGTTAGGTTTTCCGCCATCCAGATATTCAACCAGATAGCCTTCGTCCTCGCCGTTTTCTCCGACAGGAAGCTGCCAGCCACGAAAATCGTTATATGCCTGTCTCGTCATCGGAAAGGCGTTAATCAGTTTTACGCCAATATGCTGGGTCATAAAATTACCTATGGAGTTGGGAATAAAAAACCCCGCGAATGCGAGGCTAAATCCTGGTGTTTGTAATGACTGGCTCTTATCTCAACGCAGCCCCTTACCGCGCGCCAGATGCTCAACTTCAAGCATCAGCAATGAGATGTTTAATCTGGATTTACTCCAGAAGTGATCACCACCCTGTCTACAGAGCCAGATGTGAAGGATGATGAGTAAAATTATCGCTATCATCGAAGGCATTGCGTCCTGATGTACTCCTGCAGGTAGTTAACCTGCGCGGTTATCCTGTCGATTCCGCTTCGGAGACGGTAATAATTGAGTTCAGCATCTGCTGTAAGTCTTGGGCTTTCTCCATCGCCCATGCTGCTGGCTCCGGTCGTTGACTTTGCACAGGTGGCGGCGACTTGCAGGCGCTTACGACCAGCAGAAACATCAGCACGGAGACTTTCGATAGTCGCGTTAGCATCAGCAAGCTCCTTTGTGTATCTGGCGTCAAGTTCTGCTACATCACGTTGACGCTTCTGCATGTCAGCGATTGTGGATGCGGCCTTATCGCGCTGCTCTTTGTAGGTGATGGCGTTATCACGGTAATGATTAACAGCCCATAACAGGCAGACGATGATGCAGATAATCAGAGCGGAGATAATCGCGGTTACTCTGCTCATACCTCAATCTCTCTGACCGTTCCGCCTGCTTCTTTGAATTTTGCAATCAGGCTGTCAGCCTTATGCTCGAACTGACCATAACCAGCGCCCGGCAGTGAAGCCCAGATATTGCTGCAACGATCGATAGCCTGACAGATATCACCGCGATCAATCATCGGTAAAGCGCCACGCTCTTTAATCTGTTGCAGTGCCACAGCGTCCTGGCTTTTCGGAGAGAAGTCTTTCAGGCCAAGCTGCTTACGATAGGCATCCCACCAACGGGAAAGAAGCTGGTAGCGTCCGGCGGCTGTTGATTTGAGTTTGGGGTTTAGCGTGACAAGTTTGCGAGGGTGATCGGAGTAATCAGTGAATAGCTCTCCGCCAACAATGACGTCATAACCATGATTTCTGGTTTTCTGACGTCCGTTATCAGTTCCCTCTGACCACGCCAGCATATCGAGGAACGCCTTACGTTGATTATTGATTTCCACCATCTTCTACTCCGGCTTTTTTAGCAGCGAAGCGTTTGATAAGCGAACCTATCGAGTCAGTACCGATGTAGCCGATGAACACGCTCGTTATATAAGCGAGATTGCTACTTAGTCCGGCGAAGTCGAGAAGGTCACGAATGAACCAGGCGATAATGGCGCACATCGTTGCGTCGATTACTGTTTTTGTAAACGCACCGCCATTATATCTGCCGCGAAGGTACGCCATTGCAAACGCAAGGATTGCCCCGATGCCTTGTTCCTTTGCCGCGAGAATGGCGGCTAACAGGTCATGTTTTTCTGGCATCTTCATGTCTTACCCCCAATAAGGGGATTTGCTCTATTTAATTAGGAATAAGGTCGGTTACTGATAGAACAAATCCAGGCTACTGTGTTTAGTAATCAGATTTGTTCGTGACCGATATGCACGGGCAAAACGGCAGGAGGTTGTTAGCGCAACCTCTTGCCACCCGCTTTCACGAAGGTCATGTGTAGAAGGCCGCAGCGTAACTATCACTGATGAATTCAGGATAGCCAGTGGCTACGGCTCAGTTTGGGTCGTGCTGTTGCTGGGCGGCGATGACGCCTGTACGCATTTGGTGATCCGGTTCTGCTTCCGGTACTCGCTTAATTCAGCACAACGGAAAGAGCACTCAATGCATTTAAGCCAAGCCCCATAAGGGAGAATGCTCTTACCTGTTGCACAGATATAAAAAATCCCGAAACCGTTATGCAGGCTCTAACTATTACCTGCGAACTGTTTCGGGATTGCATTTTGCAGACCTCTCAGCCTGCGATGGTTGGAGTTCCAGACGATACGTCGAAGTGACCAACTAGGCGGAATCGGTAGTAAGCGCCGCCTCTTTTCATCTCACTACCACAACGAGCGAATTAACCCATCGTTAGGTCAAATTTACCCAGCTTTATTCAAAAAGTCAATATTATGCCGTTAATATGTTGCCATCCGTGGCAATCATGCTGTTAACGTGTGACCGCATTCAAAATGTTGTCTGCGATTGACTCTTCCTTGTGGCATTGCACCACCAGAGCGTCATACAGTGGCTTAACAGTGCGTGACCAGGTGGGTTGGGTAAGGTTTGGGATTAGCATCGTTACAGCGCGATATGCGGCACTTGCTGGCATCCTTGAATAGCCGACTCCTTTGCATCTTCCGCACTCTTTCTCGACAACTCTCCCCCACTGCTCTGTTTTTGCTATATCAACCGCACGGCCTGTACCGTGGCAATCTCTGCATCTTGCCCCCGGCGTCGCGGCACTACGGCAATAATCCGCATAAGCGAATGTTGCGAGCACTTGCAGTACCTTTGCCTTAGTATTTCCTTCGAGCTTTGCCACACCACGGTATTTCCCCGATACCTTGTGTGCAAATTGCATCAGATAGTTGATAGCCTTTTGTTTGTCGTTCTGGCTGAGTTCATGCTTACCGCAGAATGCAGCCATTCCGAATCCGGCTTGTGATTGCGCCATCCCCATAGCAGCCATCACATCAGTACCGGAAAGAGAGTCAGAAGCCGTAGTCCGTGGTGTGTCGCTCATCATCGGGCTTTTTGGCGAATGAAATTTAGCTACGCTTTCGAGTCTCATGCGCCTTCTCCCTGTACCTGAATCAATGTGAGATTTCCGCAGAACACTGCTCCGGTATCGATATACATCTGGTTGGCAAATTTGAGTGGTTTCACTGCTGGCGTATGACCAAAGATGAACGTGTCCGCGCCTTTAATTTCTTTCACGATCCCGTCTTGTGAGTTGCTGATTCGTTCGCGGTTCCAGATTACCTGCTGATGATCAACTGGCTTTCCGAACTCGTATTCATCACAGGGATAATCGGCGTGGCAGATGACGTATTTTTTATCTTTGCTCACCAGTTCGATGATTAACGGAAGTTCATCTGCTTTATGGGCAAGAGCTTTAGCCAGAATTTCTTTGTCGTAATCGAGATTAAAGAACCAGCCACCGCCATTAAGCAGCCAGTGATTGACGTTTCCGCGCTCTGATAAGCCATCAATCATCATTTGCTCATGGTTTCCACGTACAGCTCTGAACCAGGGGAATGTGATTAATTCCAGGCATTCAACGTTCTCTGCACCACGATCAACCAAATCGCCAACCGAGATAAGCAGGTCTTTTTTGGTGTCGAATCCTATCGTCTCCAGTTTTTTCATCAGGTTCGTGTAGCATCCGTGCAGATCGCCAACTACCCAAATATTTCGGTATTTGCTGCCATCAATTTTTTCGTAATAGCGCATCTCTTTCACTCCATCCGCGATGAACCATAAGAACGTCGTTGACGATGGCGTGCATTTTCCCGTCTTTATCATCAACGTATTTTCTGACCGTACCGCGACTACATTTCAGTCTGCGTGCCTCTTCTGTCTGGTTTCCGTATGCTTCAACGAGCATGTCTGGAATGGTTTTTACTGAGAACGTCGTGCGGCCTCACTTCTGCTATTTCGCAGGTCTTTGAGTTTCTGTTGGTACTCTGCCTTGATCGCCTTGCACTCTTCGACAGTCCAGCGATGGCGGCTATGGTTTGATTCGATTTCGTCTACTGCTTCCTGCCCGATGCGGTTAATCAGTTCGACGCGATACGGAACGAGATTTCCGCTTTTGTGCTGGTTGCACACCACGCATTGCTTGTGAATATTGCGTTCATCAAATCGGAGTTGAGGTGCCGCAGCAGTTGTCCGGTAATGTCCGGCATCCCACTGAGCAGACGTGAGCGTTCCGCACGAGATACATGGTAAGTCGCGGTCTCTTTCTCTGATGAAGGCGTTTACGGCTTGTTGGGCTTGTTTAATCCAGTAACTGCGGGGCTTTAAGGCGAGTTTTCGAATCTTAAGTTTATCTTTCTGTTTCTGCTCCTCTCGTCGTCGTTTCTTCTCTGCTGCTTTTTCCGCTTTTTCGCGTTCTTTGCTTCGTCGTTCGAGTGCTATCTTGGTTCCACACTCTGGAGAGCACCACCACTGATTAGCGAATGCAGGGTGAAACCATTCCCGACATTCTTCGTTTTTACATCGTCTTCGCGCTGGTTTAGCCATCGTCTTCTTCCTCGTACATTGAGCTATTCGGATCGCTCATCAGTTCTGCGCAGCAGTGCTCACACACGTGAACTTCCAGCACATGCAGCTTCTGACCGCAGTTAGCGCACGTTAAAGCTCGCTCGACGCTTTCTTTCTGGTATTGAATGGATTGGGATGGGCTAAGCATTATTGGCGTCCTGCATCATGAGAAAGACAATCATGGCGGCACGGAGTGGATTGTCATATGCGACACCAACATTCGGTCCGGCATCATCAAACAAGTCCCTTGCGTTGTCTGTAGCGCACGGCATTGCGGGATTGTCTAAAATTATGCTGATGTTGTTTTCAGTGATAATCGGCCATGCGTCTGCTGGGTTTGCACATGGGTTAAAGGATCCGCGCTCAACTTCTACTTCAACTGCGTCTCCGTTTACAATGTCTCCCTCAAATGAGATAAACACCATCGCGCCATTCTCACCTTCTTTGTAATCCGGTGATCCGTTATGAATGGCTTCGAATACTGCCACGTTAATTTCAAAATCACTTAACTGTGAATAATCCATTGTCATTTCCTCGCACGATGTCTTAGCCACCGGATATCCCACAGGTGAGCCGTGTAGTTGAAGGTTTTTACGTCAGATTCTTTTGGGATTGGCTTGCGTTTATTTCTGGAGCGCTTCGTTGGAAGGTATTTGCAGTTTTCGCAGATTATGTCGGTGATACTTCGTCGCTGTCGCCTCATGCCGCCCTCCTGACGCCCTGCCCGATCGCCATCAATGCCGCTTTGGATACGGTAGTAAACATCCGTCGAGGACTGATGAACGGTCGCCAAATCAGCGGCATGGAACCTTTGCTGTTTCCCTTCTTCTCCAGCCCTGTCGATGGTTCGATAAAATTAATCCGTCCATCAGTGATAATGCGAACTTCGTCGACACTCTCCAGAGCCTTGCTGAACCATCCGACTGACATATCCTCTGGCACAAGCATAACTACCGTCTGTCGCTGTTGTATGCACTGCTCAGCGGCTTTTTCCACCCACGGCCTGATATTGCTGTACGGTGGGTTATTCCAGATTGCACCGTGGCTTACCCACTCAGAATTGAGCGCGTCGTCGGCCTCAGTTAGCCAGTGAGCACACAGAGCATTTTTGTCGCTCGCTGCCGAATCCAGCCAGAATCCAAACTCAATATCCAGTGCATCAAAAAGCCAGAGCGGCGTTTGCCAGCAGTCCTTGTCGTGTGCTGGCGTATTTGATTTGATAGTCATGCAGCCCGATCTCCCCATCGCGCTTTCCATTCGAGAGCCAGTCGCGCTTCGTCTGACCACTTAACGCCACGCTCTGTACCGAATGCCTGTATAAGCTCTAATAGCTCCGCAAATTCGCTTACACGCATCCTGCTGGTTGACTGGCCTATTACCACAAAGCCATTCCCGGCAAGGTTAGGAACAACATCCTGCTGCTTTAATGCTGCGGTAAACACACACTTCCAGCTTTCTGCATCCAGCCAGCGACCATGCCATTCAACCTGACGAGAGACGTCACCAAGGCAAGCCCAAAGCTTTCGATTCTGGTCTAAGCTGCGGTTGCGTTCCTGAATGGTTACTACGATTGGTTTGGTTGGGTCTGGAAGAATTTGCTGTACCGCGTGAATAGCGTTTTGCTGATGTGCTGGAGATCGAATTTCAAAGGTTAGTTTTTTCATGACTTCCCTCTCTAACAGATTTCAGGTTATTCCACTCCGTTACCGCACTGCGATAATTCGCGGCCGCCACAGCAGCGTGGTTAGCGCAGTAGATTTGGCACCCGTTCTCCATGTCGAATATTGTCGGTGATTTTCCGCATTTACATTTCTTGGCACGCGGTGCGTCTGAACACATTCCGTTAACGGTGTCCATCAGGATTCCCCTCGTTCTTAATCCAATAAGAAAGGGCTACTGTGTAAATAGCCCCTGTTATTAGCTCAGTGATGTAGATGGTCATTTAATACTCCGTCACGTTTTCCTGTCGCCACGCCTCGTCATATTCCGATTTCGGCATATTGGCGATGTAGCTATATGGCGATCCTGATTCAAGTTGCAGGAACTGGTGCGATTGCTCGTCAAGGAACAACGGGACGCCACCTTCCCAACCTTCGCCGTTACGTTGTTTTTCAAGCATCAAAACAGATGCCGGAGACGCCAGTACCTGTTCGTCCTTCTCTGACATCTTTTCACCACTCTGAACTCTCTGTAACGCTCTCTCGCGAGCCTTGTTACGCCAGATGATGAAAAGGTTGTCTGTCAGGTCTGTTATCGCTCCAGAGCCTTTTACGTCCATTTTCCCGGTTGGTTTTTCTTCGCTGTCTCCTTTTCGCGAGTGAGTAACGAGAATGACGTGGGAGTTTGTTTTGTTTTTGAAGTCGCAAATCGAGTCAACAAACGCCTTCTGCCCGTTATAGTCATCGTCGCCTATGCCACATTTCATCAGGCTGTCGATGATGAATAACTGGATCCCGTATCGGCGGCGAGCGTAGTCGAATATTTCGATCAGCCTGTCGGCTTTCGCCGTTCCGGTCAGGCCAAACACCCAAAGTCTTTCGTCATAAAATTTAAATGCAGAGTCAATTTCCAGCACTGGCGGCATCTTGCAGCACGTCGCCTGACGGGTAAGTCGCTTAAGGAGAATGCCTGGCTTCAGCTCAAGTGACGCGATGCACGTCTTCACACCCTGACGCATTGCCTCAAGTGCCATATGCCCGACAACCTCCGTTTTTCCGTGACCGTTCACACCATTGACCAGCGTCAACTCGGCCTCACGGAACTGGAATTTATCTGCCAGAGATTCCCACGGTGGATTAAACAGATACTGCTGCTTGCCGTAGAAAGCGTTGATAGTGTCCTGGTAAAACTCTCGCGCGCTGTAGAGTTCTTCAGGATCGAAGTAGGATGCCGTGCCGATGTACTGCCAGATTTCATCCTCGGTAACACCGTTCATCAGGCATTCGTTGATGTCTTTGTACGGCAGAGTAACAAGACGGCAACGATGTTCACCGAGTCGGCTTGCGATTTCCCTTGCGGCTTCACGACCAACATCATCAACGTCCATCGAGATGAATATTTCCTCAAACCTGTCGAGATTGTGATACTCAAACTCAATCCACTGCTGCTTAGCGCCTTTCCCGCCACCAAACGGCACGGATAACGCCGAGATGCCGTATTGCGCATAGCTCATACAATCAATTTCGCCTTCGCAAAGTACAACCGCCCTCACGCCAGCGTCCAGAGCCTGCCATCCGAACAGACAAGGTTCGCAATCACCTTCTGCCATAATGACTTTCTTCCCGTCCGGGCGCTCAGTGCTGATTCGCTTGACCTGCAACAACTCACCATCGCGTTTGTACGGAAGCACCAGAGCATCCAGTTCTCGCTCTCCATTCCACACCTTGCCGCTGACAACCTCGTAGCGCTTTACGACTTCTGGCGATATGCCACGCGATTGCAGGTACTCAAGATGGGATTCTGTTCTGGTAACGTAGCGGGCGATTTTCTTGCGATCAGGTCTGGAGAATTTCTTCTCACGTTTGGCATCGAAATGGTGATCGTCATCCTTGATACCGAGAAATGCTTTCGCTTCCTGCATAGCCTGATGCAGGTTAATTCCACGACATGCCATCCACAAATCAAGCATGTCACCGCCGTCTCCCTCAGCGAAATCAGCCCATTTTTTCTTGCCGCTAAGGTTGACCTTAAGGCTGTTTCCCTTGTCACCGTTGACGTTACCGGCAACCCACTCATGCCCATCTTTCTTGCCGTTTGGCAACAGGTGCGGAGCCACCCTGTCAACCTGCGCCCAAAGCAGGTCGCTAAGTTCACTTGGAGTCATTACGCTGACCTCAGATCGAGACGGTTAAACCAGAACTCAACGAATGCAGAACTAAGCCAGCCATGGTTATAGCCAGCGATAAGTAACGATTTGATTCTGGATTTCATGGTTCACCTGTCGAAAAACACGTAGCCAGTTTTCGATACGGTGATTGCGGATGATGGTTTGGATTGTGGTTGAATAGTTTCTGGCTTCTCGTCGTTCCAGCGTTGACCGTTCAGGTAGCTTGATGGTAACAACCTGTCGAATCCGAACTGCTTACCATTCCTGCATGCGATGTCTTCTGCCAGCATCGTGGCAAACTCGCTTGCCGTACCCCTGGTAGTTTTACGCCATTCCCTGAACTGTGTTCTGAATGCCGAAGCTGCGTTTTTCTTCCCGGCTTTCCGCATGCCTGCACACCAGAATATTTCCTCGAATGCCTTGTCGGTTTCTTCGTGACGGTCAGATGATTTTTCACACTCAGTCCGAACACTTTCGGACATAGTGTTTTTATTATTTCTTTTTTCTTTTGTAATAGTTTCTTTTGTGTGTCCCTGTTTTGGTGACAGCGCTGTCACCGTTTTGGTGACACTTTTTGTCACCAATGCAGTGACATTATCACCAGAGTAGTGACACCCTTCGATTTGCCATTCCTCGATGTTCTTGTTAGGCCCGATTTGCTGGCCTTCGCGAAGGATAACCTTCATCGCGATAAGCTCATTCTTGGCCTTGTTTACCTTCTGTCTTGGCAGCCTGGTAATTTGAGCTAACTGACTATCAGAGATGCGATCCATCTTTTTACCGTAGCCGTATGTTTTACGGCATATGGCGTGGGCAACCTTGCTCTGATTTTTCGTTAAATCTGCGCCGATAAGCTCTTCATACAGGGCATTTGCAAGACGGGTATAACCATCTTCAACTTCTGCCACACGACGCTCCACAGGCCGTTGTGAAGGCCTTAAATGTGTTACGGTTGCAAGATTACTCATGACCTTTCTCCTTCTGCATCAGCTTCACTTTTTCCAACTCAGCCCGGAATCGACCAGGCTGCTTGAAGCTGGACAGGAAGCGATCACGTAGTATGTGTTTGTGAATTTTGTCCTGGTAAGGACTGAGTTGTTTTGTCATAATGACTCCTGTGGATTGATCCAGTCTTTCTACATCAGGCCTCGAAGAATTCGCCGTTCTTCGGGGCTTTTTCTTTTGTCAGGTAATCGGCAAGCCGCTTAGTCAATTCAGCCATTTCATCGTCTTCGATTCCGTATTCCAGAACAGCAAGCATCATGCTTACCTGCGAGAAGAAACCATTCTTCCATCGGCTTACCTGATATTCAGGAACCCCCATCGCTCGAGCGAATGTCTTCTGCCCCATCAGTGCCAGTTTGTTCAGCAAGGCTGACTCGATGCGAGCCGCTTTCTTGCTTTTAGTTGCAATAGTACCCATAGATAATTTCCTTAATGATTAG
>ERZ791917.619-NODE-619-length-30282-cov-45.363053_pt1 | contig 30282 bp, 28 predicted proteins | sample MGYA00510138_ERZ791917 | MGnify/ENA primary metagenome ERZ791917 (study PRJEB30046, sample SAMN00792102) | human gut metagenome | study: EMG produced TPA metagenomics assembly of the A metagenome-wide association study of gut microbiota in type 2...
CGGTGGACCTCCTTTGTTATTTGGGTCTGTGTTATTTCACAGCCCCTTTTTGTGTGGTTAAGGCATATACTTAAACGCGTTCGTCTCTCTGGCAAGGAGGTGTGCCGTCAAAGAGAACGGATAAACGACTGGATACGCAATAAGCCTTCGCGGATCTTTTCTTCACTCGTCGCATAGGACAGACGGACAAAGCCTTCACCATTGCTGCCAAAACCCGTGCCTGGCACGGCTACGACGTGTTGTTCTTCTAAGAGCCGGTTGCAGAATTCTTCTGACGAAAGGCCTGTTTTCGTAATATTGGGGAATACGTAGAAGGCACCTAAGGGTTCCCGGCACGTAATCTTTCCATCCATCATGGTGTTCAGGCCATTTAAGATCAGGGCCCGTCTTTCTTTATACTTCTTGAGCATGTCTGCCACGGGCTGCTGATCACCCGTAATGGCTGCCAAAGCGGCCAGCTGTACCGGTTCGAAGACACAGGAAACAGCCGATTCCTGCATCTTAATCATGCCGGCAATGACATCCTTATTGCCTACGGCGTAGCCAATACGCCAGCCTGTCATAGCATAGGTCTTGGAAAAACCATCGACGATGACGGCCCGTTCCTTCATGCCCGGCATTTCTGCCAGGGAAACAAAGGCATCATCCGTGTAGAGCAGGCGATGGTACATTTCGTCTGTAATGACGTATAAGTCATGAGCCACGGCAATCTTAGCGATGGCTTCCAGGTTTTCCCGCGTCGCTAACGCGCCTGTCGGATTGGACGGGAAGTTCATCATAATGGCCTTGGTCTTCGGCGTAATGGCCTTTTCCAGTTCTTCCGGATCAAACATGAAATCGTTCTTTTCATCGACGTCCACCAATACCGGCGTAGCATACATTTCCGTTGCCAAACCGACATAATTGGCCCAATAGGGATTAGAAACGATGACTTCGTCACCTTCGTCGAAAAGTGTCAAGGCCGACAGGAGCAGCGCTTCTGTACCGCCAACGGTAATGATGACATTGTCCCGCGTATACGACATGCCGCGCTTTACGTACGAGTCGGCAATGGCATCGCGCAAGGCCGGAATGCCGGCGTTCGGTGTATAAAAAGTCTTCCCTTCCTTTAAAGCTTTAATAGCTGCATCAATAATGTGCGGCGGCGTCACAAAATCCGGTTCCCCCAACGCAAAGCTGATAACATTATCCATACCGTACGATTTGCCTACCATGCGACGGATAGCCGATCCCTTTAATGTTCTGATTCGTGTTGCCAACTCTTTCATTTCAATCGCCTCTTTATTTCCATAATGTATTGCTTACTTCCCTTGTGCTTCTTCTTTCAGTGTCACTTCATCGCGCCAGATACCCAGGCGGGCTACACAATCGGCAGCGGACGCATCCCACTTGCCATCCTTTAAGTGTTTCTTGTAATCGTCGACGAGGAGTTTTACCTTGCCGCTCAAGAGGAAGATGACGATGAGGTTGCAAATGACGCACGTGCCGTAGAAGAAGTCGAACGTCGACCACAGTGTCTTAGCAGCGCCGATGGCACCAACGATGGCCCAGGCACAGCCTACAGCATAATAAATCTTAATCCAAATGCCTTCAATGCCCAGGGCGTTCAAGCAGATGCCGCCGTAGTAAATGTTGACGACGCACGTCGTAAAGGCGAAGAAAGCGATGATAACAGAAATGAAGATAGCCGCTGCTGCGTCACTGCCAAAGGCTGCAGCAAAGCCGGCTGTCGTCAGTGCAGAACCGGAAGCGCCGGACGTCCAGAGGCCGGACGTCATGACGACCATAGCCGTCATGGTGCAAACGACGATCGTATCGAAGAATACTTCGAAAATACCCCAGAGACCCTGTTTTACCGGGTGGTTTACAGACGAAGACGAATGAACCAGCGGTGCGGTACCAGTACCGGCTTCGTTCGAATAAATGCCGCGGGCCAGGCCCCAGCGGACTGCCAGCATAACCGTGCCGCCGGCAAAGCCGCCTTCAGCAGCAGCGCCTGTAAAAGCATCCTTGAAGATCAAGGCAAAGGCATGGGGAATCATGTCGATGTTGACGATGATAACAAAGAGGGCACCAATGATATAAATGATAGCCATGAAAGGAACGACGAGATTGGCGAAGTTCGATACGCTCTTCAAGCCGCCCAGGAGTACAGCTGCCATGAGAACGGCAACGGTAATACCGACGATATACGGATTGACGGCAAAGGCCGTGTTGATGGCGTTAGAAATTTCCGCTGCCTGAATGGACGGGGCAAACATCATGCCAGCCGCCATGGTAACAGCCCAGATGACGGAGAGCCAGCGCCAGTTATCGCCCAGGCCGTGTTTGACGTACCACGGGAAACCGCCGTGCCAGACGCCGGTTACCGGGTCTTTTTCACGATAGGCCAGGCCGAGGGTTACTTCGGAGAACTTAACGATCAAACCGAGCATGGCAATGAACCACATCCAGAAGACAGCACCGGGACCGCCTGTAGCAATAGCTACAGAAACACCGGCAATGTTGCCAACGCCCAAGGTCGAAGCCAAGGCCGTACAGGCTGCCTTAAAGGGGTTGATATTGCCTTCACCGGAACCTTTGTCAAAGATTTTGCCAAAGGTATTCTTCATGACGTGACCAAAATAGGCAAACTGGAAGAAACCGAGACGGGCAGACAGGAATACGGCGACAAACGACGTACCGATCAATAAGGGCCACCCCCAAACAAAGTCGGCGTATGCCATCATGCCCTTAGCAATTAAGCCAAAAAACTCCATACAACTACACCTCCACAAATATATAATTTTCAAAAAAAGATCTCGTGTACACGTCCTTTAAAATAGAAATATAGATGTCTACGTACGTATAAAATTCAAGCTTTCGTTACACCGGTGTTTACTTTCTTTTATTGTAGCGAATAATTACATACCTGTAAAATTCAAGTTTACGTTTTTATATATTCATTCAAATCAATATATAAATTCTTTTAAGTAATACTTAAAACAGGTTTTAAATTTTCTTGTCCCAATTACGAGAAGAAATCTCCTTTCCTTTATCTATATATTTATTGCATTTTATATTTATCAGCATAAATACTAATGAATTATTTATTTTATCAGTTATATTTTAAGAATAAGCTAGTAAATAACTTTTATATATTTATAAGTTTAGTATTTTGCATGGTTGAATTCGATGTTATATAATATGGATGAAAGACCATATTATTTTTGTGTTTCATTTTACTTTTTATGTTTTTATTCTATTTTATTAGATATATATACTATTGTATTTTTCTCTATCGATAATCTAGTGAATATATCCACGCGATAAAGGGGCCCTGGCTGTGACAGACTTAGAAATTGAAACGTTTTTGACGATTTGCTGGCATAAGAGTATCTCCAAGGCGGCCGAGTCCCTGCATATTACCCAGTCTTCCTTGAGTACGCGCCTGAAAAAGCTGGAAGAAAACATTGGCTGCCAGCTCTTTTTCCGCCGCAATGGCACGCGGACACTGGAATTGACCCCGGAAGGGGTACAATTCTATCAGTATGCCTGCCAGTATCGCGACATTACGCACAACATGCTCTCAATCCGCCAAAAGAAGGAGCCGGAAGAGCTGCGCATTACCGTCGTCAACAGCGTAGGCACGTATCTCTTCCCACCTGTATACGAGCAGTTCTTGCGCCAATACCCTATGTACCGCCTGGAAATAGAAGAAGCCGACAATGCGCCGGCCTTTGCCAATAAAAAACTGACAGACAACCTCATGGACATCATGTTTCACAGCGACGTCCAAATGGAGAGCTCCCTTTCTATTTTTCCCGTCTTCAGTGAGCCCATGGTCATCATCTGCTCTGTAAATTCCAGCTATACAGATCCGGTCTCACAAAACCAGCTGCTGCCCAATCGGGAAATCTCCGCCAAATGGAGCGATTCCATGCAGGAATGGCACCAAAAAACCTTTGGCCAGGCCGAACAGCCTCTGGCCAAGCTGACCACCATGAGCAACTTCCAAATGTTTACGTCCTTAGAGAACTGCTGGGCCATCGTGCCCTTGAGTGCAGCTGAAGAAATTGCTGACAACACCCATATCCGCAGGTGCCAGACACGCTTTAAAATTCCCAAACGGCTTATGTATTGTGTCGTCAGGCAGTCAGCCTACAAACGGCAGAGCGTCCAGAATTTTTTAGCCTGTCTGCACCAGGAATTAGAAAAAAAATCGACAGACCAATTAGACCTGCTCTTTTAGGAGGCACCGAAAAAGAGGTACTTCACCACAGTGGCGAAGTACCTCTTTTGTATCGCTAGCTCAGGCCTTGGAAAGGACCTTCCAGCATAAGACCTGCATGACGCAGACCAGTGCAGCAATGGCCCCCAGGCCAATCCAGAAAATGGGATCAATAAGAAGCATAGCAGTTCTCCTTTCTATAAACAGGCCGTTCCTAAAGGAGGGAGCCATAATGACGGATGTAGGCTTTCTTGACACTCGTCGCCAAGAGCATGTAGAGAATGACGACGACGGCAAGGAAGTAGAAATACGGTCCCGGCAGGGCGACGAAACCCAAATCCCGGGCAATGGGTGTAAAGGGCAGTGCCGTCAGGACAGCAATACCGGCGCAGGTGAGCGTCGTCAGCGTAGCCGACGCATGGCTCTGCAGGAAGGGGATCTTCGGCGTGCGGATCATGTGGATGACCAGTGTCTGGGTCCACATGGATTCGACGAACCAGCCCGCCTGGAACATGGCTTCATAGGCATCACGGACACTGAGGCCGGCCATGGGGCCGCTGGTAATCATGGCCGTCGTGGCAATCTGATGGTACGTAAGCCCATCGGATACGAAGTACGGACAAATGACAAAATAAAGGACGAGGTACGTAATCCAGTCGAAAACGGAGCTCGTCGGCCCCAGCCAGATCATGAAGCTGCCAATAGTCGACGCATCCCAGTTGCGCGGTACCTTGAGGTAATCTTCATCGACATTATCCCAGGGGATGGCAATACAGGAAATTTCATAGACCAGGTTAAGGATAATGAGCTGCAGGCTCATCATGGGCAAAAACGGCAGGAGGACACTGGCAGCTAGAACGGAAAACATATTGCCAAAGTTGGACGACGCCGTCATCTTGATGTATTTGATCATGTTGGCATAGGTCTTGCGGCCTTCGATAATCCCCTGTTCGAGAACCATGAGGCTCTTTTCCAGGAGGATAATGTCGGCCGATTCCTTGGCAATATCGACGGCGCTGTCGACGGAAATACCGATATCGGCGAGCTTTAAGGCCGGCGCATCGTTGATGCCGTCGCCCATGAAGCCTACGGTGTGGCCTGCTGCCTGCAGGGCTGTGACGACGCGGGCTTTCTGGTCCGGCGATAACTTGGCAAAGACCGTCGTCCGTTCTGCTTCTTTTTGGAGCGTTTCGTCATCCATGTTTTCAAGATCACTGCCTAAGAGGATGTGGTCTACAGGCAGGCCGACCTGGCGGCAAATGCAGCGCGTCGTCTTTTCGTTATCCCCTGTGAGGACCTTGGTGACGACGCCGTGGTCCTTCAGGGCGGCAATAGCCGTCATGGCCGTATCCTTAGGCGGATCGAGGAAGGCCAGGTAACCCATGAAGATCATGTCCCCTTCGTCCTTGACGCCAAAGGCGCCGACCGGTGCAGGATCGTTCTTACGGGCTAAGGCGATGACGCGCATGCCTTCGTCGTTAAGCTTATCTGCTACGGACAGGATCTGCCGGCGCAGGTCGTCCGTAAGGGGTACGTCGTCACTGCCCTGTTCGGCATAGGTGCAAATAGCGAGCATTTCTTCTACGGCCCCTTTAGTGATCATGCGCGTGCTGCCAGAGCGGTCACGCACGAGGACCGACAGGCGGCGCCGCGAGAAATCAAAGGGGATTTCATCGACCTTGGTATACGTTTCAGACAAATCGATGAGGCGCGGGTCTTCTGTTTCTTCCCGTTCCGTCCGGGCGATGACGGCACGGTCCATAAAGTTTTTGTAGCCCGTCTGGAAATAGCTGTTCAAATAGGCATAGCGCAGTACGCGCTGGCTCGGCTGGCCAAAGGCGTTGAGGTGGTATTCGAGAGCCACCCGGTCCTGCCTCAGGGTCCCCGTCTTATCCGTACAGAGAACGTCCATGGCGCCAAAGCTCTGAATGGAGTTGAGGCTCTTGACGACGGTCTTCTTTTCCGACATGGAAACGGCGCCCTTAGCCAGGCAGGTCGTGACGATCATGGGCAGCATTTCCGGCGTCAGGCCGACGGCTACGGAAATCGCGAAGAGGAAGGCGGCGATCCAGTTGCCCTTGGTGAGGCCGTTGATGATGAAGACGAAGGGCACCATGGCCAGCATGAAGCGGATGAGGATCCACGACACGGAGTTGACGCCTTTCGTAAAGTTTGTTTCCGGTGCTTCTTGGGCCATAGAGCTGGCCAGGCTGCCAAAGAGGGTGCGGTCGCCGTTGCGCAGGACTACGCCTGTAGCAGAGCCGCTGATGACATTAGTCCCCATAAAGGCCAGGTTCGTCAGTTCCGTTACGGCTTCATGACCGGCTGCGACAGATGGTACCTTTTCCTGGGGCGCACTTTCACCGGTCAGGGAGGCCTGGCTGACGAAGAGATCCTTCGCTTTTATAATGCGCACGTCTGCCGGTACCATATCGCCCGCCGAAAGAAAGACGAGATCGCCGACGGCGACATCCTGCAAGGGAATTTCCTTCTTCCCTTCGCCCTTGCGGATGACCGTGCAGGTCGTCGTAATCAGTTCCAAGAGCTTAGCTGCCGCATCACCACTGCGCGTTTCCTGGACAAAGCGGAGGGTCCCCGAAAGGATGACCAACACGGAAATAATGATGACCGTAGCCGGATTGTAGTCGTCCATATTGTGCTGCATGATCGGGATGATCATATCCGTCACGACAGAAACGGCCGCCAGGAAGACGAGGATGATCGTAAAGGGATTGACAAAGGCTTCCGTCAGACGACGGCCTATGGACTTTTTCTTTTCCCGTGTAACCCGGTTTTCGCCGTTTGCTTCCCGGCTCTGTGCTGCTTCTGCTTCGCTCAGGCCGTCTTGGGACGTGCCCAGCTGCCGCAGCAGATCCGTTACGGTAAGCGCTGCTTCTGCCTGGAGGGCTGCCTGTGTAGCAGCCGCTGCAGCTTGTGCTTTCTTATCCATGACTTTCTTTTTCATTTCTTTTTTCTCCTTAATCAAAAACCACTAAGGAGGTATTCCGGTCAGTGCCGGTTTCCCGTACGGAGCATGGCACCAGACCAGGCTGTAGTTACGGTTACCCTATGTGACGGACTGCCCCCATCAGAACTATCCATTATCTGATACCATCCTTTCCTTGAGAAATCGGCACAAAAAACGCCGCCCGGACAGAGCCCGAACGGCGTGAATGTGCATAGTATATCTGCTATGACCGCCGTACGAGCTTTGGCTCTAGAGGGCGGTGTAACTGCGTTATGTTGTACCTTAGTCGATACAACCTGTTCAAACCGGCGCGGGATGTCTCCATCCTGTTGCGGCAGCAGTCCATATCCCTGTAGTAGCCTCACCTACCGGAGTTGTTCTTTTGCAGGATTTAGTATAGGCGCAAAAGAAAGGATTGTCAAACATTTTTACCGTAAATTTACCGTAAAAAATCAGGCTGCCGCTGCACCAGAGGGCTGTATGCCGGTCTATTTTCTTTATCATTAGATTGTAATTAAAATTTTTAATAGATTTACTGCTATTTCTTTTATTTTATTTATACAAGTGTTATACTTACATTGTATTGCAGGCTCCTTCGGCGTCTGCCAATACAGATTACTACACTCACCAGGGGGAGGATTGATCACTATGATCGATGTACAAGCATTAGTAAACAAACACTATGATGAACTGGTTGCTTTGCGTCGCTATTTCCACGAAAATCCGGAATTATCCAACGTGGAAGACGAAACCTGCGAGTATATCCAGAAGAAGCTGGAAGAATACGGCCTGCGTACAGAAGTCGTACCGCACGGCGGCGTTTTTGGTTTTATCGAAAACGGACCGGGCAAAACAGTACTCCTGCGAACCGATATTGACGCCCTGCCCATCCAGGAAGCAGACACCAACCTGAACCAAAAGCGGGCCTGCATTTCCAAAAAGCCCGGCGTCATGCACGCCTGCGGACACGATGGCCACATGGCTATGGTCCTGACAGAAGCCAAGGTCTTACAGGAAATCAAAGACCAGTGGTCCGGCCGGGTCATCGTCATGTTCGAACGGGCTGAAGAAGGCTCTGATGCAACACAGCACCTCATGCCCTACCTGGTCAAACAGCACATCGACTACTGCTACGGCACGCACGTACGCTGGGATATTCCGGCCGGCAAAATAGGTGTCGTCCACGGTGCTGCTATGGCCGGCGGCTTTGCCTTCCAGATCAAGATCAAAGGCCACGGCGGTCACGGCTCGCGTCCTGATCTGTCCCAGAGCCCCATTGATTGCTTCCACGCCTTTTACGGCAATCTCCAGGCCTGGCGCATGCGGCAGATTAATCCGTCGGAATGCCTGACCATTTCCATCGGTACCGTCCAGGCCGGCTCGGTATACAATGTCATTCCTAACGAGCTCTTCTTCGGCGGTTCGTCCCGCTTCTTCAGCTACGAAAAGGCTGGCAAGAAGGCCTTTGAAGATCTGACGAAGATGCTGCAGAACGAATGCGACACCTACGGCTGCACCTATGAAATCGTACGCATGAAGCAGCCCCTGCTCGAAGTGCGCAATAACGACGTGTGCGTGGACTACGCCGAAAAGGCTATCGAAAAATACATGGGCAAAGATCATCTCTACCCCGTTGAAGCCTGGATGGCTTCGGAAACCTTCGGCCTGACACTGTCCCTCTTCCCGGGCGTCTTTACCTTTACGGGGATTCAGAACCTGGAAAAGGGCTGTGGCGGCAACCATCATACGCCGCAATTTGATATCGACGAAGAAGGCCTGCGCGCCGGCGCCGCTGCCGGTGTAGGCTATACACTGGAGCTCTTAAAAGACCAGCCCCACATCGACTTCACACAAAATACGGAAGATCCCGTCCAGTTAGGTTTGCGCGGTATGTAATGCCTACTCGCCAACGGGCTATACAAAAGTAAAAAGCTGTGCCAAGAAGGATTGCTCCTCTTTGGCACAGCTTTATTTTATATTCTCCAGCCCAAGTACTACACTATAAAAAAATGGATTTCTAACCATACAGATCAGAAATCCATTTTTATCAGGCTGCGTATGTCACAGCACGTATGAAGCTTAGATCATCTTGGTCTTGCCCGATTTGCTGAGCAAGCTGACGATAACAAAGACGAGAGCGTTCATGCAAAGGGCAAAGAAGCCGGCATTGACATGGAAGGCGCCCAAGGGGAACGGATCCATTTTGCTCAGGATGAGCAGGAATACGAGAGCTTCACCAACAACGAGGCCGCATACGGCACCGAGCTTGCTGGCTTTCTTCCAGAACAGGCCCAAGACGATGGTCGGGAAGAACTGCGTAACGCCGGAATACCCCGTGAGGAGCAGGTTAACCAGGAGGTTCGCATGGAAAATGGAGAGATACAAAGCGACCGCCGTCAGAACCAGGATCAGGTAGCGGGCAATATTCTTCATATGTTCCGGCGAAATGTTTTCGTCATTGTGGCGGAAGCCTTTGACGTAAATGTTACGGGAAATCAGCAAGGACGTCGAAAGGAGCAAGTCCGCAGCCGGAATCATACAGGCCAGGGCACCGGCACCGCCGAGGATCCCTAATACCCACGTCGGGAAAGTATCCCGTACGAGGAAGAGGAAGGCCATATCGGCCTGCGGCAAAGGATTGCTGGCGTAGTAAATAACAGCCGTAAAGCCAACGAGCATGGGGAAAATCAAGGCCAGCTGGGCAAAGGGTAAGAAAATAGCGTTATGACGCGGTACATCCGGGTCTTTAGCACTAAAGGTATTCGTTGAAAAATGAGGCCACATATAGAAGCCAAAGGCCGTCAAGAGGATAGTCGACATGCCCCAGGTAACGTCCAGATTCTGCGTACCGCCAGGGAAGGTCAGGAACCCCGGTTTTGCCGCTTCAATGGTCGTGAACATTTCCGTAAAACCGCCATAATAATGGTACGGCAGATAAATACCGAAGCCGATCATGGCTGCAATCATGCACACGTCTTTAAAGACTGCCGTAGAGGCAACGCCTTTGAGGCCGCTCAGGAATACGAAGAGAGCTACCATGACGAAGGCAATGAGCATCGCCGTAACACGGCCGATAGCACCTAAGGAAGCTACTTCTACGATGAGGCCCAGGGCCGTCAGCTGCAGCTGCAGATACGGCAAGAGGAAGGCCACGCCAATGCAGGAAAGAAAAATGCCGAGAGGACGGCTGTCGTAAAGGTATTCGACCATATCGGCCTGCGTAACCAGTTTATGTCTGTGACCTAAAGCGCAAACCCGCGGCAATACATGGTAGCCAACGAGATAGGCCAGACCGCCATAAGCCAGGATGTAGAACGTCGGGCCGCCACGGGCATAGGCCCAACCGCTGGCACCGAGGAAAGCAAAGGCCGTGTATACTTCGCCGCACATAATGAACCAGTTCAACCAGCGGCCAAAATTACGGCCACCGACGGCCCAGTTTTCAGCACTCATCTTACGGTCTTTCAGACCCGGGATGGCGCCTAAAATAGAAATACCTATAATAAAGGCAAATAAAATAATTAAAGGACCGAAATTATCCATGTACTTCACTTCCTTTCTATACGCTTAACGTATATCTTCCTTTTTGACAGACGGATCCATATATAAGTGATCCTTCGTGGCGATACCGCCAGGACGATGGTCTATTTTCCACAAAAAATGCAGCGCTGCTACGGCAACGAGAATCCCAAAGAGTTCCCAAAAGGCTACAAAAGGCAAGCCCAAGATAAAGGGATGTGAGATATTCACGAAGGGCAGACAGATAACAGACCAGATAAAAGGTATAGCTGTAAGTAAAACTCGCATTTCCTTCACTTCCTTTCTAAGAAGTACATCACACGGGGTATGCGAAAGGCCCAGTCGGAACTATCCATGACAGCTCAAACCGGGCCTCATTACCCAATGTTTTGTTATGCATATATTCTAAATCATTTGGACTCATTTTGTCAATAATTTTTACTATATTTTTAAAATTCGTAAACATATGAAATTATCATCTTAAGTTTCAAGTATTATTAACGTTTATTATAGATATCACTGTGGAATTGTTATTTGTTATTTTAAGAAGTAATTCTCTATTTCAAAAAGTTTTGAATAGACTTGTAAAAAAAGCTGTCTGCAAGACAGTTCCTTGCAGACAGCGCATACATATCAGTTTGCAATCTTTTTTGCCGGATATGTATAGGAATGGTTACAAACCACGTACGAAAGCATAAAACTCGCCTGCCATTGAATACAGTACATCTGTGATGGGTCTGCATTGATTCCATTTTGAGCGTATTTTACTTCAATAAAATACAAAAAGCGCCGTGCCTCTCATGAATTAATTCATAAGAACCATACAGCGCTTTTTGATCTTATAAAGGAATAGTTCCCACAAGAATGGCTGCAATCAAAACGACTAAAGACACGAGCCAAGCCCAGAAGAAGGTGTGTTTCTGGTGATCGCCTAAGTCGATGCCGGCCAAGCCAATCAAAAGAAATGTAGCTGGCGTCAAGGGAGAAATGGGGAAACCTAAGGTCATTTCACCACAAATAGCAGCACGTCCCAAATCAATACCCGCTAAGCCAACGGCATTTGCAGCCTGTGCCAGAACCGGAAGTACAGCAAAATAGAAACTATCCGGGTCAAAGAGTAAGCTGGCAGGCATAGAAATAACACCGATAATAACCGCAAAGTGTGGTGCAAGTGCATCTGGCATAATAGCAACCAGGCCTTTAGCCATGGCATCGATCATACCCGACCCTTTCATGATACCAGTAAAGATACCGGCAGCAAAAAGGACGCTTGCCATCATGAGAGCTTCTTTAGCATGCGCATCAATTAATTTCCCCTGCAATTTTACATCAGGATAGTTGACCATGAGCATGATAACCAATGCGGCCATAAAACAACCAACAGGTGGCAGACTGCCTTCAACCATAACGGCAACCGTAGCAATGATGAGAACTAGATTGAACCAAAACAATTTTGGACGACGCAAAGCCTGTTCTTCTTCAGATAATACCATTGGCGCCACACTTATTTCGGCTAAAGATACACCTAAACGGCGTTTTTCTTTAATCCCGAACATGACTGCAATGGCAATCCCAGCAATAAGGCCACAAATCTGTGGCAACATCATAGGATTGAATAACTCCATAACCGGCACATCCAGTGCTGTTGCCGCACGCAGTGTTGGACCGCCCCAAGGCAACATATTCATTGTCCCGGCGCCAAGAGCTACAATAGTAGCCAGGATCCTACGATCCATTTTCAGTTTATCAAAAATAGGCAGCATAGCCGGAATAACGATCAGGAAAGTTGCAGCCCCAGATCCGTCAAGATGGCAAAACATGGTAATAACAAAAGTCCCTACGCATACTTTAATGGGATCCGAACCGACAACACCGATAATCTTATTAACAATGCGTTCAAAAACGCCGGCATCCCCCATGATGGTAAAGAACAAGACAGCAAAGATAAACATAGCGCCTGTAGGTGCTACATTTTTAATACCAGCCAGCATGAACTTACCTAAATCACCAGCCTGGCCCAAGAACAGGCAAGCCAGAATAGGAATGGCAATCAATGCTGACATAGTAGACAATTTCTTGGTCATAATGAGCGTTAAGACCAAGAGGATGGTAATAAGCCCAACAATTGCTAACATTGTTAGTTCCTCCTTATCCCGATTACTGCTGCTCTCCCCAAAAGGGAGAGCACAGCAGAACCGTGGTAAATTTGAACGTTAGTCAGTAGTTTATTCTTTTGTGAAATAGGCAACGTCATTATCATCCATATGCAGCAAACCCGTTAATACTTCAGCCGTATCTCTACCCAGTACTGGTGCTTTTGCATACGTATAGGGATCGGCTTCGATCATCTTGACAGGATTGCCCGTAACACGCATCTTTCCTTCAATCGGATGATCGATTTCGCAAATCATCTGACGCGCTTTGGCAATATGTTCGTCTTTAACGACGTCAGCTACATCATGGATGGGTGCACAAGGCACACCATGAGCACGCAAGAGTGTAATGATTTCGGCAGCCGTGTGCTGTTTGGTCCAGCCCGTAACCATGGCATTCAATTCGTCCTTCTGGTTGGCTCTGTCCTTATTCAGGGTAAAGCGGGGATCATTGAACCAATCATCATGTTCCGTCGCTTCGCAGAAGCGTTTCCAAATGGCGTCATTGCCTACACCGATGACGATCCATTTATCCGAAGCTTCGAAGGAATCGTAGGGATAAATAAATTCATAGCGATTGCCTGCACGCTGGGGAATACGGCCTTCTACCATGTAGATTTCCGTAATCGTTTCCATAGCGCTGACGGAGCAATCGACAAGGCCTACATCGACGTATTCGCCGTGATGCTGCGTATTGCGTCCCTGCAAGGCAGCGAGGATGCCGATGCAGCAGTTGAGGCCGCCCAGCACGTCGCCGATTGCCGTTCCTGTACGGGTAGGAGGTGAATCAGGCCAGCCAGTAACACTCATCATGCCGCTCAGAGCCTGGGCAATGACATCATAGCCCGGCAGAAGACGATACGGGCCAGTCTGACCAAAACCGGAAATAGAGGCAAAGATGATGTTCGGGTTCAATGCTTTGACCGCTTCATAGGAAAAACCCATCTTAGCAATCGTGCCCGGTTTAAAGTTTTCTACGAAAACGTCGGAGATCTTGATCAGTTCCCGCAGTACTTCTTTGGCTTTTTCATCATGCAAATCCAATTTAATGCTCTTTTTATTACGGTTCAGGTTGGCATAGTAGGCGCTGATCCCCTTGTCAAAAGGAGGATAGGCACGGCTATCATCACCCTTTGGTGTTTCGATTTTAATGACTTCTGCACCCATATCGGCCAGAAGCATAGTGCAATACGGACCGGACAGCACACGTGTCAGGTCGAGAACACGGATCCCCTGTAACGGTTTAGACATATGAATGCGCCTCCTTAGTCTTCGTCGTCCACTTCAATTTCCATGCGCAGCAAAGCTGCTTCCATGCATTTACCCAACGTATCGAGACGGAGCGAACGCGTAGCGCCGCCATCGAGAGCATGGTGCATAACAAAATTGAAACCATCGAGCTGAGGCACATCATAGCGGGTTACGTCGCCGAAGACGAGTCCTTCAAAATGACGGCGTACACGTTCTGCAGTGATCTGTTTTTCCATCGCTTTATAGTATTTTGGTTCACGGGCATAAATGCAAATATTGGATGTATCACTTTTATCGCCGCAACGGCCGTGTGCAATATCTTTTAACTGTACTTTCATGATCTTAGACCTCCTCAACATACGTCGTAATAGTAATGGCATCACGCGGAATCAGCGTCGGCCAGAGAGCAAACACTTCGCTCGGACGTGTACGGCCGCCAAAGAAGCACCCCTGAGCAGGTCCATTCAGATTGCTGACAGCAGCTACTTCCGGTGTCAGTTTCAAGCCTTCGGCCTTGGTTTCAGTCATGATGGCATAACGGAGAACTACTTCGTTGAGGTCAGCATCCAGTTCCGGAGCCAGCGGGCCATGCAAAGCGTTGACGCCGAGATAGCTGATATTCTTGCGGATGATCTTAGCATTCTTCATTGCCAGTCTCTTGTCGAGGATATCCGCTGCCATCTTGGCTTTGTCCAGAGCGCGCGGCCAGGAATACGGCAAGTAGGCAATGTTGCGATAGCCTTCGAGATAGCCTACGCACAGCTTGAGCGTATCCGGAGCCGGTGTACCTGTTACGCCTCGAACAGCGACGTGATCGCGTTCGATTTCTTCCAATGTGATTTTGCTGAAATCGGCAACGACATCAGGTGTAATATATTTAGAGGGATCATGGATTTCATACAAGAGCTGTTCTTTAACAGATTGCGGAGTAACCAGGCCGCCCGTATTTTTCGTTTTTGTGAGAACCAGGCTGCCTTTTTCGCTAATTTCAGCAATAGGATAGCCGAGATTTTCCGGGCTGGGAACGTGTTCCCAATCATAGTCATAATTACCGCCTGTAGCCTGAGCGCCGCATTCGCAAAGATGACCGGCCAGGATACCTGTAGCTTTAGCTGTCCAATCATCAAGCTTCCAACCAAATTCATAAATGAGCGGTGCTTCAAACATAGCCGTATCGGTAGAACGGCCGAGGATAATAATATCAGCGCCATCCTGCAGGCATTTTACAATCGGTTCTACGCCATAGTATACATTGGCATTTACCATGTTCGGCAGGATACGGTCGATGTCTTCCCCTGTATCCATGTGTTTCATGGTGATCCCTTTTTCCCGAAGTTGGGGAATTAATTCACGTACATCATCACCCAGTACATAGCCGACTTTCAAGTGATAGCCGCCTTCTTTGATGACTTCCTTGACCTTTTCAACGCAAGCTTTCACGTTCATACCGCCGGCGTTGGTAATTACTTTGGTACCTTTTTTAGAAATATACGGCAACATGCCTTTGAGTGCTGTGATAAAGTCACGGGCATAACCTGCTTCCGGATGTTTTTCCTGTTGCCGGCGCATAATAGACAGTGTCAGCTCTGCCAAATAATCGCAGCAAATGTAGTCTACATTATCTTCCCTGGCCATTGTAATCGGCGCATCACTTAAATCGCCCCAAAAACCCTGGCCACCACCAATTCGAATAGTTTTCATAACGATACCTCTTTTCTTTGGATGTAAATGATTTGATGGTATTATTCAAATACCTTTGTGCTATTCACAAATATATATGAAATTTTTATGCCATATATTCTTCTACATCACAAAAGGGGCAAAAGGTGGCAAAATCAGGCATAGTTTGTTAAAAAAAGCACGTACTGTACTACACCTGAGAGGTGGTACAGTACGTGCCTGCATATCCAAAGTAAACACTATTGTATACAGGGTAAACAATTATTATCTACTTTGTATACATTTAATCGGTAAATCCATAAAGTTTATATTTTTTGTAAAAAGTTCTGCGGCTGATCCCCAATAATTTCATTGCTCTGGTTTTATTACCTTGCGTTGCCACGAGTGCCTCACGCATTTTCTCTTTTTCTACCTGCTGAATATCCTTCTTTAACCCGAACTCTTCCTCTATGGGTGCCAGTGGTACAGCAAGTTCCGCTACCGGTACCTCGGACGCCGGCGTGGCAACTGCTGCATGCCGATATTCTTCTGGCAGATCGTCCGCTTCAATATGTGATTTTGTCGCCATGATGACGGCATATTCAATGCAGCTTTCCAATTGTCTCACATTGCCCAGCCAAGGATTTTCTTGCAGTACGAGTGCTGCCCCCGGACTAAAGGAAAGGGTTTTATGATATTTTGCGGCAAACTTTTGCAGAAAATATTCTGCCAAGAGCATGATATCTTCCTTGCGCTGCCGTAAAGGCGGAATCAAAATCTTAAAGGTATTTAAGCGGAAATAAAGGTCTTCCCTGAAGTTTCCTGTTTCTACCATCTTCTTTAGATTTCGGTTAGTCGCTGCAATAACCCGGACATTTACTTTCTTCACCCGGTCCGAACCAATCTTTTGGATTTCTCCCGACTGAAGGACACGCAATAGCTTAGATTGCATAAAAAGAGGCATTTCCCCTATTTCATCCAGAAAAATAGTACCACCGTCAGCCAGTTCGAACTTCCCCGGCTTACCACCACGGGCCGCACCTGTGAACGAACCAGCCTCGTAACCAAAAAGTTCACTCTCAATAAGGGTTTCCGGAATGGCCGAGCAGTTCATACTCACGAAAGGTTTACTGCGCTTACCGCTCAGACTGCGGATAGCCTGAACAAATACTTCTTTGCCAGTACCGCTTTCCCCTTCAATAAGAACCGTGGCATCTGTAGGCGCAACAATCTCTGCCATTTTCAGACTGCGCACGAAACACGGGTCTTCTCCAATAATATGAGAAAACTCAGGCGGCAAAATCTTTTCATCGTTGGAAATAGCCTTAAAAATGGAATGGCTAAGTCTGCGGGACCGTTCTAGTTCCCGCTGAGCCAAGGTAATTTCTGTAATATCCTTAAAAACGGATACAGCCCCAAGAAATATTTGATTTCGAAAAATAGGGGTAATGTTGACCATGATTTTCTTGCCTCGCGATTTTACTTCTACAAATTGCCGCAAACGAGGCTTGTGGTCAGCTAATGTATCGAGAATCATAGCACCAGGTTCGATTTCCGTGAGCAGGCGATGCATGACCTTTTCTTTTTTCACGTCGAGAATACGTGTATACGCCTCATTCAAGTAGATGATCCGTGACGTGCCGTCGACAATAACAACTCCGTCTGTAACAGCATCTATGGCTTCTTGAATCATGGTAAAGAAAAGTTCCTGTCCCTGTGTCACATCAATCACCTTTTTCTATTCTACGCATAATATAGAAACGTCTATTTCCCCCAAACGTACAGACAGGCCAGCTGCAATACAAGCAGGGCCGGTACGCCCAGTTTAAATTTTAAGTGCTGCGTTTTGTGACGAAATACCTGCATGGCGACTAAGGCGCCGGCACTGCCGCCAACGGCGGCCAACAGCAGGAGTGTTGCTTCGGAAATACGCCATTTATGGTGTCTGGCCTTGTATTTGTCCAAGCCATAGATGGCAAAGGTCACCAGGTTGATTACGCCCCACAGGCCCAGCATCAGTGTCATTTCTATCATAGGAGCAACCCGTTCCGTTTCAGCCACGGCTTCAAATGGCAAAGGCGGTTCAGCATTTGTCCGTCCTGTACGTCTGCTTCAGGGGCACTCAGGCGCAGGTCTTCTACACTGTCTTCCATCGTACCGCCGCCACTGGTAGCAAAGGGACAAATAACCTTGCCGTCTAAATGGTGGCTTTCTAAAAACGTGCGCACAGCCATGGGCACTGTGCCCCACCAAAGGGGATAGCCCAAGAGCAGGATGTCGTAATCAGCCGGGACGGCAGCAAAGGGCTGCAGGTCCGGCCGCTGGCGCTGGATTTTTTCTTCCTGCGCCCGGTTGGTCGTTCCTTTGTAATCATCGGGATAGGTCCGGGCTACTCTGATTTCGGCAATATCGCCGCCCCAGGAAAAGTAGACCGTCAGGACCTTTTTGCCGCATGTGCCCACGGGGTTACCGACCTGGTCCGACTGGACCGGCAGGGCTTCCCGGCGATGGCGCGACATGTGCAGCAAGCCAATGAGAAATTCGCGAAAATAATAAATCGAACTGAGAATCACAAGAATTGCCAACAAGATGGCATAGATGGTTTCCATAAAATAACTCCTTGCTTAGAAACGGTCGAGCAGGTGATAACCCTTGCCCCGCAAAAAGGTCTCCGTTTCCGGTTCGTCCGTCTTGATGACGGCAATCGGCGACGCACTGGTACGGTCAAAGGAAATGTAACAATACTTGATAAAGACGTTGGCCTGGTGGAGGCTGTTTAAAATCCGATCCAGCGTCCCCGGTTCATCTGAGGCCATGTCTACGGCAAGGACGCGGTCAATACGGCATTGGTAGCCGGCTGCCGTCAATTTATCCTGTGCCTTTTCTGCGTCGTCCACGATGAGGCGGACAATGCCAAATTCTGCACTATCACTGGCAATCATCGTAAAAATATTAATACCCGCCTGGGCCAGTACATTCGTAACCTGGCTCAAGGCGCCGTTCGTATTCGCCGTAAAAAGTGAAACCTGTTTCAGCATACATACCCCTCCTGCTATTTTCTACATTTCGACACGGTCAGCCAGCTCCAAGAGCAAGGCTTCCGTCTTTTCCCAGCCCAGACAGGGATCGGTAATGGACTTGCCGAAGACGCCGCCGCTCACATCCTGGCTGCCGTCTTCCAAATAACTTTCGATCATCAGCCCTTTGACCATGCGGCGGATATCGCCGTTCATATGGCGGCTGTAGAGGACATCGTTGGCAATGCGGATCTGTTCCAAATACTTCTTGCCCGAATTGGCATGATTGACGTCGACAATGACCGCCGGGTTGGCCAGGTCACGCTGGCCATAGGCCTCAAAGAGGCGCTGCAGGTCTTCGTAATGGTAATTGGGCAGGCTTTTGCCAAACTGGTCGACGTAGCCGCGCAGGATGGCATGGGCCAGGGGATTGCCCTTGGTCCGCACTTCCCAGCCGCGGAAAAGGAATTGCTGTTCATGCTGCGCCGCAGCAATGGAATTGAGCATGACCGAAATGTCACCGGACGTGGGATTTTTCATGCCTACAGGAATACCGACGCCGCTGGCAATCATGCGGTGCAGCTGGTCTTCGACCGAGCGGGCACCGATGGCGGCATACGAAAGGAGATCCGACAAATAGCGGTGGATTTCCGGGTAAAGGATTTCTTCGGCACAGGTAAAGCCCGTTTCGGCAATGACCCGTACGTGCATGTCCCGGATTGCCAAAATACCGGCCAGCATATCTTCCCGTCCCTCCGGATCGGGCTGGTGGAGCATGCCCTTGTAGCCCACACCGATGGTACGGGGCTTATTCGTGTAGACCCGCGGGATAATATAGAGCGTGTCTTTTACCTCTTCCTGTACCCGTGCCAGGCGCCGCGCATATTCGAGGACAGTCGCTTCATTATCCGCCGAGCAGGGACCGATGATAAGCAAAAAGCGCCCATCTTCCCCCGTCAGGATGCGCCGTATTTCCTGGTCCCGCCGCTGCTTGATCTCATACACAGCAGACGGCACCGGGTGATCTTCCCGCAGCTCCTGCGGTGACGGCAATTTACGGATAAATTCCATTTCCAGTTCCATATAACCACCCCCATGATTGTATATTTCCCCTATTATATCATATTATTGCCCAGGCCCTAAGGCTTAAATTTATAGCCTACCCCCCAAATGGTCAGCAAATGACGTGGTTTGTTGGGATCCTTTTCAATGGCTTCACGCAGGCGGTTGATATGAACCGGCACAGTCGCCGTATTGCCCAGGGAATCCATGCCCCAGATTTTATCATAAATGGCCTCCTTACTGAAAACCATGTCGGCATTGAGCATGAGAAATTCGAGGACCTGAAATTCCTTATTAGGCAGCAGCTTTTCCTTACCGCTGACAGTAACGCGATGCGTATCGGGATCGAGCGAAATATTGCCGATCGTAATTCGTTTGCTCCGCCGCGTATCGTTGCCCTTCAGGCGCTGGTACTGGGCCAGCTGGGATTTGACGCGGGCCACAAAGACGCTGGGCGAAAAAGGCTTTTCAATGTACGCGTCGGCACCAAAGCCCAGGCCGCGGATCTTATCGATATCCTCCCGTTTGGCCGTAACCATCATGATCGGCACGTCCACCTTATCCCGCAGGCGCCGGCAGATTTCAAAACCGTCCATGCCCGGCAGCATGACATCGAGCAGGATCAGCTGATATTTGCCGCTCAGGCCTTCCTGCAGGCCTTCATTGCCATCAGATGCGATGTGAACCTGATAGCCATTCATTTCCAAATAGTCCTTTTCAATAAAGGCAATATCCTGATCATCTTCTACGATTAATATACGTTCATTCATGGGGTTCCTCCTCCTTTTTTTCAGGCAGTTCCAAGCAGGCACACAGGCCGTGGGGCTCTACCAGGCAGAACGTGAGCGTGCCGCCCATGAGTTCGACCGCCCTGGCGACGATAGCCAGGCCCAGGCCGCTGCCGTCACCGGTGCGGCTGCGCGCCTTATCTGTACGATAAAAGAGTTCCTTCAGCCGCGGCAATACGTCCGGGGCCACACCCGGGCCGTCGTCGGCAACGACGAGAGAAATACGCCCATCTGCCTTAGCCGTGTTAATTTGAATCTGTACAATACTGTCTGTTTTATATTTTATACTATTTGACACCAAATTGGTAATAATCCGTTGCCATAATTCAGCATTTCCCATAACCGGCAAGGTTCCACCGCTCTGGGACAGGGTCACGACGGCGCCGTCGCGCTGCCAGCCGTCTTCATTTTCGTAGACAATCTCGGCTACGACGCGGTTCAGGTCCATCTCTTCCATAGGCAGGGCCCGTTCACCCAGTTCAATCTTGGAAAAAAGGAAAAGCTGGTTGATCATACGGTCCATATCGGCCGCCTTTTTCTGAATCACCTTCAAATAGCGTTCCTGCTTTTCCGGTGTATTGGCCACATTGTCCATGAGACCTTCTACGTACGCCCGGATTGCCGTCAAAGGCGTGCGGATATCGTGAGACATGTTGGCAATGAGTTCCTTGCGGTTTTCTTCAGCCTGCTGCCGTTCCTGCAGCGATTGGTTCAGTTCCTTCGTCATCATGTTGAAGGCTTCCACTACGGGCTTTACTTCATCATCGTGGGGATAATAGAGATGGCCCCGCAAATCGCCTTCGCGAACGTGGGTCGACCCGAGCTGCAGTAAATCGAGGGCCCGCTGCATATAGCGCAAGACAAAGTGGGTCAGGAGGTAAATAGTCAGGGCCAGGAGGATAAAGAAGGACAGGATAATCGCAATGATCGTCCCCCGTGTTGCGCGCTCGACAGCTTCATCCGTGCCATGAGGCATTTCCTGGCTGAGGAAATAGAGACTGTAGACGTGGCCGTCAATATTCTGCTTTTCATAATAATAATATTGGCCGTCTTCTGAGCGGACATACGTATCGCGATTGCTTTCCGTCAGGCCCCGGTCCTGGACATAGGCCGGAATGTTCTTTATGCGGCTGGCCAGCTTGCCATTGCCGTATTCATAATAGGTCTGGTTATCCTCTTTGAGAATGACGTAGCTCTGCTGGGGTGAAAACATTTCAATGACCCACGTGTACCCTGACGGGTCCGTCTGGCCGGCCCGGATAGAGCGAAAGACAACGTGATGGACGGCTTCCGTCGCCCGGTTGAACTGCGTCGGGCTCTCGACAAACACGTGATTGCCGCTCTGCGTAAAGAGCCACAAGCCGCCGGCAGAAAAGAGGAACAAAAAGGCCGTCATCATAATCGGTACGACAAAGACCAGTATATAGGATATGATTAAACGTCTTTTAATAGTCATGACATACCTCCTTTCCTTTATCTTAATACAAGAACGGCGCTTCCTTCAACCAAAGGCCTATCTGTTTAATATTTCTTTATACTCCATTAGTCTTTCCGTAAAAACTGAATGGTATACTGTTGCCATCACTCGGAAGGAAGGTATTTTCATGCAATCTATTCAATATCTTAAGCGCCATCCCTACGTGCTGCTCACGCTGTGTGCCCTGGTCCTCTTTCTGGCCGCTAACAACTTCCTGGCCATTACGGACTCGGCCGAATCGAATTACGCCTTGACAGCCAAGGAAATGGTTCTTTCCGGCAACTGGGTTTCGCCTCAGATTTATGGACACTACTGGTACGATAAGCCCATTTTCTACTATTGGGAGCTGGCCGCATCCTTTGCCGTCTTCGGCTTCAACGAATTTGCCGCCCGCTTTCCCGCCGCCATTATGGGCACGCTGAGCGTCCTCTTTACGTACTGGTTCGCCGCCCGCGTCTACGGCCGCCGCCTCGGTATGGCCGCTGCCATCATCTATATGACCAGTATTGAAGGCTGGCTTCTTTCCAAGGCCGTCATTACGGACGCGACGCTCTTTTTATTCCAAAGTGCCGTCGTCGCTTTTTTCTACCTGGGCTATACGGAAAACCGCCGCTGGTATTGGCTTTGCTACGTCTTTGCCGCCTTGGCGGTCCTCACCAAAGGCCCCATCGGCCTGGCCTTGCCGGGCCTTACAGCACTCATTTTCCTCGCCCTGCGCCATAACCTGAAGGAACTGCTGCACGTCCATTTGCTGTCGGGCCTGCTGCTCTTCCTGGTGATTGGCGGCTCGTGGTACGTCGCCATGTACAACCTGCATGGTCATGATTTTCTCATGAATTTCTTTGGCGTCCACAATTTTCTCCGTGCCACTGTACCGGAACACGCCAGTAAAAACGTGTGGTACTTTTATATATTGGTTTTCTTCATTGGCTTTGCACCGTGGAGCTTCACCTGGCCCTACGCCCTGTGGAAGTACAAGAAGAGCCATACGCCGCCGTTTACGCGCAGCGATACGTGTGCTGTACTCCTATCCGTTTACGCCCTCGTCGTGTTCGTTGTTTTCTCTCTCATTGCCACGAAATACACGACCTACACGTATCCCATGCTGTTTTCTCTCTCCATTCTTACGGCTGGCATGTTCCGGCATTGGCATTTTCATTTTAAAAAGGCTGCCTGGTCAGCCGGCATCGTCTATGTCCTCTTAGCCTTCTTCGTCGCCCCGCCGGTTATGCTGCACCAGTCCGGCAAGGAAATCGGCCAGGCCCTGGACAAGATGAATACAGATAACGTCATTATCTGCTATTACCGGGATTATAGTACCGGTGCTGTCTTCTATAGCGGCAAAAAGATCTACCAAGCCGTGCCGGCAGACAAGCTGGAAGACATGAAGCCTGGCGAACTGGATTGGAACGCCAAAAACGTCATGCCCCTCATTGCCATTGAAGATGTCCTGGCCCAAAAGGACAACGTCATCATCGTCGATACGAAGCGCGATAATGAACCCATTACTGACTACTATCTGACCCACGGCCTGATACCGGACCAGCTGACGCTACCTGGTGACGTAGCGATCTGGTCGATTTTACAAAATAAGGACGGTGGCCGCGCATGAAGATCCTCGTTACCGGCGGTGCCGGTTTCATCGGCTCCCATATCGCCGAAGCCCTCATCCGGGACGGCCATAGCGTAACCGTCCTCGATAACCTCTACTGCGGCAAAAAGGAATTTGTTCCTGCAGAGGCAGAATTTGTCGAAGGCGATATCCGCTTTTTGCGTCTCATCACTTCGACGCCGTCTACCACGAAGCGGCCCAGACGCAGGTGCCGCTCTCGCTGGAATCGCCCGGCTTTGATGCCGACGAAAATATTCTCGGCCTCATTCACATCCTCGAATGCGCCTGCCAGACAGGCGTGCGAAAACTCATCTTCTCGTCGTCAGCCGCGATTTATGGCAGCAACGCCAGACTGCCCCTTTCGGAAAAGGAAATACCGGCGCCGGACAGTTTTTACGGCCTCAGCAAATGGACAGGTGAACAATATATCCGCCTCTTCCAAAAGCTGCACGGCCTAAGCTACACCATTCTCCGCTACAGCAACGTCTACGGCCCCCGCCAGGGTGCCAGCGGCGAAGGCGGCGTTATTTACAAATTTGCCGAAAACCTCATCCAAAATAAAGGCCTGACGATCTTCGGTGACGGGACGCAGACGCGGGATTTCATTTCCGTCTGCGATATCGCCGCTGCCAACGTCGCTGCCTTAACGCATGGCGACAACGAAACCATCAATATCAGCAGTGGCAGCGAATGCAGCCTCAACCAGCTGGCCCAGCTCATGCAAAGCCTGACCCATGCCCACGCCGGCATCCGCTACGAAGACAGCCGGCCCGGTGATATCCACCGCTCCTGTCTCAGCCGCGCCAAGGCCCGGGAGCTCCTGACGTGGCAGCCCCGGACCGGTCTCACAGACGGCCTGCAGCAGACCCTGCGCTATTATCGCAGCCTCTGACCGGCCTGGTGCCTGTTGGCCAGGCCGCTCCATTGCCAATCGGAATACCGTATTTCATAGGTATTCCGATTTATTTTTTGTCTTTTTGACTTTTTTCTTAGCACTCACTTGACATAGTGGCTAACAGGGGCTATAATATAGCTGTAATCAGGAAGAGGATTACAGAGAAAGGTCAAAAGAACAAATTAAAGCAATGCTAAGACCCATACTAAAGATCTCAGGCATTACAAAAAAAAGTTGAAAGAGGGTATTTTTATGAGAGACTTATTTCCGGTATTGCACCATGATTTTGCTATTCCCAGCGTATTTGATGATTTCTTTAATGACGGGTTCTTCTCCGGTACAGCACAGATGACCATGCCGAAATGCGATATTGAAGACACAGGTACAGCCTACATCGTAACGACCGATCTGCCCGGTGTTTTGAAAGAAGATATTCACGTTTCGTATGATCAGGACGTCCTGACCATTTCTGCACAGCACGAAGACAAAAAAGATGATCAGCAGCAACAGACCAACTACGTATGCCGTGAACGCATGAACACGGCGTTCCAGCGTCAGTTTGTCATTCACAATATAGACGCCTCCGGCATCAAAGCCGCATTCCGCAATGGCGTTCTGAAGATTGGCCTGCCGAAGAAAGACCCGCAGCCGCAGGAACAGGCCGGCACCATTGAAATTCAATAACCTCCTTGTTTCAGCCCGGACGCCATGGCATCCGGGCTTTTCCATATATAAAAAACACGCGCCGCCTGCGAGGGCAACGCGTGTTTTCTTGTTTTAGAGACCGGCTGCGTGCTTCTGAGGCAGCAGCTTGTGGATCACGGCACTGGCCAGCATGACAAAGACGATAACCGGGAAGGTAATCCCCCACGGCGTCTGCACATCCAGGAGCGCCCGGTAAAGGGCAAACCCGGCCAGCCAGAGAATGAGGTTTGTCCAATACACCGGCTGATGACTGTGATCCTGCCGCAGGATGAAATAATCCGAAAGGAGGATCGCCGTCATGGGCGCAAAGACAGAACCGATAAAATAAAGGAAATCCTGGAAGCTATTGGCATCCACAGCAATAGCCAGGATTACGCCGCCAACGCAGGCAATGAGTGCCAGGGCTTTTTCCGAAAGGCCCGGCAAGAGGCTCTTGCCGCTGACGCCGGCCGAAAAGGCATCGAGGAAGGTCGTCGTCACCGTCGATAAGAGGACGATGAGAATGCCGATGAGGCCCATACCGGCCTGCAGCATAATCGTAGCAATATCGTCCTGTCCTGTATAAAGGGCTGCACCCATACCGATGATGAACATCCACGAGCTGGCAACGAAATAGGCCAGGCAGCTGGCAGCCGTCGCCTTCACAGGCTTGGCGGCAACGCACGTGTAGTCAGAAATGACCGGCAGCCACGAAAGCGGCATGGCGACAGTCAGCTCGATAGCCGCACCGATGGTCATATCGCCGGCGGCCTGGGGCACGCTCTGGCCCATAAAGATGACGCCGCTTAGGACGAGCGTCAAGAGAAAGAGGGCGGCAATGACGACGATGTTCACCTTGCCCAGGTTCTTCAGGCCCAAGATAATCCAAAGGGCGATAAAGGCGCCGATAATCACGCTCCACACGGACATGCCCATACCGGCCAGGGTATCGGCAGCAGCGGCAGCGCTGGCAATCATAACGGCAGTCCAGCCAATGAGCTGGATGACGTTCAAGCCGGCAAAGAGCTTGGCGCCATGACGGCCAAAGGAAATTTCTACAGTCCCCATGGCACTACGGCCTGTCCGGGCACCGATGAGGCCGGCGCCAAACATGACGACGCCGCCAATGACGTGGCCAATGAGAATGGCCAGCAGGCCCTTGCCAAAGCCTAAGGGTGCCAACAGCATGCCCGTCAGGATTTCGGCAATGGAAATACCGGCGCCAAACCATAGCAGGCTGTTCGAAAAGACAGAAGTCTTCAATTCACTCATAAATACAATAATTCCTCCTTAACCATATTGCCACAGCCCGCAAGCAAAACCATTACTTGGCGAGCAGCGGCTCCAGCCAGTGCTGCAGGACTAAGGCATGACTGTGGGCCGTGTCCTTGGCAGCATAGACAAGGGTGACATTACCGTGTTCCAGATTTTCCCGGCAGCGGTCGGCAAAATCTGCCGCAGCCGGACTCATATCCAATTCTGCCATATAGAGGCGGCTGAATTCTTCATACCGCTCAGGCTTGTGGCCGAACCACGTACGCAAATCCGGCGAAGGCGCAATGTCCTTGGCCCACTCGTGCAAATGTGCCTTTTCCTTGGACATGCCCCGGGGCCAGAGACGGTCTACGAGAATACGTATGCCATCGTCTGCAGCAGGTGCTTCATAGATACGTTTAATCCGCAAGGTATTGACCATTATTCTCATCTCCTAGCTTTTACTATTGTACCATATATAGGGCAAAGGGAAAGTACTTTGCTCAGATGTTACTAATTTCCTGGACCAGATTCAGGCACTGTTCTACAGGAATGCCGGGAATAACGTTTGTCGTATCCTGATTGGCTGTGATCAGGCTGCCTACACTCTGCATAGCCGAAAAGGCTGCGGCTTCCAAATCATGTCCCTGCAGGACCTGACCGGCCAAAATAGCCGAAAAGATATCGCCTGTACCGGGGAAACGGACGGGAATATGCGTATACGGCAGCTGGAAATACGTATTGCGGCTGTGATCATAGCCCAAAACCGCATAAGACCCTGCTGTATGTACACTCGTAATGAGTATCGATTTAGGGCATACCTGGCGCAGCGCATCCATGAGCTGCCGCGCTTCGTCTTCACTGATGCTATCGTGGCGGCAAGGCATACCGGCCAAAAAGGCGGCTTCCGTATAGTTAGGCATGATATAATCTGCCAGGCCTGCCAAGTCCCGTAGGTACGTAATCGTCTCTTCGCCTACGCCATTGTAGAGGCGGCCTTCATCGCCCATGATGGGGTCCATAAAGACCTGCACGCCGTGCTGCTTTTGTTCTTTGCACAAGGCTGCTACGACATCGGCCTGGGCTCGGGAAAAGATAAAGCCCGTCACGATGGCCGAAAAGGAAAAGCCCAGTTGCTGCCATACGCCGATGGCTTGTTTCATATAGTCTGTCGTTTCCAAAATGGCAAATTTACCGTAATCCAGCGTATTAGAAACCAAGGCCGTAGGCAGGCTGAATACTTCATATTTCATGTGTGTCAAAATCGGCACCATAGCAGGCAATGCAACTTTGCCATAGCCTGGCATATCGTTGATCAGCAATATTTTTTTGTCCATATAAACCGCTCCTTCTGAGAAACCCGGCCTCGTAAAATAAAGGCTGGGACGTTGCTTTTCAGTATAGTATATATCCTATAATACTTCAATATATCTATGCGAAATAGAGAAGGCTGCGTGTACATCATTGCTTTACGTGCATACGCTAAAAGCCCTCTGGCAGCAAAGGCGCTGCCAGAGGGCTTCTGTCCAGGAATTGATCATCGTATCGCCAGGCTCCCTCACTATACGGATTGCCCGGCTCCACGTTTTTGTTGTTCTTCCCAGCATCTCTTGCGATAGGCGTTGACATCGGCAAAGGTGTCCTTGAGTGCGATATAGCGAATGTCGATGGACGTTTGACTTTCCGGTCGTTCTTTGGCTTCGATGTAGGCGGCTACTGCCAGGAATAAGGCGTCTTCCATTCTACGTTTTTCATTTTCGTTCATAGTATTCGTCTCCTTTTCACTCGATTTCAATATAGTTGGAAATGATCTGATCCCGTTCATGTAGTTTTTCCCATAGCTGGGCCCGCGCTGCTTGTACTTCTTTATCAGCGGCAGTGTATTCAGCGGCCATTTTTTCTTGTATGTCCCGGTCGGGGACGGGGATGACCAGTTTCCGCAGTTTGCCCGGGGAAATGCTCAGTACGGCGTCGCCTCCGACTTGCAGGGTCTGCATGAGTTCCCTGCCCAGGCGGCTGTTCAATAGGGCTGTGAGGTAGGTGCTGTTCAGGCGTGGGGATTGAGGCCTGATGACGAGGACATTGTTGTCGGCCAGGACGGGCAGGTCGTATTCTTTTTCGACAAGGGCGGCTTTGATTTGGGTGCCCCGGCCGGCCAGGAGGACGTCGCCGGGCATGATGGGATAGGGTTTTTTCAGGTCCTCGCAGGCTCTGAGGCCGACCCGGACGTGACCATCGCTGATATGGAGTACGCGTACGAGGTAGCAATTGGCCTGGTCTTTGTCTACGTTGATGCGTTTTACGCTAATGCCGCGTGTAATGTCGGCCAAGCTGCCCAAGGGCATTTTCGCTTCTGCCGGTACGGACTGCAGGGGGTCTATGTAGTCCGGGAAACTGAGGCTGTACGCGTGTTCTGCCAGTTCCATTTTTGTCGGCATCTGGCAGTGTCTTGTTGCATGCCACATGTCCTGATAACGGCTTTCTATGTCTCCAATAGCCCTGAGAGAGATTTCCTGGCTGCGGGTCTTGGTCAGCATCGTGTCACGCGTATCGAGGATGCGCGGCGTCTGGTTGCCGTTGCTGAAGACGACCATGGCGACGGCCGTGCGGCTCGTCGTGAAGACGTCATTGCCAAAGAGAATGACCGTTTCTATTTTGCCGTCTTCTATGAGGCGCTGTCTGATGGGCGCGTCCTCTTCAGAGGCGAGCAGGCTGGCGCTCATAATGGCGACGGCTTTGCCTTTTTCGCTGAGGGAATTGAGGAGGATATGGACGAATTTCCATTCCGTGCCCAAGCCCTTTTTTTCTGCGTCCGTTGCGTCCAGAATGCCCGTATAGTGCGTGCCTGCAGGCAGGCCGTCCGACTGATGGCGCAGACTGCCCAGGGGGAAGCTGGCAAAGATCAGGTCATGGGCTCCCAGGCAGGCCGGTTCCGTGAGGACGTCGCCGTTGGTGATGGTCATGGCGTCTTCTGCGTGCAGGGCTTTTCGTTTCAAGGCGGCAATGATGTCTGTCTTGAAATCGTCCCTGTCCTGGCCGTAATAGTGCTGGGCCAGACCGCGCATATAGGCGTCGCTCAGGGCCGTAGCGTCGCCGCAGCAATATTCGACGAAGTCCCCAGCACCGCTACTGGCCCGGCCCAGAATGCGCAGGGCCAGTTCATTGAGGCCGGGGCTGAAGGTCTTGGAGCGCCGCGTAGGTTCCGTATAGGCTGCGACGATTTCCTTCAGTGGTTCCAGATCGTCGGCAAAGGCCAGGTACAGCTCGTAGAGTTCAAAGGCGCCGCCCACGTAGGCGCTCTTCAGGCAGTCCCGAAAGAGGAAGCGCCGCTGTTCTCCCGTAAAGAGGCCTTTTTCCTTGTATGCCTTTTCCAGGATCCGTGCATCGGCTGTCCGATTGATCCATTCCTTGAAAAATTCCGTGTCTGCCAGAATCAGGATAGACGAGGCAAAGACGAACTTGACCTGGTCTTCTTTATTCTGTTTGAAACGTTTGGCAATAGTATCGATTTTTCTTTGTGCTTCTGTCTGTGTCATATGCGTTACCTCCTTGGTTTAAAACGGGTATTCAATTATCTGTTGTTGCCTTACATCTGCATTATACATCTGCCATGGCTGCTTGTCAACGGGTATTCAATTATCTATTTTCCAAAATGTAGAAAAAACCGAAATCCCTATCCGGATTCCGGTTTCTGTTTTGGTGCGGTTGATGGGACTTGAACCCATATGAACTT
>ERZ791917.624-NODE-624-length-30167-cov-48.169434_pt1 | contig 30167 bp, 31 predicted proteins | sample MGYA00510138_ERZ791917 | MGnify/ENA primary metagenome ERZ791917 (study PRJEB30046, sample SAMN00792102) | human gut metagenome | study: EMG produced TPA metagenomics assembly of the A metagenome-wide association study of gut microbiota in type 2...
AACAAGCTGGCAGAGAGCATTCAGACGAATCCTGCCTATGTGCGCCAGCTCATGTCCGCCCTGCGGAAGGGAGGACTGCTGGTCAGCGTGAAGGGACATCCCCGACCTGCTCTGGCTCGTGAGCCGGAGAAAATCACTCTGCTGGATGCCTATCGGGCAGTAGAGGGCAACAAGCCCCTGCTCCATCAGGACATCCACACCAATCCTGCCTGTGGCGTGAGTGTAAATATTCAACTGGTGCTGCGGGATTTTTACTTGGACATTCAAAAAACAGCGGAACAAAGAATGCAAGGAATCACGTTGAAAGATGTGCTGGAACAATATCACATGACTCCCATTGGTTACCCCTGTCCTTTTGCCAAACGTATGCGGGAGCTGGTGCAGAAAGAGATAGGTGATGGTGTCCGTATCTTGGATTACACCCATGACGCTGGTCCTGAACCAGAAATATTTCAGAAGTAAAGTTTCTTTTTCCTTCAGCCTATGGTAAGATAGACTTTAAGGAGGAGTGCTAAATGATTCAGAACCCCTTACCACACGACCACGGACAAACTATCGAGCAGGAACTGGAACATATGCCCAGCGTAGAAAACTTTCAAACCGTAGCTGATATTTTCAAGCAGCTGGGGGATGGCAGCCGTATTCGCATTTTTTGGTTGCTTTGCCACTGTGAGGAATGTGTTATCAATCTTTCAGCCATGGTAAATATGAGCAGTCCTGCAGTTTCTCACCATCTCAAGCAGTTGAAATCAGCAGGTCTGATCGTTAGCCGCCGGGACGGAAAAGAGGTCTATTATAAAGCGGCCGATACCGAGCAGGCCCGAAATTTCCATCACATGATTGAGTGGCTTGTAAAAATCGCCTGTCCGTCGCAAGTAGAAAAACAAAAAGGAACGCCATGAAAAAAGAAGAATCCAAAGTTATCGCTCAAAAATTTCAAAAAATTCCAAACGGCACCCTCGCCTTGAAGCATTGCCGGGCTGGCGGAACGGGTACCACACTCTTTGGAGAACAGTTTCGAGCGGTTACCGCTGGAAAAGGGGTTATGGAGGCATATGAAACTTTTCCTGGAATAGAGGTATCCTTCAATGTTTTTCTTGCTTCAGAGATCAAGTTTCAGCATGATGCTTCGGATTCTGTTTTAGAAATTTACTATTGTCGCAGTGGTCGCGTGGGTTGGAATATGCAAGACGGTACTGCCGTCTATTTAGGTACAGGTGATGTGACAGCACACAGTATGGCCTGCTGCGCGGATTCCGCCATGATGTTTCCCCTAGGATATGCAGAGGGAATTTCCATTTCCGTGGATCTGAAACAGCTCTCTTCCATTTGCCCGGAAGTTTTAAAGAATGCCGGTGTGGAGGCAGACCAGTTACGGGATCGATTTTGCTCCGGAAAGCCATCCGCAATCCCGTCCTGTTCCGATTTAGAGCACATTTTTGCCCCACTCTTTTCTGCTCCTGTATCCGTTCGAATTTCCCTCTTGAAATTGAAGGTGCTGGAAATTTTGATTTATTTGAGCAACATGAAATCGGAGCATAAAGAATTGACTCAATACTTCTCCCAGCAAACCGAATTGATAAAAGAAATTCATCAACAGTTGACAGAGCACTTGGATCAACGATTTACGATCGCAGAACTTTCCAAACAGTATTTGATAAATACCTCCACTCTAAAGGAGATATTCAAGGCAGTCTACGGCCAGCCTATCGCCACCTATATGAAGGAATTTCGAGTGCGTCAGGCTATGAAATTATTACGGGAAACAAATGACACTATCGCGGATATTGCTTCCCAGGTAGGCTACCAAACCCAGGGGAAATTTTCAAGCGCTTTTCAGTCTATAGTCAAAATGTCACCCAGAGAATACAGAAAAATCCAGGGTATAGCTCCATCGGATTCCTTTAGCAAAACACTGTAATGAAAAATTCTGGTAGACTACTGCCAACAAAGCCAAGTTCTTCACTTTTGATGTATAGTCAATCAGCGTTGTCATCCTAATCTGTGCTGACTGCATCAGCAGCCGTTTTCCACATACTGAACATAGGAGATCAAACCGTCTGTTCTTACAGCATCCAGTGTTTTTACGCTGATTCCCAGTATACTGGCTGCTTCCTTCCTTGTAATCAGTTTATCCATCGCCTTCTTCGTCATAGTTCATAGCGAAAGCTCCCTTCCTGTGATAGCTACATACTACCACAAAAGTAATTATCTTTCACTGACAACTATCCTAACACACAGGGATAACTTGAATAGAGTAAAATGCTCGCATCTATCATTTCAAGCAAGAGAAAATGAAGTGAAATGCTTGCATTCTCTAATGATTATTATGAATTGATTTTTAGGGCAACACAATCCGTCGAATTATTTTGCGCTTACTTTCAAAAAATCTTGAAACGCATATTTTTAAAAATGCAGATGTAGACTGTCAAGGAGCTGGAAGCGGATAAACTGATCGTCCGCACCGAGTATCCGCAGATTCCGCCGAAGGTGGACTATACGCTTTCGGAACGAGGAAAAACGCTGATGACTGTGCTGGATCAGCTCTGTGTCTGGGGCGAGGAGAATCGACTGACAGAGTGACAACTTCCAATGGAGCAGTGAAGCACACTGCCGCCTGTGAGAAATCCTACATCTCTGGGGTGATAAGAAAAAGTACAGAGAAACCATATTTTCAGAAAGCACTGCCGGGTGCTGTATCAGCATGATACTTGGCAGGCTTTATCCATATCAGTGTATGGAGATTGGAGACAACAGCAAATGAAAGAAAACTGTCTATGGTATTGGCAAAAAAAGAGACAGGGCAAATGTCGAAAGGATAGTCCAGAATTAAAGGATGCACTCCTCAGGAGGATGCTTCCACCAAACAATGAATCTATTACCAAGATATCCAGAGAAGAAGGAATCTCTGAACAGACACTTCGTAACTGGCGGGATAAAGCCAGAAAGGAAGGCTATGCTGCTCCTGGTACGGATGCTGTTCCTGATGACTGGAGTACACAGGATAAATTTTTAGTTGTTGTTGAAACAGCAGGTATGAATGAAACGGAACTTGCCGAGTATGCCCGTAAAAAAGGTCTTTATATCGAGCAGATCAAAGCCTGGAAAGATGCCTGCATGAATGCCAATGGTGGCATCGCTAAAGAAGCTTCCCGGCTTAACCGCGAACTTAAGGATTCTGAGAAAGAACGCAGAAAACTTGAAAAAGAATTACAGCGCAAGGGCTACGTCTGCTTCCATCAATCGGGGCTTGACCGTATCGCCCAGACCGTCCTCGGCGGTCTGATAGATGATATTGAAAGGTTCAAGTGTCTCCATACCGGGCAAAGGCTTTCGATTGGTGCAAGCCGCCGCAAGGCGCATGGCAAAGTAGGTCTTGCCCTCGCCGGGATTACCCTGGATAATTGTCAGCTTTCGGGAAAGGACTTGCCGTAAAACTCTATGACAAAATCAATGGGATAGCCGCCCTTGCTCTGGCTGTGGCGAAACCACTTGTTTCCCCGGACGGTCAGACTGTCATGTTCTTTCCAGCGGTATTCTCGTCCGCTTTTTATCAGTGTCTCTCCCTGTGTGCGGAGAAAATCTTCCAGACTGACGGCATTTGCCCGGTCAATCTGCGCTTGGGTATAATTCATCGGGATAGTTCCTCCTTTTTCTGTCGTGTTTGGGGTCGATTTTGGAGCTTTTGTTCCTCTGTACGCTCGTTAAATCGGGCGGCAGTATCTACACATGACTTGACCTTCCAAAGGCGGTGTAAATCGTCTCTGACAGCCTTAAACTCGCCGTAGGTGCTTTCGTGTGCCTGTTCCAGCTCGTCATACTCGTCGGACAGCTTTTTCATATCCACCTTGCCGTCCGGGAACTCCTCGGTCAGCTTTCGTCTGGCGGCGTAGAACTGTATCAGTTCCGCTTCATGCTCTGCCTTGTACTTGGCTCTGGGCTTCTCAAACTTGATTTTCTGCAAGCCGTCATAGACAGGCTTCAAGTTCTGGAAAGCGGCGGAGCTGTCATAGAGTTGCTTAATTGCTTTCATTCGGGCGGTCTGTTCGTCCAGCGTTTTCTTCAAGCTCTCTGTGGCAGCACTGTGTTCGCTGACACGGCTTTCCAAATCTTCAAGGGAGTAAATGCCGTTTGCCCGGAGATAATTGAAAGTCTCGTTCATCTCCTTTAGATTGCTGACCTTGCCTTTCTGCGAATATGCCCCGGCTCTGCGCTGGGTGTAATAGGCGCTCAGCAGCGAAACAAGGTCGGGTGCCTGCGGCTTGGCAAGCTCCGCTTTTGCTTCGGCAATCCAATCAAACAGGAGAGCGATTTTCTTCTTGATGTCCCGGATAACGGCATTGGTGGCTCTGATCCAGCGGTTGAACTCGCCTTTCTCGGTGCGTATGCCTTTCTTCTCCATTGCCTGGACGGTTGCGCCCTCATGGACGGTGGGAAAAAGCTCCACGCCCTGACGCTCATAGCTCCGGTGGTCGATACGAACATCAATACCTTTTTCCGCAAACTTGGCATTGCATAGCTCCGCCCATGCTTCACGCCAATGTTCCAGCGTTTCGGGACTGCCCCAGTCGGTAGTGGGAACGGCGTTGAACACAAACTTTCCGTCTGCGTCTCGGATACGGTTGCCGTCCTCGTCCAGCTCATACACCCGGCGTTGCTTTAGTCCCCATTTGCCGTTCTGCTCGATGGGGCGGATGGGGCAAAGCACATGAAAATGCGGATTGGGTACGCTGCCGTCCTCCCGGTCTGGCTGGTGTACGGCGAAGTCAACCACCATGCCACGGCTCACAAAGTTCTCCAATAAAAATTGCCTTGCAAGAGCGATGTTTTCCTCAAGGGAAAATTCATTCTGCAAGGCAATGTCAAAGCTGTATGCAAGCCGGGCGTTCTTTCCACGCTCGGCTTTTTCCACGGCGTTCCATAGGGTTTGGCGGTCTGCGTATTCTGGCGGTGCATGGGACGGCAAGAGAATGTCAGAGCAGATCACGCCGCCCTTGCGGGTGTAGTCGCTGTATTCGCCGTAATACTCGCTATACAATCGCTCCCCGGCTCGGTAGGCAGCAGAAGCGATAGCGGACTGTCCTGCGCTTCGCTTAGTCTGCGTGACGCTCAGATGAAATAGTGCCATCGGCTTTCAACTCCTTTTCTCTGTTTGCTTGGCTGATGTGGGTAATCGTCATGTGACGGACGGCTCGCTGGACTTCGGACAAAGAAAAGATTTGTTCCATCAGCTCTGTCATTTCGGTGCGTGTGAGATCTTTGACCTCCGGGGCAAGGCTCTCAATCGTGCCGCCCAGATTGCAAAGACGATGGGTGCGTTTCTGCCTTTCGCCTTTCTCCAGATATTTCTTTCTGTTCTCAAGACGGTTGAGCTTGTGCTGTTCCTGTGCAAGCTGCGTCTCGGCCCGTTCCTTTTCGGCTCGGAGCTGGTCAAGGGTTTTCGGTTTTGTCATTGTGATTGACCTCCTATTTTTGATTTTGGGGATAAAAAAAGACCGTCAACTTTTCGCATAGTGCGACCAGTCAACGGTCTGATTTTCGGTATTTGTTTTTCCAAACTTGCTGGCGGCGAACGGTTTGTCAAAACCGTTTGCGGACGGCAAGTACACAAGGGATAGCCGCATTAGCAGCGCAAGGGGGTGTAGCCACCTTGACGGAACGAAGTGACGAAACATTCTCGGTCATGCAGCTTTTTTCTGCTGACAGAGAATGAAGCTCCGCAGGACGCACGATACTCCCGATAGGAGAGTATAGAAGTGCGCCCTTTAGTTCCTAAAGGGATTTTATCAGTTCGCCAAACTTGAATCTGTCGTATTAGAGATTCTTCGCTTGCAGCTCCCTTAACGATTTCTTCGCTGGCGAAGTTGGTAGCGACCGATACATCACCGGCTACAAACTGTGATAATCAAAAATAAACACATTTGCCGATATTAAAGAAAGGAAGCCCCCTTTAGGTGTGTCCAGTTAAGAAAACATTCTAAGGCGAGAGAGAAACGGTATAGCTTCGGCTATGCCGTTTCTTTCATTTTTGCCTGCTATCAAATACTTTGGACATTTCCAAAATCCCGATACCTTTGTAGTAGATATCTACCTCTTGTCTGCGGTTGATTTTGCTATGGGGATCGGTCGCTGCGTGAATGACGATCTTCTCAACGAACTCATGCAGGATACGAGGTGTCAGCTCCGGGATATCGGTGTACTGGCGGACAACGGACAGAAACCCGTCAACATTGGCACTTTTGCCTTCTACTTCTTCGATTTCCTCACGGAGTATTGCAGCCTGTGTCTGCAAACCAGCCTGCTCCGCTTCATAATCGGTGGACAGCTTGTGAAAACGCTCGTCTGTCAGCTTACCACTGATGTTGTCCTCATACAACCGCTTGAAGATCATATCCAGTTCTGTAATACGCTCCTCACCTTCCGACAGCAGCTTGCGCTTTTTGGCAAGACCTTTATTGCGTTCCTTTACATCCATATCCATGACCATTTGAACGAAACGGTTTTCATGGCTTCTGGCGAAGGACACGATCTCCCGCAGATTTTGAAGGATCAATTCCTCCAGGATAACCGTTCGGATGGAGTGTGGTGTGCCACACACCTGCTTTCCTTTGCGATATCCAGAGCAGATGTAGTATTCCTGATCCTTTCGGAAGCCGGTCGCTCTGCACTGGTACAGGATCGAGCCACAATCGGCACAGTACATCATGCCAGAGAACATTCCCATTTCTCCCATCTTTGTCGGACGGCGCCGTGACTGCCGCGCCTGCTTTACAGCCTCGGCAATGGCTTCTGTCCAGATAGGTTCATGGGTATTCTCAAAGATGACCCATTCACTTTCGGGATTTTTAATTTTCTTTTTGCTCTTGTAGGACTTCTTTGTGGTCTTGAAGTTCACCGTATGCCCCAGGTACTCACGCCAGCGATCCATAATTCCTGCTATCGTGGTATTGTCCCAGCCATAGGGATCACCCTGCCTTTTTACATTACAAGGGATGCCTTTGCTTTCGTAGTAAGCGGCAGGAGTGAGGATTTTCCGCTCCCGCAGCTTTCGTGCTATCTGGGACGGTCCAAACCCATCCATAACATACAGCCCGATTTCATAGACCACATCGGCAGCCTCACGGTCGGGTATCCAATGTTTGCTGTCATCCGGGTCTTTCATGTATCCGTAGGGCGCATTAGTCGTCAAATGTTCTCCGGCGTTCCCTTTGACCTTCATCACAGCACGGATTTTCTTGCTGGTGTCTTTCGCATACCACTCATTGATGATATTGCGAAAGGGAGTAAACTCATTGTCGCCTTGGGTGCTGTCCACCCCATCGTTTACGGCGATAAAGTGAACATCATGCTCCGGGAACATGATCTCGGTATACATACCCACCTGCAGATAATCACGGCCAAAACGGGACATATCTTTGATGATGACCCGTTTGACGATTCCTGCCTCCACATCGGCGATCATCTCCTGGAAACCAGGTCGATTGAAGGTTGTTCCTGAAATGCCGTCGTCAATGTAAAAGCGGAAGTTGGTGTACCCGTGTTCAAGAGCGTACTTCTGTAAAATTTTCTTTTGGTTGATGATACTGTTGCTGTCGCCCTGCAATTCATCATCACGCGATAAACGGCAGTACAAAGCGGTAATAGCTTCGACGCTCATAGCGTTGTAAGGGAATTGAAGTGCGGCAGCGGTGTTTGACTGATGAAACATAATAACCTCCAATCTGGCAGTCAAACACGGTATGAAGTTCTATCTTCATTCTACCGCGCTTTGTTGGTTTTGTCTGCCTATGGAGGTCAAATTGCAGCGGCTTTTTTTCGGACATCATCCTTGATAAGCCGCTCTATTTTAGAAACCACACCGTCTTTTGTTTGTTCAAGGAAGAACGAATTGACGGTGAAGGTTGTATTTCCAATTTTCTTTTCGCTCCGTACTGGCGGGGCGAATTTGTTTTCAAAGGTTCTATCTTCTTGCATAGATTGACCCCTTTCATTGTTTGCAAGTTGATAAGCAATAAAAGAGGCAAAGCGGACGGCTGCTGGCACAGCTCCACGGGAGTCTCACCCCGGCCCATGCTTGTGGGTGCGGCGCGCAATGCTTTGTGGGCGTTCAACGCGCGAGTATCTTTGACCCTGCCCGTGTGTCATCGCCCGCAAGCTGCCACGCTTGCTTTGCGGTCTGGTGCTGTTCGCTCGCCCGTTACAGTGGTCCCGTCCTGCGGACTTGAAACGAGGTCATGGCGCACCGACCGTATGGCTCGGCACAAACAGGAATGTATCCGTTTGCCTTATACTGCGGCGTTGGCCTCCCAACGGGCTTTCTTTGTCAAGGTGCTGCCTTCGGCCACGAAAGAGAGAAACAGGGAAAGGGTAAGCTGTTTCCGCTTTCAGACCGGGCTTGTCAGCTCATGCTGACAATGGAATGAATGAGCTTGATCTCCAATCGGCGCTTCATGTACTCATCCACCCGAACATGGGGCTGGCCGTCAGGATCGTAAAGCATCCGGGTGCAGAGCTTATTGATATAGCCCTCATAGTACCGGAGTACCTGATCCACAGCCTGAGAGTCTCCGTCACGGGCGGCGTCAATCACCGAAAGAGGAAGAAGCTCCTTGCCCTTGTAAGTGGGTTTCTTCATACCTTCAACCTCCCTTCGGCATGAGTGCGGCCAACTTGATCCGCAGCTCGGTCAATGATTTTGCCCTTCGCCGCTGAACGGCGCTGCGAGACATTCCAACAAGGCGGCCAACCTCCTGATCCGGCAGGTCCAGAACAAAATGCAGAATCAATATACTCTGCTCCTGAACGGACAAACCGGCGAAGGCATCAGCCACAAGCTCGTTTTCGATATGCAGGTCATACCCGTGGGACGAGAATGTAAATCTGTCACTGGGGTAGTGATCTACAACGCTGAGCTTGTCCATCTCCATCTGCGGAAGGTCGCTGAATGACAGTTCCCTGTCACGGCGCCTCTGCATTTCCCGGAGGTAGTCGATTGCCTCATGGTACAGTACCAGCTTGCAGTAAGCATCGAACTGGCACCGCTCGCCATAGTCATTGCGTGGGATCATATCCATCTTTTCACCCCCTTTCCTGGGGGAATGAGGTGGGTTTCTCCCTTTCCGCTAACAAGGCGAACGCAAAGCCGCTCGCTACCCGCTAAAAGTCTCCTTTTTGAAAATTTTTCAAAAAATTTTTTCGAGGCGGGCTTGTCCTCGGAAAACAGCAAAAAGCGCCCAGCAAGTCGCAACGGACCTGCTGGGCGCAGAAATGTTTTGTAAAGAAGATTGCTTACATGGTATAGTTCATATCCAAAGCCGGACTGCTCCGACGGAGGGGCTACGCTTTTTTTAGCTGGTGCAGATCATGGATACTGCGAAACAAAAAGAAGGACACGGCAAAATAACCTCCAATCGGCTACCGTGTCCCTGCAAGTCGTCATTGGTTTGTGTAAACGCAAAGAAACGGCGGCTCTGAAAATCAAAGCCGCCGTTTCAAATGGGCGTGTCAAATTGTCTGCTCTACGACGGCTTTTTTTCTTTTGCCGTCGTGCGGCAGGTTTTCAATTATTTACAACTTCTTCCCCGGCATTATGGACTTCAACGTTTTCAACCTCACAGGACAATTTCATTTTGGCTGTGGAAAGGCTATTTTCCAATTCATCAGCTTTTTCAGACAAGACCGTTTTGATATTGGAGCTTGTCAGATCAGCTTCGCTCAAATTATCCACATAGTTTTGAAATTCAGTCTTAAACTTTTGTAAGGCACTGTCACGCTCTGCAACGGTAATTTGGGTTGGGTCAGAAAATGTATAGTTCAATCTGTATAAGGCATTAAAAACAAATTGATAAGTAATTTCTGCTCCTGCAACGCTTTCCTCGCCCGGAAGTTTTTCCAGCGGCTGTTCTTCCTTTTTCAGATAGGCAGAAAGGCCAACACTGTCGTTCATTTGTTCACAGTACAGTTCGTCAAGGGAGGCCGCAAGCGTCACCGTGATGAACTCGTAATTTTTATCATCTGGTGAAATGCTTGCCAGTACATCTGCCTGTGCGTCTAGCAGCCCGGAAATATCTCCATTGTTCGGGGCAAGTGATTGGTTAAAGTCGGCCACACTCTGTTGCTTATAATCTTCTGTTTTTAATGCGACCAGCTTTTCATAGGCTTCCGAGGTATCAGAGATGTTAGCGCTTGCAACCGTTGCCTGTGCGGGGGGATTGGTCTGCTGGCTGTCGGGTGGAGTAGAGCTATCTTTGGCATTACAGCCAGTAAGTAAGCTCAAACACAACACAGCGGCAAGCGGGGTAATTATACTTTTTTTCATATTGGAGAGCTCCTTTCTGTACTCTATCGAGTACGCTATCAGAATACCGCCGTAGCTTGAATTGATATTGTATTGAATATGTTTTTTATATGGAGTTGCAAAAGCGGCAACAGGTAAACCTGTCACCGCTTTTGTTGGTTGATATTTCAAAAAATTACTTTTATGGCAACGCCATCGTCTGTGTTTTGTACGCTTATTTCAGCATTATGCAAATTGATGATTGTTTTGACAATATACAAGCCCAATCCGCTACCGCCTGTTTGACGGTTGCGTGATTGCTCCACACGATAAAACGGCTCAAACAGTTTGGAAATATCATCTTCTGGAATGTGAACGCCCGTATTTTCTATTGTTAAATATACTTTTTCTTCTGCTTGGCGCAAATCGACACGGACGCTGTTTCCGGGCGGCGAATATGTCGCAGCATTCCCAAGAAGATTGTCAACTACCTTTTGAAGCAGCCCTATATCGCCATCTATATAAATGCCAGGTAGCAGATTGATAGCCACAGACAATTCCTTCTGCACGAACAGATCATCAAAGGCCGCTAACCGCTGACGCAGGAATTGAGTAAAATCGAAATGTGTTTTGACGCATGAATATTGCGGGGCTTCAATTCTCGAAACAGTGAGTAGCTCCTGCACCATTTTTTCTAACGAATTTGTCACTTCCAATGATTGTGCCAAATAAGTTTCTCTGTCCTTGTAGCGTCCTACTCCGCAAAGCATTCCTTGCAACTGGCCTTTGATAATTGTGATTGGCGTTTTTAATTCATGGGATGCCGCAGAGAAGAACTTTATCCGTTGAAGTTCTAACTCTCGTTCCTTGTCAATATCAGCTTGCAGTTTTTGGTTGGCATCCTTTAATTCCGTAAGAGCCGCAGAAAGATTGCTCGACAATGTATTCAAGCTGTCAGACAGCACGCCTATTTCATCCGTTCGCTCAACAGGGCAAAGACTGCCAAAATCCATATTCGCCATCTGCTTTGACATTTTGCTGATTTTCTTAATCGGAGCAGTCATATACCACGCATAGAAAACTGCCGCCAAAACAGAAATAGCTACAATGACAATCGTCAATGCGGGGAGAGCCTTATGCAACGCCTCCACCGCCTGGCTTTCCTTGTCTGTGTTTTTGGCAAGCAGCAAAGTATAGGGGCGCTCCTCACCGATGAAAGAAACGGTATAGTGTGCGCTTGTTTCCTTTGGGTTATAGTCATCAATCTGTTTTCCTGTGGCTGTGGCCGTGTCTGTAAGGCTAACTTCTTCTCCATCGGAGTTAAACAAATGGAATAGATATTCATTGTTATAATCCCCAGTCAGCGTATCATTGGCGATTGAAAAATAAATGGCAGTTTCACCCTTGTCTGTCATGGACAGCTCTTGTGCAAGCTCGTCAGCAAACCACTCAACATCCGATGGGGTATAAGAATAGATATACGGTGCAAAATGGAGAATGAAAAAATAGGTTATGCCACAGCAAAACGCCATCAAAAGTGCCGATGTGATAAATACCTTGACAGCCAGTTTACTCTTTATCTTCTTTATCAATTCTATACCCCACCCCTCTAATCGTTTCTATGTAGTCAACAGTTCCCAGCTTTTTTCGCAGATTTTTGATGTGCGTGTCAATAATCCGTTCATCCCCGAAAAACTCATATTTCCAGAGCGTTTGCAGAAAATTTTGCCTTGTTAAAATGCGGCCCTTATGGTTTAACAATTCCCGCAAAATTTCAAATTCACGGGGAGTAAGTTCGATGTTGCCTTCGGAAGAATAGACTTTATATCCGTCTAAATCCAATGTCAAATCCTTATAGGACATTATATGTGGAGTATCTTCCTGCTTGGAAGTTCGCCGTAAAATCGCCGCAATTTTTCGTATCAGCACAGGCATAGAAAACGGTTTTGTGATATAGTCATCGGCTTGCAAGTCCAGTCCTTTGATTTGGCTTTCCTCTCCATCCAGAGCTGTGAGCATAATAATAGGGACATTGGATTTCTGCCGGATTACTTCACACACGCCATAACCGTCAATTTTGGGGAGCATAATATCAAGCAGGACTAAATCAAAGTTCTGCTCTGAAAACCGGGAAAGAGCTTCAACGCCATCCGAAGCTAATTCGACAGAGTAGCCTGCCTCCTGTATAAAATCATGTAATAGCGCCTGTATCGCTAAGTCATCTTCAACTATCAAGATTTTCTGCATATTGCCACCTCCTGACCTTTAATTGTATAAGGGGAATGTGTATCTATTATGTAGATTTATTCTTTTTATATCTTTTATCCTGCGGTTTTTGTGCATCCTTTGGTATGAGCCAGATCGTAGCCATCTTCACAGCTCCGGGAATACGGCCAGAAGCACATAGATAATTTATCCGGCGCGGGGTAACACCCCATTTTTCGCTTGCCTCTTTCAAAGTCATATAATCCATATCGCACCTCCAACAAGAATTATAATTCGTCTACTCGAACAATGCAAGAAACAAAGTGTGAATTATAAAGTGTTGATTATCTGCATATACCTTCATTCCCAAGGCAGACTATGAAATATAGAATGTAAGAGGGTGATGTTATATGGCTAAAATTGAAGATTGTCCTGGGTTTGAAACCTTCGGCTCGGATGTGAAGGCCGCAAGGGAAGCTCTGAATATCTCCCGCAGGGCATTGGCAGAACAGGTCAGCATTGATCCTCGCTACCTTGCCAATATCGAATTGGAGCAGACGGTTCCCAGCGTACCCGTAGTCCTGCAGCTGATCCGGATTTGCAAGCTGCCGGTCGAGCGTTATTTCAATCCCTCCCTGGCCGCAGAGAACACCGAACAGCGCGAGAGGGTGAACCACAAATTGCAGCTCTGCCCGGAAAAATACCTGCCGATCATTGAGGCAACCATTGACGGGGCTATCAAACTGGACGAATAGAGGCCGCTTTACAGAAGATGTAAAGTGGCTTCTATTTTTTTGCGTCTTTTTCTGCTCTTTTGCGGGTATTCTCAAGTGTCCATAACGCTTTATAGGTAGGAAAAAGATACGGTAGCAAGCACAGCAAGCGAGTACCCGCTTGCGAATTTTGAGATTTTCAGGTCCCTTACCCGAAAATTCAAAATTGCTTGTTGGGATAGTCCCAAACCCTTATGAGGAACGGAGGCGGCGCATGGCAAACCGAAAGCGAAATATTCAAATAAAATTCTATGTCACGGAGGACGAAAAACGGCTCATAGACGAAAAAATGAGCCAGTTACCCACACGCAGATATGGCGCTTACCTCCGCAAGATGGCGATTGACGGATATATCATCTATACGGACACCGCAGATATCAAGGCATTTACCAAAGAGCTTTCCGCCATTGGTCGGAATATCAACCAGATTGCCAAGCGGATCAACGCCGGAGGTCCTGCGTATCAGGCCGACATGGACGAGATACGGGAAAGGCTGGATGAGATATGGCAGTTACAAAGACACATCCTATCAAGTCAACGCTGAAAGCCGCCATTGACTATATCTGTAACCCGGAAAAGACGGACGGAAAACTGCTTGTATCCTCCTATGGCTGTGCCGCCGAAACTGCGGATATCGAATTTTCCTGGACCCGCCGCCATGCCATCGACAAGGGAACGAACCTGGGCCGTCACCTGATCCAAGCCTTTCAGCCTGGGGAGGTTACGCCGGAACAGGCCCATGAGATCGGCATGGAGCTTGCAAAAGAAATCCTGGGCGGCAAGTATGAATTTGTACTTACTACCCATATAGACAAAGATCATGTTCATAACCACCTGATTTTCAATGCGGTCAGCTTTGCGGATCACAAGCACTATCATTCCAACAAGCGGAGTTATCACTATATCCGCCGCACCTCCGACCGGCTTTGCAAGGAACACGGTCTGTCTGTCATCATCCCCGGACAGGACAAGGGCAAGAGCTATATTGAACATCAGGCTGCGCAGAACGGCACCAGCTATAAGGCAAAGCTGAAAGCGGCCATCGACCGGCTCCTGCCAGCCTGTTCCAACCTGGAAGAACTGCTTCGCCGCCTGCAGAGGGAAGGTTATGAGATCAAGCGCGGCAAGTATATCTCCGCCAGAGCGCCAGATCAGGAACGATTCACCCGTCTGAAAACCCTGGGTGCGGACTACACCGAAGAAGCCCTTGCTGCCCGGATCGCCGGACACGCCAGACCTTCCCGCCAGCCGAAACAGCAGGACGGAAAGATCAGCCTGTTCATTGATATTCAGAACAACATCAAGGCGCAGCAGAGTGCAGGCTTCACCCATTGGGCGAAGCTGAACAATCTGAAACAGGCCGCCAAGACCATGAATTTCCTGACCGAACACGGGATAAGCAGTTATGGAGAACTGGAAAGCAAATTGACCGCAATATCCGCACGCAGGGATACCGCTCATGCAGAGATTAAGCGGGTAGAAAGCAGAAGCACCGAACTTGCCCTTGTAATGAAGCATGCCGGAACTTACCGTCAGCTAAAGCCGCTTTATGACCGATACCGTAAATCAAATGATAAAGAAAAGTTTCTGCGGGGGCATGAGAGCAAAATCATCCTTTTTGAAGCGGCCGCCAGAGAATTGAAACGGCTGGGGGCTGTGCCGATGCCGACAACGGAAAGCATGAAAACGGAGCTTGCCAATCTCAACGCAGAAAAGGAACGGCTCCTTGCTGAATACAAAGCCGCAAGAACCGAAGCCCAGGAATACGATACTGTTAAACAGAATGTAGATGCACTACTGACCGTTCCAAAGGAACAGGAACAACAGCGGCGACATGAACTTGAATAATTTTCTCTGAAAGACGCTGGGCGCAACTCCCGGCATCCTGTATAATGGAGCTGCGAAAGGAGGTTTTACCGATGACAAGAAGCGAAGCAATCAAAGCATTTTTCTTCAAAAGCGTATTGCCCGTGCCCGTGGCACTGATCCTGTATTGTATCTTCAAATCTGCCTGCGTGAAGAACGGAGAGGTTGACTATGTATGGCTCTGGATACTCTGCGGGCTACCGTTTGGCCTCCATCGGATGTGCCTCTGGATCGTGCCGGGCGGCGGCTCCCTGGGTGGAGGGATCGCCTTGTTTGCATTGAACTTTATTATCGGCGGTGTAATCGGCGGTTTCGTTCTGGCCTGGCGGCTTATTGTGGCGGTGTGGTATGTGCCGCTGACAGTGTACCGGCTGATCGTTGGATGATTTTCTTGCGTCATGGAAATATGGAAAACTGCCGCTCGTGCCGATGGAAAAACCATTCACAACCTGATGGAAAAAGACAAGCCTTTTCCCACAGGCCTGCAAACAGCTTTCCCACAGCCTCGCAATTCTGACAGTTTACGCACATTCCCACAACGCCTACTGCGGCGGCTATCCATCCTTTCCTATCCAATCCTAATGAGAAAATACTATGGAAATTCCTTTTCAACGGAGGTACAATTTGTACCCCTGTTCAAACAACAGAACCGTGTTAAAGTAATTTGATGATAGCAAAAAGAAAAAGCGGGAGTACAGCCAATCGAACGAACCGAAAAGCTGTACTCCCTTTTTATGTGTCAGAAAGTGTTTGAAATCAAGCCTTTTTCTCCATGTGCCAGCAAGCAGACCGACACATGAGAAATCATAAAGGCTCCCTTTGAAAATACGGATACAGGGAATTATTCTGCGGTTTTTCCACCCTTATCTTCACAGATTTTAGATCGTTTGGAACTGTAATGCGGACAAGCGACCAGACACGCCCGGAAACTCTGCTTGCAGCCATGAACACATTTTTTACAGATATGGTTATACTGCCGCCTGCCGTTCTCGCCCAGAAAGAACGCCCATTCCAGCCGCCACTTCTTGCTTCGGCTCATAGGCAGTCATGCTCCGGCACATCACGGCCGGGCTTCTTTCCCTCCGGGGGGGTGTGCTCGGCACACTCCCGTTTTGCGTCCTCCAACCGCTCACGGATGGAAGGCTTCTCCGGCGTTATCCGTTCTGCGTACTCCTGGGCCTTTTCCAATTCCTCGCCGCGTCTGCCGTTGTTGATAACGCCGTCGATCATGCCGTAGTCATCCTCCAACATCATTTCGACCGTGCGGAGGGGATTATCCTTTTCCGGCTGTTCCGCTGCCACGGCAAATGCCCGTGTGCCGTTTCCCATAATAAGATACTTTCCATCATCAGAAATATGGTGGACACCGTAACCGGCCGCCTCCATCTGCTCCCGGCTCATAGCCGTCACCTGAAAGCTGCCCCTCGGTGTCTGCACACGCTCGCCAGTTTCAAAACTGTCTGGCAGATAAGCGAGGTCTTGCTTCTCTGCTGGGACAGGAAGAACAACGATATTGCCATTGATCTGCATAAATCGTTCCGGCGTTTTGAACTGTTCCGTGTATTTCTGAATCAGTTCCGGGGACAGGGAGGCAAAATCTTCCTCACCAAGTCCAACCACCAAAAAAGTCCCTGCTACGATATCATAAATTTCTCCATTTTCATCCCGCAGCCCACGGTTCAGATCAAGCCCGATGAGCTTTCCTTCATCATTGCAGACCAGCGCCACCGGGTCAGAATAGGGATAAGTTGCGCCAATGTCTCCGCCGACCTCCGCCTGCAGGGAATGAAGATCGGGGTCGATCTCCTTCACATAGGGTTCCTTCATAGGTTCCACTACAAGCACAGTCATCTTTTCCGAGGCAGCCCTTTCCGCAGCGGACAGCATTTCATCCGCATGGGACTTCTCCGGGTCCTCCAAAGCTGCCTTGACCTCCGCCGGGTCAAAATCAAGAAATTCCTCATAGCCCGTGGCATCCTTGAACTTTTCAATCTCCGAGGGAAGATAGTCCTCCTGCGTCTGCCCCAGTGCTGCCAGCTTTTCATCCAAAGCGGAAATGCGTCCGGCCATCAGATTTTCATACAGTTCTTCCTTTGCGGCGTGTGCCTCCGGGTGCTTCGCCGCATACTGCGGATCGTTCTGACGGAAAAACTCGTCCATGTCAAAGGCAATATCCATAGCCCACTCGGATTTTTCTTCTTCGGGAAGATTGTCCTGGAAGGTCATCACCCGGTATTCGTCGGGGATACTGCCGCGCTCACCGTCGTAATACTCATGGAAACTGTCACCCGTATCACGCACATAGCCCTGATCGGTGAAAGTGCCGTTTTCCTCCAACGCAACGTCCCGGCCGTAGGCCTCATAGTCGATGTAATTCTGCAAATGCTCTGGCACCTGCATAACGTCCAGTTCTTCGATGTAATAGCGGCCCAGATCGTCATAGTCATGGATATTGGGGTAAACCTCATAGCAATCCAGATTCTCGGTGAGGTTGATGATCTCCTGCAGGCTGCCGCAATGGTCGCCCATTTCCATACCGGCCTGAAACTGTGCGTATTCGCTTTCGCTCATTTCATCCAGCTTCGATGCCAGATAATTCAGCTCGTCCAGATTTTCATATTCACCCAGCTTACTGTAAAGACCGTCCACATAGCAGTCATAGTCCGTGATGAACCATTCCTCATAGGGCTGGCCGAAGTCATCCTTCTGGCCGATCCCGATCCGCTTAAACGCTTCTTTCAATTCCTCGGCGGTGGTGGGAAACTTCACCCACTCGCCCACAAGCTCGCCCTCGTTATATTTCCCAAGATTGGTGATAAAGGCGGCAAAGGGATAATCCTTGTTGTGATCGTAATATGGCATATCAGCACCTCCTTACAGCTCCGGCGCAGATTTTTCCTTATGGGGCTGCGCCTTGTTTTTCTCCGCACATTCTTTCTTGCCCTGTTCCAGCCGTTCCCGGATGGAGGGCTTTTTCTCCGGCTCCGCAGGGTGTTCATGGTTCCACTCGTCGCCGGAGAGAGAAATGTATCCGTGTTCCGTAAAATGCCCCTGTTCCTCCTGCATGGCGTACTTGCCAAACGGAACAGGGTCGATTGCCTTCAGAAGTTCCGGTGGCAGCAGCATATCCATGTGCTGTGCCAGATACTGCCAGCCCAGATCATTCAGATTGTGGATGTTTGGCTCAAATACGAAATAGTCGATGTTGGCCGCAAACTCCTTGAACTGCTCCGGCGCTGTCAGCTTGAAGGGCGAGGTCTGCACCGCCGCCAGCAGTTCCCGATCCTCCGGGGAGAGGGCAGCCACCGCCGCCCTCACTTCGGGTAAATGTTCCAAAGTCTTATTTCCTGCCATCAGCGCCAACCTTTCTTTTCAGAAATTCCAGCTTGAAATTGATGTACTTGCCGCCCGTGTCGTTCAGGATCACCGCAGCGTCATAAGTGGCCTGTTTCTTTTCAGACCACATTTCCTTGACATTGGTACGTCCCTTTTTCAGAAGGTCCGCCGCCATCTTTTTTGTCAGCTCCTTCTTACGGCTTGTCCAGAAGCGGTCATTTTTCCAGAGGACGAAACCGCAGGATCGATCCGAACACGCAAAGTTTTTCTTTCCCTCATAGACCGGCTGGCCGCAGCGGGGGCAGGTGCCGATCACTTCCTTCTCCGGGGCAAACAGCTTTTTGCCGTCCTCGGAAATGCAGGAATAGGTTGAAACGATCTCCTGAACCATCGTGCGGATACCGTCCATGAAGGTATCCGGGTCAGCGTTGCCCTTTGCGATCTCCGTCAATTTCTGCTCCCACTCCGCTGTCAGCATGGGAGAGGTCAGCGGCTCCGGCAGGACCGTGACAAGGTTGATACCTGCTTTCGTGGGGATCAGGTTTTTGCCCTTGCGCTCCACAAATCCGGCTGTCACCAGCTTTTCGATGATGGCAGCTCTGGTCGCAGGCGTGCCAAGCCCTTTTCGCTCGGCTTCATCGGGGATATCCTCCTTGCCCGCATTCTCCATGGCCGACAGGAGGGTATCTTCCGTGAATGGTTTTGGGGGCTGTGTGAAATGCTCAGTGACGGAAACCTCCGCACCGTCAAAAGTCTGCCCTTTGGTAAAATCGGGCAGTTCACTGTCGTTTTCACCTTTCGGCTTTTCTTTCAGAGAGAAACGGAAAATGTGGTCAATTTCCCGCCAGCCTTCGGCAAGGATGCGCTTGCCCTTTGCGGTGAAGGAATGGCCGCCGCAGTCGAAGGTGGCCGTGACCGCCTCATACACATAGGGCTCCGCCGATGCACACAGCAGTTTGCAGCAAACTAAGAGAAACAAATTATGCTCGCCCAGGGGCAGAGCCTTGATATCCGCTTTTTCAATCTCCATCGTGGGAATGATGGCGTGATGGTCAGATACATCCTTGTCGGAGATCATGGTCTCCACCAGCGGGAAGAAGTTTGTGCAACCATCAAAGGGCGGCACCTTTGCCGCCAGATGGATGACGCAGGAGACCGTTTCCGCCATGTCGGAGGTCAGATACCGACTGTCCGTGCGGGGATAGGTCAGCAGCTTTTTTTCGTAGAGGCTCTGTGCATAGTCTAAGGTCTGCTTTGCCGTGTATCCGAACAGGCGGTTTGCCTCCCGCTGCAAGGTGGTGAGATCATAGAGCTTCGGCGGCTGTTCTTTCTTCTGTTCTTTCGTGACAGAGGTACAGGTGACGGCCGCACCCTTGCACGCCGCCGCTGCCTGTTCCGCCTCCGCCGAATCGGTGAACTTCTCCGACACTGCTTCGGCTCCGTCCAGCATCAGGCGCAGCAGATGATATTTCTCTTTGTGGAACAGTGTGATCTTCGCGTCACGCTCCGCCAGCATTGCCAGTGTGGGGGTCTGAACACGGCCCACATTCAAGGTGCGGTGATAAAGAACGGAGAAAAGGCGCGTGGCGTTGATCCCCACCAGCCAATCCGCTTTCTGGCGGCAGAGGGCAGATTGATACAGGGCTTCATAATCGGCGCCGGGGCGCAGGTCAGAAAAGCCCTCTCGGATAGCGCTGTCCTCCATCGAGGAAATCCAGAGGCGAAGGACCGGCTTGCGGCATCCGGTCATTTCATACACCAGTCGGAAGATCAGCTCACCTTCACGCCCGGCGTCACAGGCATTGACAATGGTATCCACATCGGGGCGGTTCATCAGGGCACGGAGATTTTCAAAAGCATCCTCCTTGCCCGGTGCCAGCACATAGCGGAACGGCTCCGGCAGAATGGGAAGATCGTCATAACGCCATTTCTTGAAACGCTCGTCATAGCCGCCCGCATCCATCGGGGATACCAAGTGCCCCACGCACCAAGATACAAGAAGGCCATTGCCCTCATAAAAGCCGTCGGCCCTGGATGAAGCACCCAGGGCCGATGCGATAGATTTTGCCACACTCGGTTTTTCTGCGATAATCAGTTTACTCATTCTTTTCCTCCGTTTCCTCGTCCTCGGTCAGATATTCTTCTTCATCTTCCAGGTCGAAATCATCCAGATCAGCGGGAACTTTCTTTCCCTGCTTCGGTTTCAGCACCAGGAAATAGACCGCCGTACCGCCTCCGGCTGCAAGGATCAGCAGCACCGCCAGGATCGCCCCGGTATTGCTTTTCTTTTCGGGTTCCGGATTCTGCGGTTCGGTGGGCTCCGCAGCTTTCTGTTCTGTGCCAACACATTCACTAAGGTTTTTTACGCAGACCGGGCAAGCGGCATTGACCGCTCCGGCCTGACACTTTTCCGTACAGGTGCAGACAATGGGCGTTTCCGCCTTTTCCCCATCCTCCGTCAGCGCCATGAGATCGGCTTCATCCACCTGGTTCAGAAAATGCACGGTTTCCTCGCCCTCATCGTCACGGTCGATAATGAGATAGAACACATTGCCGTTCTTCGTTTCCACTGTAATAAACTGCTTGCCGCTGGCGGTCGGACTGCCGATATCGTCAATCAGCGAAAGGTTCCCGTCCGGCGTCAGGGCGGCACCGTCATTCAAACCACCGCCCAGCATCCCCAGCAGATTTTCCAGTGTTTCCGCATCCAGAGAGAAAGAACCTTCTCCGGGACCAGCCTCGCCGTCACTTACCGTCATGTAGCCGGAATAGACATAGCCGACCTTTTCCGGCAGGATGACCTTCAGCCAGTCGCCGTCCGTGCCGATCACCTTCACGGTCGTTCCGTTAGGAAGCTGGGTGAAGGCGGTATAATCCATTCCGGCGCCAGTGCGGACATTTAGATTGCCGCCGCCCGTGGTGACGGTGCCGGTCTGCCCGGAGTCATTTTCGCCGGAACTGAACTGGATACCGTCCTCGGTGACGGATACCGTGACCTGGCTGCCTGCCAGAGCGGAAAGCAGATCAGAAACATCCCCAGCCGTTTCCTGTTCAGCCACGGACTCCGTGGTTTCCTCGCCGCCGCTGGCAAAGGCGGTGACAGAAAAAGCGGCAGTGCTGAGCACCACCGCCAAAAGAGCCGATACCATTTTTGTCATAAAGTTATGCTTCATCCTCGTATCCCTCCGTTTCCTCATTCTCGGTGTTGCACTCCTGCAGCATACCTTCCGGCAGGGAGATCATACCGCTGGCATAGGCTTTCAGGAAGGCGGTCAGTTCCTTATTATCCATCTTCACGGCTTTCACCATGCGGACGATTTCCAGATTTTCTTCCTCCGCAAGCTGGGCCTCCAGCGCACGAAGGCGTTTCTGCTGCTCCGCAATCTTTTCTTTGGTTTTCGTAATGTCATTGCGAATCTTCTGTGTCGTTGCCATAAATCAAATTACCTCCATATCGTTTTTTAGTTGTAGGGCGGTCGCCCGAAAGCGTAAAAGTGGGATTGCCAGTAGTTTGTGTTGATATCTGCATACTGGATGGGGTCGCCGCAATGCAGCATTTTTCCACCGCCCACATAGATACCCACATGGGAAACGCCCGGTGTATCGTAAGTGCCGACGAAAAAGATCAGGTCGCCGGGCCTTGCGTTGGCAGAGGATACCGGGGTAGAAATGTTGTAGAGCCCCTGGGCTCCCAGCCTGCCCGTATTGCAGACGCCGCTTTGCGTCAGCACCCAGGATACGAAGCCGGAGCAATCAAAAGAAGTGTTCGGATTGCTGCCGCCCCAGACATAGGGATATCCGATGTACTTCTCCGCCTCGGTAATGAGCGCCGCAAAGGTTTCATCTTCCAGTGCGGAAGGCGGGATATCATAGGTGGTGGGCGGTTTGGTGTACTTATCTACATAGCCGGAGCCGGGAAACAAATCTTCCCGGTTTCCCAGCGTTGCCATATAGACCGCATACAGGGAAAGTGTTTCCTCGTCCATGATGTAGACCGGCACATGGGATAGGTCGAAGTTTTCCAGTTTTACCTTGCAGATATAGTAGTTATACGGTACTTCCACGTCATAGTCGTTTCCCTCGCTGTCTGTCCGTGTCTCCGTCCGATAGCGTACCTCCACTTCCACGGTCTGCGTCAGGATGTACTGCTTTTCAAAGAGCATTTGCAGCTCCGCCTGAACCGCGTCGATGGTGAACACCCCTTCATGGAACGCCGTGAGAATGGAAATCAGCACATAAGGGTCATGTTCGATCTCGTCCAGGTCAAAACGGTATTCGTCATATCCGGGGTGAAGAGCCTCATAGTGATCCAGCTCATATTGAAGCTCCTGCTCCAGTTCGCAGTAGGCCGCCTCTGCAGCCAGCATATCCGTGTCCTCGGAGAGATAAGAGGAAGTAAATACACCGCCCACGCCGGAGCCTGCCATCATGGAACAGGAAGATACCCCGCCAAACAGCAAGGCAACACAGGCGCCAATGCCGATCACCAACAGCACCGCCCGGCTATGGTGTTTGATGTAGAGGAATGTTTCCTTGAATGCGTCCTTTGTTTTCTGCGCCGCACTTTTCGCCGTGGCTGCTGTGTTCTTTGCGGTTTTCTCTGCCTGCCGCAGCTCCTTTGCGTAGTTCCGCTTGATCCGCTGTTTCTGCAGAAAGCGAGATACCGGGTTAGAAGCTGCCAATGCAGGATCATCATGCAGTGCCTTTTGGTAAAGGTATTCGGCGTTTGCCTTGATCGAAGCCTGCTCTGCCTTCGCCGCGTCACGCCAGGGCTTTGTGCGGTGATGGTGGACGGCGGTACGGACTTTGCCTTTTCCGTAGGCAAGCCCGCGTTCCGTCAGCACCTCGCCCTTGTGTCCAGCCTCAACACCCACATTTTCCTGTTCCACCTCATGCACCTTCGCATGGGCGGCGTGGACGATCTCATGGACCGGCCGGGAAAGCGGATTGTGCCGCAGGCGTCCGTTTGGGCGTTTCTCCACTTCTTCAAAGTGAAGCTGCGTCTTGCCTTTTCCGGCTGTCTCGTCAAAAACACGCTCGGTACGGAGAACTTTCTTTGTGGGGATAGCGGCCTTTGCTGCGTCCAGCCTGTCCGCCGCACGGTCGGAACGGTCGATGTACTTTCCAAGTGCGGGATCGGCACGTTCTTCCTCGGTGAATTGCAGGCGGGAGGACGGGCGCTGCCTTGCGGCAGAACCATCCCGCACCGCCTGGGTGTCAGCCTTTTCCGCCTTTCGTGCGCTTTTCTTCTTATGGTGCTCCGCCGCACGCAGGGCAAGGTCAGCAACCGCGCCAGCAGATTCTTCCGAAGAAGCGGACAACTCCGTTTCCGGCTCCCGGCTGCTGATATGTTCCACCTCTCCCGTGGCAAGGTTTTCCGATACCGCACCGTCACGAGTCATTTTCTGCGTGATCTTATCGGTCGCTTTCAGTTCCCTCATAGGCAGTCACCTTCCTTTCCATAGGGGCAGAAGTCACCGCAGGTGCCATTCTCGATCATGGCGATATAGCGGAAAATGGGATAGGCCTGGGGCGGGCAGACCGCATTTCCCAAAGTTTTCAGCCGCAGTGCCCGGTCATCCATGCGCTCGGTCATGCGGGGGATTCCTTCTGGTTCGGCGGCCCAGAGGATACGTCCGTCCATCCTTTCGGGAAGCCCATGAGCCATTCTACCCAATCCGGGTTCAGCGCCGATGTTTCGGACACCGGCTGCTCCTGGGAGATGATCTGCGCCGACAGGTTCCCGTCCTTCTTCGCCGGATCGAAGGCCGATGGCTTCAAGGTCGAGCGGAAACCGTCCGACGCCACCGGGGTCAGATAGAACACCGCCGCCGACAGGCTGAGGCTCCAGATCGCCCCGTTTCGGTTCCTCTTGCGAAATATCCCATTGTCTGACAGGAACACATCCAGGCTTGCCGCGTCCCTGGCGGTGTTGTTGTCGGAGGCAAGGGGTGTGGGAAACATCAGCCGCGACGATAAAAGTTCGCTGGCGCTCATGCCATGCGCCGACACCGCAAGCCGGAAATACGAATGGGAGAACAGCGTATCCCGCTTTTGCCAGGTCAAAGATCGTTTTGTCGAGCCCCATATTGATGAAGCCAGCAACATTTTCCCCAAGCACCCAACGGGGCCGCAGCTCGGTAATAACGCGGCACATTTCCGGCCACAGGTAGCGTTCATCCGCAAAGCCCTTCCGTTTTCCGGCGGTGGAGAAGGGCTGACAGGGAAAGCCGCCTGAGATAACGGTAACTGTTTCAAGTCCTGTTTTTTCAAAAAACGCCTCCTTCGTGAAAGTAGTGATATCCCGGAACCTGGGAACATCCGGCCATCGTGCGGAGAGGACGGAGTGCGGAAAATCCGCCCACTCACACTGGCAGACGGTTTCAAACCCGGCAGCCTCCGCCGCCAGGTCCAGACCGCCAATGCCGGAAAACAGGCTCACATGAGTTAATATAGTGTTGATTTTATCTGTCACCTCCTAATTTTGGGCATAAGAAAACCCGCTTCGTTTTTGAAGCGGGTTCTCTTGCTATTACTTTTTCTTCGGTAATGATTGAATAACATTTCCAAGCCATTTATCAAACTGCTTTCCCTTATCGCCTTCATAAGCATCATAAGCGGCTGGATACTGTTGTTGAAATGCACTCTTAAACTCGTCCAGAGTATATCCTTCTGGTAAGGAATCTCGTACATGTGTCAATTTTTTGTTGATGCCGTCAACCAGGTTTCCCTTTGGCTTTTTTCCTAAATATATAGGCTTTCCATTTTTGGTAACTCCCATGGCTTGTACTGCCCGAAATGCAGCTTCTTTAACTGTAAAGACCACATCATGTATAGCCAAGCGGGTTAATATATCTCTGGACTGCTGACAATCGTAATTCTTTAATTCGTTGACAGCTTCAAGTCTTTCGCGCCAACTGTTTTGGTTATTGGCTTTACGCTTGAGCACTTCAATGTTTGCGGGCGTCTCTTTTATCATAGAACCACATCCCTTCTTGAGTTATGGCAATATTATACCACATACCGCGGGACATTGAAATATATTTTGGCAATTTTGCTATTAGTCATCAAGCCAAATCCTCACCAAGTTTTGTCGTCATAATGCTGTAAAGTTCATTGTCCTTCGGGAAGTCATCCACAAAAGGCAGGATCACATTACCGAAGAAGATCAGCCCCTCGCCGGGGCCTGCGTTGCTGATATGCGCCGCCTGCTGGTTGGAGATATTCAGGCGCTCGCAGAGGATTTTCCTGTCTCCGCTGGCCTGGTTCAGAAGGTACACAAAATCGCTGTTTTCAAAGATGTTCTCGATCTCCGGGGAGGAAAGCAGGTCCTTGATGTTCTGCGTAATTCCCGTGGGGATACCGCCCCATTTGCGAAAGCGTTTCCAAATCTCCACGCTCCAGGAACCAACCTCGCCGCGCAGCAGAAGGTGGAACTCGTCCACGAAATACCAGGTGGATTTACCCTGATCCCGGTTCTGGGAAACACGGTTCCATACCTGGTCCTGGATCACCAGCATACCCAGGCTTTTGAGCTGCTTTCCCAGCTCCTTGATATCGAAGCAGACAATGCGGTTGTTGATATCCACGTTGGTACGGTGGTTAAAAACATTCAGGCTGCCATGCACATACAGTTCCAGCGCTGCCGCGATCCGCTGTGCCTCCGGCTCCGGCTGCCGCTTGATCTCGTTATACAAATCTTCCAGCAGCGGCATATTCTCCGGGCGGGGGTCTGCGATATAGGGGCGGTACACGATCCGCACAGCACGGTCAATGACCGTCTTTTCCACCGGCTCCAGACCGTTCCGTCCGCCTGCCGCCAGTTCGCAGAACGACAAGATAAAGTCAGATTTCAACGCCAGCGGGTTATCATCCTCGCTGTAATTGAGGTTGATATCCATAGGGTTCACATACTGCGTGCTGGTAGGTGAGATTTTGATGACCTGTCCTTCCAGACGGTTCACCAGCGGAAAATATTCCGCCTCCGGGTCGCAGATCAGGATATCGTCCTTTGTGTTCAGGAACACACCCACGATGGAACGCTTTGCGGAAAAACTCTTGCCGCTGCCGGGTGTGCCTAAGATCATGCCGTTGGGTGTTTTCAGCTTTTTGCGGTCAGCAAGGATCATGTTGCCGGAAGTGGCATTAAGCCCGTAGTAAAGAGCTTCGCCGCCGTGGAAAATCTCCTGTGTGGTGAAGGGAACGAACACCGCCACCGCCGAAGTGGTAAGCCCGCGCTGTATCTTAATGCGGTTGACACCCAGGGGCAGAGCCGACACGAAGCCGTCCTCCTGCTGAAAGTCCAGCCGCACCAGGGAGCAGTTATATTTCTGCGCCACGCTTGCCGCACGGAGAAGGTCATTCTCCAGCTTTTGCTTGCTGTCCGCAAAGTTCACCACCAGGAAGGTCATCAGGAACATTCGCTCATTTCTGCTTTGCAGATCACGGAGAATGTTCTTTGCCTCGCCTGCGTAGGTGGCAAGGTCGGTGGGGATGATATCCATATCGAAACCTTCCCGCACCGCCTTTTTCTGTGCGTCGATCTTCATACTGTCAATGTCGGTGATCTTCCGCTTGACCGTTTTGATCGCCTCGTTCTGATCCATGCTGCGGATATGGAGGCTGACAAGCAGCCCGTTGTCCGTATCCAGCAGTTCGGTGAGCATACGGTCATCCATTTCCGGTGCGCTGATCTGCAGAAAGGACACGGCACAGAATTTATCCGCCATCGTGAACTTCCTTGCTTCACCGAAGCGGAAAGAAGAAGGTGCGATAAAATCCTGGACCGACAGGCCGGAAGGGGCAAGCCAGCTCCATTCAAAGGCAAACAGTTCCCCGTCCGGGTGCAGGATGCCGTGGAGCATTTCCAGCCACTCCTTGCCGCCAAGCTCCTTTGCCAAAGCACCCATGACCTTGAAATGGTTAAGGGCGTCCATGACGATCCGGGAAAATCGTGCCCGTGCGGTTTTGCTGTCCCGTGCCTCGATGGTGAGGGTCAGGTACTTTGTTTTGATAAGACCGTTGTTGCCCCGTTCAAGCTGCTTGCGGAGCATTTGCGTGTAAAGCTCACGGATATGGTCGAAGTGATCTCCCTGCGCCGCGATCTCGATACGCTTCACAAAATCCTCCCGGTTCATGCGGCGGCTCACAAGAGATAGCTGCATTCCGATAGAAGCGTCATGGGCGTTATACATATCGCAGAGGGCTTCAAAGATCGCCGTCTGGTCGTCAGGTTTCGCAAGCTGATAATTCACATCCTCGAACTCGATACACTTCGACCAGGTGTGGTCGTCCAGCTTGCACAGGCCGTCCGGGTACATCTGGCGGAACGGTAAGGTATCCTGTGCGGAATGTACCTTGCCGTCACCTCTGGCGGTTTCCAGGATACGGCTGATCTCACGCTTTTCCGCGGCGGTTAGCTTTACCGTGGTTTTTGCCGCCTGCCGTGCCTGCGGCTCTGGCTTTCGCTTTCTGAACAATGGCTTTCACCTCCTTTTCCGCCTGGGCCTGCCGCTCCAAGGCTGCGTAGAAATTGTTTGTCCGGTAAGGCCGCTCTTTCGTCCGCAGGAACATACAGCGGATGACCTGTCCGGCCACCACTTCCAGGGGTTGGCCGTGCCGCTCATACATAGCGAGCAGAAAGAACGGGAGCATGACGATAATCATGCAGAACGCGGCGGCGCTGTTGCTGGCCGTGCGTCTGAGCAAAAAGAAAAGCGGTACTCCGATGAGTGCCGCCGCTCCGAAACAGATAAGCTGCCGTTTGGTAAGCCCAAACATAACTTTTGATTTCACTTTCGTAAGGTCTTTAGGGATAGTTACGTACGCCATAAAATCACCTCCTGTAACACAAAAAGCAACTGCAAGAAGCAGTTGCTTTTTGTTTGATATTTGCTTTTAGTTGAAATCAACCCGACAGTATAACATTTCGTAAATTACGATTTTAACGCATATTCCGCCATTTTCGTTATACGATACCTGGTAGCGATATTGGTCTTCCTGCACATCGTTCCAGAGCATAAAACCAAAAGCCTCTCCTGTTTCTATATTTTGTACGACAAATGGGGTTATACATCCTCTGGAGCCAACTTCTGGAGCAATGTCTGCCTGAGGAATTTCTTCAAACTCATCAATGGCTTCCTCTGACATATTAAACACAAAACCATATCTCAGGCTGACTTGTGCATCATCAAAACAAATGTGATCCACTTCAAATCCTGCGTGACCTTTAGCAAGCTTTACAAGGATTCTACACAAGCGATCTTCGTCAAAGGCATAGTGAACCTCTCCGTTATTTGTTATTATTTGTTCATCAAGAAGCTTTTTTAGATTATCATCTTTTGCTAATCGTCGAACCGTATCTGCTCTGCGGACATAGTCCTTATAAACAGCCTCTTTTAGTACATCAAGAAAACAAGATACATATTTCTCATCATCAGAGAAACCATTATTGCATCCAAAACATGCCGGAACTGTAGCCAAATTCTCTGGGTAAGGTTCCACCAAAAATGCTTTTGACGGTACATGCTCTCTTGTTGTCGCAGGACTTCCGCAATATATACATCCGTTTTCAGACGATTTCTCCCATGAAGTATAATATCCTAATCCATCTGTTCCACTAGGTCGTTTTCTTTGTTCCATACAATCACCACCAGAGGTAATCATATCACAATACTATAAAGTTTTCACCTCCTTTAATGGGCACCGAACAGACTCTTTGAAAGGCTGCCGGTCTTGAACAGGGCGAAGCACAGCAGGACCGTGTAGCCCATACAGGCCCATATCGCGCCTGAGATGTTGCCGTCCGTGGCGATACTCTGCACCAGCACAGAGTAGATTCCCACGCACACCATGATTAGAAATGCCTGGAACGCCAATGCAAACAGAGATTTCAAGTAGTTCTGCCCCGTATGGCTCCAATCCCGGTTCGTCATGGTGGCAAGTGGGATCGGTCCAACGGAAGTCGTCAAATACACCTCAATCATGCGGCCATAGATGACAAGCATGATACAGATGGAAAGGGCGTTCATGGTAAGTCCTACGAAAAGGGACTGGAACCACAGTCCGAACAGTTCTCCCGTGCCCAGGGCTTCAAGCTGCGCCTCCATATCCGTGATGACGCTGCTGATATCAATGGAGGTATTCCCGATGATGACGCCTGCGCTGCTGTTCACAACGCTTTGCCCCACATCGAAGATACCCATGACGATATTCCATGTGTTCGTCACAATGAGAACGGCACAGAATGTTTTGAAAATCCACTTGAAGAACATCCAGGTGTCTACATCGTGCAGATTATTTTTCTCTGTCACAAGCTGGATCAGCTCATAACACATTACGAATGTCAGGATAACCCCGGCGATTGGAACGATCACCGTTTCAGAGAGGTTTCGGATCATAGAAAAGACGCCGCTGTTCCAATTAAGCGGCGTCTGTCCCACTTCACCGGCGATCTCGCCTACTTTGGTATTGACCGTATCGAACATGCCCGACAGGTTTCCCGTGATCCCCTCGATGAGCAGCCCTCGGAGCCATTCATCGAGTTTGTCGAGTATGCCGCCCATAAGCGATCACCGCCGGACGATCAACCGAACAGGCCGGAGAGCAGAGGTACAAGGGTGATGCCGATGAGGGCGACACCGCCGCCGGCCATCAACTGTTTTATCCCCAATTAGGTGTAAAACTCTGCTCGATGGCGGGCGGCGGCGTAC
>ERZ791917.631-NODE-631-length-29755-cov-15.670909_pt1 | contig 29755 bp, 20 predicted proteins | sample MGYA00510138_ERZ791917 | MGnify/ENA primary metagenome ERZ791917 (study PRJEB30046, sample SAMN00792102) | human gut metagenome | study: EMG produced TPA metagenomics assembly of the A metagenome-wide association study of gut microbiota in type 2...
CGGTACCCAGGGCGGCAACGGCGGCGGTGGTGGCGCCTGCAGCGGCAAGTCCTCCGGCTGCGCCCAGACCTGCTCCGCCCAACCCGCTCAGGAGCACTTCTGCACCTACGGATACGTCTTGCAGTTTCTGCTGGCTCACGTTGGGCAGCTTTACGTTGTTTCTTTCGTAGGGTGCAAAGGTGGGTTTGTTTTTGATTTTGGCAAAGAGCTGGGAAAATTCTTCAAAGCTGCGGAGAATTTCCAGTTCCCGCTCCCCCAGTTGGTCCATGGCCTGGACGGCTGCGCTCTGGGCGTCTTCTAGTTCAAACTTGGCGTCCTGGTACTGGGTTTTGGCTTCCTCTACCCGTTCATTGGCTTCTTTCATCTTGGTAACGCCTTCAGCAGCGCTTTTCACCCCGGCGGCTCCTGCCAGCAGGGCAGCGGCGCCTAATAAAAATGGCAATGGCATTTTACTTCCCCCTTAGTTTTTTCAGTTCCCTGCAGCTTTCGTAATTGCGCTGCAGGTAGTCTTCGTAGCTCATGAGATCCTTGAAAAATACCTGGTAGCAGGCGTCCACCCGGCACAGAAGGGGTCTTTGTTCGTAGATGGAGCACAGGTTTCCTTTAAGATAGCGGCAGACGCCGCTGCCGTCGTGGAGGGCTTTATACAGCTCCGAGCGGTGGAGATTCCGGCAGCACTGGCCGCATTGGTCACACTGGAACATGGCGCACTTCCTTTCAAAAGGCCCGAATGGTCAGGGTTACCTGGCTGACGTTTTTGCCCAGGCTCAGGTACTCGCCATGGCCGATGCTCAGGCAGCCGTTGAAGGCCCAATCTACCTGGGGCACTTTGTCCCAATGGTAGAACTGGGCAAAGGCCTGGGGGCTGTCCCCGCTGCCCAGGCCGGACTGCTGCAATTTCACGGGGCTGCCGGGCAGGAGGACGATTTGGGAAACGGTATCGCCCTGAAACTGCACCACCAGCTTTTGGGGGGCGTAGTACCAGCCGTCCTGGGGATAGATGGGCAGCAGGTGGCCGGATTTGTCAGGCTGGCCCAGGGTGCGGGCTACCTGCTCCACGCTCATGCCCAGGTGGAGGCCTGCGGCGGATTCGTAATAGGGCAGCTGGGGCAGGCGGTGCAGGGTCTGCTGGCCGTTCAGGGTGAGATAGTCCTGGTCGTTGCCCAGAAGCTGCCAGTTAAAATACAGGGACCGGAGGCCGATGCTTTCCAGGATTTCCAGTCGGCCACTGGCCAGGGCTCTGCCTCCGGTAAAGTCCCAGCCGTTAACTACCTGGCAGCCATTGATGGTGCCGGCTTTGATGTCCAGAACCAGGTTCCCGTTGGCATCGTACCAGGGGCCTTCCATGGCCTGGAGCAGCACGTTCACGGTTTCCGGGGTCTGTTTGGTCAGAGCCTGGGCCTTTGGTGCCGGGGCATTCCCCCAGAGCAGCAGGGCCGCCAACAGGGCTGCCAGGGCTGTTTTTTTCTTCATAGGACTCCCCTCCTCACTTAAATTCCAGGACTGCGTCCTTGTCTTCCATAAAGCTGTCAAAGGTGCCCTGGTACGGCAGGGCAAAGCCCAAGGCCGCATACTGGCTGCGGAGGGCCTGGTTCAGGGACTCGGGGGTGGTCGCCTGCTGCAGCAGGGCCGCCAGCTCCTGATACCGGGCGGTTTCCTGGCGGAACCGGTCATAATCCAGCCGTTCCAGCTGGGCCAGGTAGTGTTTCAGGCTGGCATTGATGCGCCGGTAGGCGTCCAGCTGTTTCTGGAGGGGGGAGGCAATGCCCAGGCGCAGGGCGGCTTCTTTCACCACCAGCCAGGCCAGCCGGACCCAGGCTATCAGGTTCAGGCGCAAGATGAACAGGACCCAGTTGCCGCCGGATTTAATCAGGGCATCTGCTCCGTCCAGCAGGCAGAGGGCGGCGTGGCCCAAAAGCAGCATGAGCCGCAGGTCCTTGTGGCTGTCGTCGGGAACACAGTCCGACCAGGGCACGCCTTTGCCAAAGTGGCGGCGCAGGACCCAGAGCAGCCGGATGGACAGGTCGCACAGGGCCACGGGTATGGCCATGGTCAGGCCAAAGCGGGCGTCGTAGCCTTCCTGGAACACTTTGGTAGCCACGGTAGCCACAGTATTTCGGTACTGGCCTACGGGCAGGCTGCCGAAGTCGCACAGCTGGAAAAATTCGTAGAAGGGAATCACCAGGCCGCTGCCCCGTTTGGCTGCGCCGGAGCTGCCGGCTACGTCGGACATCAGGTGACCGAACCAGTTGGCTGTGCCGCAAAACAGTTTGGCAAGGAGGCTGCCGCCCTGGAGTTCGCCGGACTCGCTGCGCAGGGTAATCAGCTGGCCTTCTGACAAAAAGGTGGAGGTGCCGGTAAACTGGTCCAGTAGGGAAAAGAACAGACCTGCCAGGTCCGGGGCGTGGGCCAGGGATTTCATGTGGTGGTTTTTGGCCGCCATGGAGGAGAGGCCTGGCACTTTTTGGGCGTAGGGCTGGTCGTAATTCACCGGGAAGGTCCGCTCCAGAAAGCCAATGGCGCTGGCCACGCTGTGCTCTTTCCCCTGCCGGGGCGACCAGCCGCACAGATCGGCAAAGCCCATGACCGCCTTGTCCACCTGGGCGTCCGTCCAGGGCAGCAGGGCGCTGTCCGCCGGCGAACCCACCAGGAAAATATCCACCAGCCCCGCCAGGACGCCGCAGGCTGCTGCGGCAATATAGTCCGTGGTGTCGCAGCTATCCTCTGCAAAATACGACGTGCTGTCCCCCTCCGCCCCATCAGGTTGGAGGGGGACCTGGCCGGTAAAGCGCTGATAGAAATGGGTCATGGCGGGCTGCTCCTTGTTAGTGTTGTTGGTATATGGTTATTGTAGCAAATTTCTGTAAATTTAGGAAGAGGGGAGTCAGCGGGGTGTATACGTGGTTCAGCCCTACGGGCATCCTGGTTTTGAACCCCATCCGCCTTCCTGGCGTCAGGCACCTTCACTTGTCATTTAGCCGTTAAGCGATTGGTTAAGCGTATTAAAAGGGGGGTGAAGAGGAATAAGGGACAATAGATGAGTGGAAAAAGGTACTGGCCTACACTTTTCTGCGAAAAGTGTGCGGTGCTTTTTTAGAATATATGGACCCTCCGGGAATCCTGGATTTGAACTCCATCTGCCTTCCTGGCGTCAGGCACCTTCCTCTTCTCCTGTTCGCATAGCGAACAGGTAAGCGGAAGGCAGTAGCGGCGCTAGCGCCGCAAATAAGCTTGATTAAACTTCTATCGTCGCCTATGGCGACACTTCCTTCACCCTTGAAGGAAGCTTCCATACCACCACTGGTCAATTTTTAATCGTTACTATAGCGTCACCACTACATTCACTATCAAAAACACCTACAGAACCGACCAGCACGTTCCCATGCCCTCCCCGCCTACCAGGAAGGGGAGGGACGGGCCATACCAAAAATCCACGGGCCCTGGGTGGGGAAGGTTCCTTCTGCGGCCAAGGGCCGCTTGTATATTCTAAAAAAGCACCGCACAGTTTCGTAGAAACTGTAGCACGTTCTACTTTTTCTTCAACGCCTACTGCAATACCCTTGCTTATCCCCCATTATCACAAAAACTATTCCCATTTGCCAATTTAACCGTGAAAGGTCCTCTCGTCTTTCTTCTCTATAAACGAAGTACCGGGCGCTTCTTTTAGGGAAGCGTCCGGTACTTCAATGAGCTGCACAACTTGACTTGGGGTTGGATAGGCTGCTATAGGGTTTCACCGTGCAAATGCGCTGGGGTTAGTGCTGCTCAGTTGCTGCTATAGGCTGGTGCTATTGTCTTTGGGCCAAGAGCTGGGCAATCTGGGCCTTCATTTGGTCGATTTCGGCCTGCTGCTGGTTCAGCTTGGCTTCCTGGGCGGCTCTGGCTTTCTTCACTTGGTCCAGTTCGGCCTGGAGCTGAAGGATTTTCTTGGCGGCGGCTTTTCTGCTATAGTTTACGGCGTTGCCGGTTTTGCCCAGTTTGAAGGTGACGCCTACGTTGACCATGTTGTTGTCGTTGCCCATAGTGGTGCCCAGGCTGAAGATGGTGGATTCGTTGGGATGGTAATAGGCACCGACTGCAATGGCGTTGGCCGACCGGTAGTTGCCGTAGCCCATGGAAAAGTCCCATTTGTTATCCGGATCGAAGTCCGTTGGATGCAGGGCGGCCAAGGCGGCTGCACCAGCGCCTACTTTATCTATCCGGGAATCCAGGCCGTTGATCCGGTCACTGAGGCCATTGACCTGATTGCTGAATTGGTTCTGGAGCTGGTAGACCTGCCCGCCGTTCACGGCCTCTCTGGAGCCTTCGGCAATGGTGCCATCGGCAACGTTGGTGATTTTCTGGTTGTTCATATCGATGCCGTTCTCATTGATGGTGGGTCCGTTATTCACGTTCACGCTGCTGACTGCAAGGTCTTTGTTCAGGCTGACTATCAGGTTGGTTCCAGAAGCAGTGGTGGTGATGTTGGTTTTATCGCCAATGATGCTCAGCTCATCCGTCTTGTCAGGGGTCGTCAGTTCTCCTGTATCATCGGAAATCCGGGTACCAATCACCGTAGCTGCACCCGCATCGACTGTAGTCGGGGCCACAGCCATGGCCGCCTTCAAAACAACTGCCGGGGTGCCCGGGCTAAGAGGGTCGCTGGTCCCCGTATCGGAAGTAGTGGGCAATTTTACCGTACTATTGGGCGTAAAAGCAACTACGTTGGTACCGGTATTCTGGAAGTTAGCGCTGATGGTATAGGACCCATCCACATTGTTCTTCACCAGCCGGATGCCGTTGCCTGCCTTTAAGCTCACATTGGAGCTGCCGGTCTTGGATTCTACTGCTTTTAATTGGGCTACGTTTACCGCATCCGTATCGGCGGTACCGGCTGCTACGCCGGTAATCTGCCGGGTAATGCCGTTATTGGCGTCCCCTACAGAAACGGCGCCCCGGGTGGAAGTCCATACGTACGCTTCGCCGCTTTGGGTCACGCCGCTGGGTACATAGCCAGCCACGCCGGCATCCACAGAGGCAATAGATTCAGAGCCAAGGGCCACGCCGCCAGCAGCCGAAGCATTGGCGTTATAGCCCAGAATGGTTACGTTGTCCACGTTGGTAGTCAGGGTATCTGCTGCCGAGCCCAGAACCACGGAATTGTCCACGTCCGTCAGGGTCCGGTTGTCGCCCAGCAGCTGGGTATAGCTGGAATCCGTCAGCACGTTGGTGGAACCAATGGCCAGGGCGTTCTGGGATTTGGTGGAACTGTTGCCCACGCCGTCCAGGAACATCGCCGAGTCATTGGTGGACTGGTTGTTCACACCCATAACCTGGGTATTGGTGGAGGAATCAATCTCGTTGCCGCCGCCGACAACCAGGGCAGCACCGCCGGGGCTGGTACGAACACCCTCGATAAGTTTTTCCTGCATGGCTGATACAGAATCAGTTATCGTATCATAGGCGCCAATGGATACCTTTCCCAGAGAGTTCTTAATGGTATTGCCGGCACCCAGCACCACGGCGCCATTGCTGGAGTTCACCTTGTTGGCAGTACCGCCGATGTAGTTGGCTACGCCGGAATACATGTTGCTGAGGGATTCTGTCATGGATTCATTAGAGTTGAAGGACCCAATGACGGTAGAAAACGCATTTTTCATAGGATTATAAATTTTATCCATGCCTTCTGGGGTTAATGAGAAAGGCGCTGCATGGTACGGAGACGTTTGCACGTTGTAGCTGCCATAGGTGGTTGTGAAACCGCCATTGGTGTAGGAGTTGGTGCCAACCGTAGTAGAAGCCACGCCGCCAAACTGCGGCAACTGGCCCGCGGTGGTATCCCCGATGGCTACATTATTTTTTCTCAACGTAAAGTCACCCACAACAATAGATCCGGTCCGGGCATAGGCATTTTGCCCAATGGCAATAGTGGCAGGCAGGTTTTCTTTTGCCGCAGTATTACCATGAATATGATAGCCAGAACTAGTCTCTGTTGGCGTCTCTCCAAAGGACATAATGGATTCCTGAGTACCGCCGCCCACAAAGGCGATGGCATTTTCTCCAATGGCAATATTCGTGCCGTGATTCACAGGATTAATGTCATAGGTAACCGTCCCGCCGGCACCCTCTAGATCATTATTCACCGTAGGGTAAACAATTTCATCTGCTGCGAAGGTCCGGGGCATGCCAATACCAGCCATGAGCATCAGGGAAGCCAAAATGGAACATACCAGCCGGCGTTTCCGTCCCGATACGCTTCCGCTGCGTTTTCTCAGGCTGTAGGCCTTGCTTTTCTTTGTTCCGCTGTGGTTTACACCATTCTGCCGTTTCATGATAGCACCTCCCCTTGTTGTGCTGTGCGGTTCTTTTCCTCCTCTCGGTAATTGATGTTTTTCTTTTCTTGGAAATAGTGTTCTGAATTTACTGATATTTTTTGCTAGATTTCTGTCTTTTTCTCCTGATAGTTCTTGTGGTATGAGGAAATCAGCCGTTCATCCCGTTGTGCACTAAATAAAGTACATTTATACTTTATTTATCAGAATACTTTACCCTATATGAAACATTTTACAAGTATTCTTCCCTTCTTACTGACATTATAGTACTAAAGTGCATATTTTACAAATACACTATTATTTGTAAAATGAATTTTCTATAGCTTTTTGTAATAGAATAATTATTGTTTTCTATAGCAGCGGATGCTAAATGACTAAAACGGATAACAGCGTGGTATGGATAAACGTTATTGATGATGCAGGTATGGAAATTTGGCTTGGAACCCCATCCCGGACACGAAAAGCCGAGATTACTCTATTCATGCACGATTTGGATACTTCCCTATAAACGAAATTCCGGACGCTTCGTTTGGGAAAGCGCCCGGAACTTCAGGGAGTTGAACATATGAGGTTGGATAAACTTCTCATCTATATTCACAGCGCAGAAGCGCTGGGAAGGTTGCTGCGGTGAAGCAGCCTAGGATCGTGGCAAAGTTGTTTTTATACCATTAATCAACGCAGCTTGCCAGCCGCCGGCATCATAAGGTGAGGTCTGGACGTTGTTGGCAGGTGCGTTCGTATCAGCTGCTACAGAAGCTGTCGGAGCAGGATTCGTTGCAGAGGAAACGAGCTCTGCTGCAAAGGCCCGGGGTACGCCAATACCTGCCAGGAGTATTAGGACTGTCAAAATAGAGCCTACCAAACGGGGTTTCAGTCCCCGTACGCTGCTCAAGCTATCTGTATAACCGATCTGTGTCTTTTCTTGTGCCATTCTATTCTGCTGCTTCATAGTAGTCGCACCTCCCAGTGTTATGCTATGTGTTTTCTTCTTCAAATTTCGTTTGTTCAATTAACTTAACATATTTCTTCTGAATTTACTGATAATTTATGATTTCAATTTCTTCTTGTTTTTCCAGCTAAGACACTTGCACTGAGGAAATTAACCGCCGTGGTGTGATGTCCACTTATTTAATTACTTATGTACTTAGTTTAGTGCATTTTTTATGATTAAATAAACATATTTGTAGCATTTCCCTCTTTCTATTTGCATTATAGTATAGTTTTTGGCATAACACAAATACCATTTTGCTTGGAAAATTTAGTTTTGATAAAATTTTCGAATATAATTATTCTTATTTACTGTGGAGGTTAACGTAATTATTTACTAATTGAGAATGGTATGCTATAAATAACATTATTTGTGGTCGTAAGGTCAGCGAACATGAAGTGCTGTGGTGCCGGGTAGTCCCCGAGCGGTCGGTTTTGGATAGTAGTGCGGTCGGCGAACTTCCTGGTGCTGGTGCCGGGAATCCCCGCTCAGTCAGCCACTAAAGTGGCTGACTGCTCCCCCAGCGGTTCGCCGTGTTCCAATCAGCTACGTCCTGACGGACTTGCTTCTTGGACGGCTATCGCATGGGCCTTATTGACCAAACAGCCACTTGCAGAATTTGTTGGGCTGTTTGGATGCGGCCGCATAAAGGTAGGAGCCTTTAAATGGTCGTGCGGTCCACGGGAATGGGAGGTGACCGGGCCCGCAAAGCGGGCAGGAGCATATGCCCCTATTGGCGCCTACGGCGCCATTTTCCCAATGGGAAACGCTTGTCCCCTTTTGGGGCTAGTGCATGAAGGACGGTAGCTCAACTACAGAAAATTTGGCCGTAGCCAAATTTTAGCTGGAGAAAACTCTGTAACGGATTTTTGGTCGACATTCTCAACGGGTGTAGTGCAAGCATCCTACTTTTGAACCCCATCCTTGCCCCGCTCTATAGTTGGGGCGGGGCGTTCCTTCCCCTTCTCCAGTGCACGAGCAGTGCACTGGTAAGTGGAAGGCAACGGCCGGTGGCCGCAAAAGGCTTTGATAAACTTCTATCGTCGCCCATGGCGACACTTCCTTCACGCTTGAAGGAAGCTTCCATAGCAATTACTGGTCATCTTCTTATCAGCACCATGTTTTAGATTCTACTTGACCAGTGGTGGACTGGAAGCCTACCACAAGCGTGTGGTAGGTGTCAGCCGCTAGGCTGACGAAGGAAGTTTAAAGCCATATTTTATGCTTCAAAAAAATATAATCATATTGCTATTTCAATATTATTAGAACTCTCTTAGTCGCCTCCCGGCGCCACCTCTCTCACCTTTGATTGATGTCAACAATTCAGCACAACCACGTTTCTAAAATTACATTTTTCTGAGCACAACGTGGGGGAAACCAAGAAATCAAAAGTGCATTATTATTGCGAATTTTTCTCTAGAAGCTGACCTCGCGCGCTGGCGGGCGCAGGTGGCACTCGCCCTTCCCGTCGCACGTTGTGCGACACCCTCCCCATAGTGGTTCGCATTGGACCAATCAGCTGCGCTCTTCGAGCTTGCTTCTTGGAATGCTATCACAGAGGTCGCATTAGCCGGTCCTCCATTGCTGCCTTGATGTGGACGACCGGATGCGACTCCCAAATGTTGAGGGTTATAAGACGGAGAGTGCTCCTTCTGCGGCCAAAGGCCGCTAATAATTGATAAAAAATGATACCTGGATTAAACTTCTATCGTCGCCCCCGGCGACACTTCCTGAGCGGTTCGCTGCTAGCCAGTCATTTTCGCCCTACGGGCTCAATTTCTGGGCAGCTATCACATGGCTCGCGTATTCCAAACAGCTTTTGGAATACTTGTAGCGCTGTTTGGACGCGAACGCAACGTTTTACGGTCGCATCCAAATGTCAATCAGTTCCCCGAGGACATTTGGTATATGCGACCTATGTGATAGCCGTCCGTGAGCCGAACCCGTAGAGTGAAGGAGAACGGAGCACGGCGAACCACTCAGGAAGCTTCCAAGACACCACTGGTCAAGTGTTAATCATTACGATAGGCGTTACCACTACATGAGCTATCAAATCACCACTCGTAAAGGCCAGCACGTCCTCTGCCCTCCCCGCCTACCAGGAAGGGGAGGGACGGGCCATACCAAGAATCCATGGGCCCTGGGTGGGGCAGGTCCCTTCCGTACCCTTCGGCCGCAATATGGGTTGGGTTCGCTGGGTGACTGCTCTCTAACCGGCTTTCGCTTCATAAGAAAAGCACTGCCAGAAATGGAGTTCCATTTCCGGCAGTGCTTTTCTTATCTGGCATTGCTTTTTCTATTCTTATTTTCCTATCCGCAACAGTTCCTGGGCAAAGGTGCGGGTTCTTTCTGTCTTTTCTTGGTCCAGAAATACGGTGTTGTAGCCCAGGTGGCGTTCGCAATGGGCGCCGCAGTAGTGCAGCTGGCTATGGCGGCAATAGCGTTTCATGCCTTCTTCAAACAGGTCGGCGCCTTTTTCGGGGCGGTAGCCGCAGGTGAGGAGCAGGGCCAGGTTCTTGCCTTTCCACAGGGAGGGGCCGCGTTTGTCGCCGTAGTACATATTCAGGGCGTACACCAGCCGGTCCAGCAGGGCTTTCATGGGCGGGGTGCAGTACCAGGAATAGATGGGGGTTGCCAGTATCAACAGGTCGCTGGCCAGGATTTGGGGCAGCAGGGGGTTCAGGTCGTCCTGTTGGACGCAGGCGGCGGTGCTCCAGTCTTTCTGGCACCAGCGGCAGGCGGTGCAGGGGCGGATTTCCAGGTCCGGCAGGTTGATTTCGGTGACTTCTGCTCCGCTCTGGCGTAGTTCGTCAGCCAGGATTTTTTCCAGGGTGTTGGTGTTGCCCTGGGCCCGGGGGCTTCCTTTAAAAATCAGGACTTTCATGGTTATCCCTCCTTAGGCTCTGGGATACTGGTTGATGCAATAGGCCTGCATCAGGCTGTTTTCGCTGTTTTGGTAGGTATGGCGCAGGCTGGCGTCAAAGCGCAGGCTGTCCCCTGCCTCCAGGGTAAACACCTGGCCGCCTACAGTCATGGTGAGCTGGCCCTGCTTGACCAGCAGATACTCCAGGGCCGGGGCGGGGTGGCCTTCGGTCATGTGGCTGGCGCCGGGGTCCAGTTCCAGCAGGTAGATTTCAAAATCTCGGTCCTGGCTGGTGGGATAGTAGCAGCTGATCCGGTACTGGCCGGCTTCGTCCAATTGGGGGCGCAGGTCGGTATAGGCCACTTTTTGGACATTTTCCCGGGGCGGCTCCAACAGGGCCGAATAGGTGACGTGCAGGGCTGTGGCAATTTTCCAGATGGTATTGATGGTGGGGTTGGCTTTGCCGTTTTCCAGCTGGGACAGCACGGCCTTGGACACGCCGGTTTTCAGGGCCAGCTGGTCCAAGGACAGGCCCTGTTCCTTGCGAAGCTGCTGGAGGTTGTTGCCTATGATGGCAGAGATTTCCATATGGGGTCTCCCTCTCTGATGCCCGCACTTTTGCATTGCATAGCAGGGCACTATGGGTTATAATGTTCGATATAATGAACTTACGTTTAATATATCATTTTATCAGGGAGGAAGCAAGATGAAACTTAAAGCGCTGAAAGCGGCTTTCCCTTTTACCATACCGATTTTTGCCGGCTTCTGGTTTCTGGGCATGGCCTATGGGATTTACGCCCGGAGTGTGGGCTTCAGTTTTTGGTATCCGATGATTATGAGCATGACGATTTTTGGCGGCTCTTTGGAATTTATCACGGTGAGTATGCTGCTGATGCCCTTTGCGCCTCTGCAAACCTTCATTGTTTCGCTACTGGTCCAGGCCCGGCATCTGTTCTACGGGATTGCCATGCTGGACCGGTTCAAGGGGTTGGGGCTGAAGAAATACTACCTGATTTTCGGGATGTGCGATGAAACGTTTTCCATCAACTATACTGCGGATATTCCGGAAGACGTGGATAAGGGCTGGTTCATGGTATTTGTGACGTTGCTGAACCAGTTCTACTGGGTGTCCGGGGCTACGTTGGGCGGGCTGTTGGGGTCCTTTATCCGTATGGACACCAAGGGTATCGAGTTCGTGATGACGTCCATGTTTGCGGTGATTTTCGTGGAACAGGCCCGGAAGGAAACCACGCCCCTGCCGGCCCTGGTGGGCTTTGCCAGTGCCTTTGTGTGCCTGTGGCTTTTCGGGCCCCAGTCTTTTATGATTCCTACCATGCTGGCTATTTTGGCGCTGCTGACCCTGCTGCGCCGGCCTATTTCCCAAAGAGAGGAGAATTAAGATGAACCCATCCCCCATGCCTTTATTTGAACAAGGAATCACCATTGCCCTGTGCGTTGTGGGCACCATGCTGACCCGTTTCCTGCCCTTTTTGATTTTCTCCTCCAAGAAGCCCACCCCGCCCTACATTCAGTATTTGGGCAAGGCCCTACCCTGTGCAGTCTTTGCCATGCTGGTGGTGTACTGCCTGAAGGACGTGTCCCTGTTTACCGGCAGCCACGGGATTCCTGAGGCCATTGCGCTCTTGGTGACTGTTATCCTCCAATGCTGGAAGCGGCAGATGCTGATCTCCATTGCCGGAGGCACGCTGCTGTATATGTACCTGGTGCAGCAGGTGTTTGTGTGAAAGGATAAAGGCGTATCGTTCACTATCGATGAAGCTGTGAACGATACGCCTTTTTGGTGCAGAAAACGATGTAATTTTTGGGTTGATGCGGTCAGCGGGGTGTAGGTGTGGGGCGGGCCCATCCGAGGCGCTGCGCACCCCACCTTCCCGCAGTTGGACTGCTGTTGCTGCGGGAAGGCAAGCGGCCGGAGGCCGCAAAAAGCTTTGTTAAACTTCTATCGTCGCCCCTGGCGACACTTCCTTCACCCTTGAAGGAAGCTTCCATAACCGCCTCTGGTCAATTGTTAATCGTTACGATGGCGTCTCCACTACTGTAGCTAGCAACACTCTCATAACTGCGGCCGCCGGCCCCATGCCCTCCCCGCCTCCCAGGAAGGGGAGGGACGGGCCATACCATGCATGCAAAGGCCCTGGGTGGGGAAGGTTCCTTCTGCGGCCAAGGGCCGCAATACGTTTTGAGCTTTCTCCGTCAGCTTTTGGCTGACACCTCCAGGCATAGTACCAGCATAACAAAAAAAGCTGTAACATCAATGATGTTACAGCACCTGTTTTATATTGGTGCGGCCAAGAGGAATTGAACCTCCACGGGGTTGCCCCCACTAGCTCCTGAAGCTAGCGCGTCTGCCAGTTCCGCCATGGCCGCATGCAAACTATGGAATTGTAAAAGGTTGTCGCGTAAGTAATTGGTGCGGTTGGCGGGACTTGAACCCGCATGAGGTTGCCCTCACCAGCCCCTCAAGCTGACGCGTCTGCCTTTCCGCCACAACCGCAAAGTTGTGTGATTGTGTTTCGGTAAAAATTTGGTGCGGCCAAGAGGAATTGAACCTCCACGGGGTTGCCCCCACTAGCTCCTGAAGCTAGCGCGTCTGCCAGTTCCGCCATGGCCGCTTGTGTCTTATCTCGACAACAACGAAATTATATCATGTGGTTTGAACTTCGTCAACACTTTTTTAAAACTTTTTTTGAGAAATTTTTCCGGTGGTTTTGGCCCTAGTAATCTTTCAGGGAACGCTTGTATAACTGCTGGTAGCGATCCCGGTCCGCCAGCACTTTTCCAACATAGGACCGGGTCTCGCCCAGGGGTATCTGGGATATGTCTTTGAAGTCATAGTCCCAGCCGTACTGCTCCATCCACTCTTTGACGGTGCCCCGGCCTGCGTTGTAGGCGGCCAGCATGAGCACTTCGTTGCCGTGGAATTCGCTTTCCAGCTCGCTGAGATACCAACAGCCGAACTTGATGTTCAGTTCGGGCTTCAGCAGCAGTTCATCCCGAAAATTGGGGAAATCCGTACTCCGGGCAATCCAGGCGCCGGTTTCCGGCATAATCTGCATCAGGCCCAGGGCTCCCGTGTGGGATTCCGCGTCCGCCTTGAAGCCGCTTTCGTTTTTGATTACGGCTACGGCCAGGAACGGGTCCACCCGGTATTGGGCGCTGTACAGATGAATTTCCCGGGCGTAGGGCCAGTTATACACCAGCTTCTTTTGGGCAAAGTCCGTCCGCCAGACAAAAAAACTGGTAGTCAGCAGCAGCAGAAATACCAGCAGTGCTGGCAAGCAGCCCGGCCCTCGTCTCCGTCTTCTCGTTCTCAATAGGATCCCTCTCCAAATAGGCAAAACTGCCCTAAGGCAGCATTTTTCAACCAAAACAACCAATAATAGCCAATGATGCTATCTATATATTGTAACAAATTTTGCAGGCTACTTTCAACCATTCTTTGTTACAAATCGGTGACCCCTGCTAAACGGGTTCTGTAAAGAGGCCTAGCGCTGGGCTTTCTGCTGGGCCAGCACCTTTTCCAGGGCGGCCCGGGTCTGGGCATACAGGTCCTCCCGGGTACCGGAGTTGTCCAGGATTACCTGGGCGCGTTTTTTCTTTTCTTCTACGGGAAGCTGCCGGTCAATCCGGTCAATGACTTCCTGCCGGGTCATGCCTGACCGGAGCATGGCCCGCTGTATCTGCTGCTCCCGGTCCAGCACCACCAGCCACACCTGGTCCGTCAGGTGGTCCCAGCCGGTTTCCAGCAGCAGGGGTACATCCAGCACGGCCACGGGTGCTGCTGCGTACTGGCGCAGGAAGGCGTCCCGTTTTTGGGCAATGGCCCGGTGGACGATGGTGTTCAGGGTCGTTAGGGCCTTGGGGTCGTGGAAGGCCAGGTCCGCCAGCTTTCCCCGGTTGAGCTCTCCAGCCGGGGTAAGAATGCCGGGGCCAAAGGCCTCCTGGAGCTGCCGCAGGGTGGGTGAACCGGCCGCCTCCACCTGATGTCCGGCGGCGTCTGCGTCAAAAACGGGGATACCCAGTTCTTTCAGGTAGGCGCTGACCGTGCTTTTGCCTGAGGCAATGCCTCCGGTAAGTCCAATAACTGTCACTGCTCTCACCTACTTCTGGCAGTGGGGACAGTAGACGCTGCCCCTGCCTGCCACTTTGATCTGCACCAGGGGTGTGCCGCAGCGGAAACAGGGCTTGCCCTTCCGGTGGTACACCTGAAGGTACTTTACGTTGTCCCCCATTTCGCCATTGGCGTCCTGGTAGTTGCGGAAGGTGGTGCCGTGGTTTCTCAGGCCCTGGGCGATGACCTGGTTCACCCCGTCCACCACCTGCTGCCATTCTTTTTTGGTTATGCGGTTCACCCGGCGGGTGGGCCGGATGCCGGCGGCAAACAGGGCTTCGTCGGCGTAGATGTTGCCCAGGCCGGCAATATGGCTCTGGTCCAGGAGGAAGGCTTTGAGCACGGTGCTCTTGCCCTTGGCCAGCTGCCGCAGGTATTCCGCTGTCAGTTCGGGGGACAGGGGCTCCGGCCCCAGGGCCTCGTAGCCCGGGTCCCGTTTGTCGTCCTGGCCCAGGAGCTCCACCACCCCAAAGGTGCGAATATCGGTAAAGTACAGGTTTTCGTCCCCGCTGAGGAAAAAGGCCAGCCGGGTATAGGGCGGCTCGGGGTCGCCCTTTTTCCCGGCCAGCAGGGCACCGGTCATGCGCAGGTGCACCAAGAGATACCGGTCGTCTGCCAAATGGAGGGTCAGGTACTTGCCCCTGCGGCCTACACGGGTGATTTGGGCGCCCTGGACGGCCTTGGCAAAAACCTCCGGGGCCGGGTAATGGACCATTTGGGCAGGTCCAGCCGGACGCCCAGGATGGTTTTCCCGTCCACGTGGGGGCCCAGGCTCAGCCGTACTTGTTCTACTTCTGGTAATTCCGGCATGCTTTCACCGCTTCCTTATTTGGCCAGGGCCCAGTTAGTGCCGGTGGCTACATCGGCCACCAGGGGCACCTGGAGCTTTACGGCCTGTTCCATGGTTTCTTTCACCAGCTTGCCCACCTGCTCGGCTTCGTCCTGGGTGACTTCCAGCACCAGTTCATCGTGAACCTGGAGCAGCACCCGGCTCTTGACGCCGGCTTCCTGGAGCTTCTTTTCCACCTGGAGCATGGCAATCTTGATGATGTCTGCTGCGGTGCCCTGGATGGGGGTATTGATGGCGGTGCGTTCGGCAAAGCTGCGCTTATTGAAGTTGGAGGCGTGGATGTCCGGCAGGTAGCGCCGGCGGCCGAACAGGGTTTCCACGTAGCCCAGGTCCCGGGCCTTTTGTTTTTCCCGTTCCATATATTCCTTGACGCCGGTGTAGCGGGCAAAGTAGCTGTCGATGTACTGGGCCGCTTCCGCCCGGGAGACCCCCAGCTGTTTGGCCAGGCCAAAGTCGCTGATGCCGTAGATGATGCCGAAGTTCACGGTTTTGGCCTTGCTGCGCATATAGGGGGTGACTTCCTCCAGGGGCACACCAAAGACCTCGGAGGCGGTGCGGGCGTGGACGTCCTGGCCATGACGGAAGGAGTCCAGCAGCAGCTCGTCGCCGGCAATGCTGGCCATGACCCGGAGCTCCACCTGGGAATAGTCGCAGGACAGCAGCAGGTCGTAGCCTTTGCCGGGGACAAACATGGCCCGCATGCGCTTGCCCACTTCCGTACGGGTGGGAATGTTCTGAAGGTTGGGTTCCGTGCTGGACAGCCGGCCGGTGACCGTGGCCATCTGGTTAAAGTGGGTGTGGATCCGGCCTGTCACCGGGTTGATCAGGGGATGGAGGCCCAGCAGGTAGGTGGACAGCAGCTTGGACAGCTGCCGGTATTCAATGAGGGTTTCTATCAGGGGGTGTTCGCCCTGGAGGGCTTCCAGCACGGACACGTCGGTAGAATACCCGGTTTTGGTCTTTTTGATGATGGGCAGGCCCAATTTTTCAAAGAGGATGACGCCCAGCTGCTTGGTGGAGTTGACGTTGAACTCCTCCCCTGCCTGGTTCCAGGCCTGCTGCTCCAGGGCAGCCACCCGGCCGGTCATTTCCTTGGTGACTTCTTCCAGCATGGCTTCGTCTATGGCGATGCCCCGGTATTCCATCAGGGCCAGGTTTTCGGTCAGGGGCAGCTCGATGTCCTGGTACAGCTGGGTCTGGTTCCGGTCCTCCAAAAAGCCCCGGAGGAGGGGCACCAGGGCTGCCGCGTCCTGGGCGGTGCCGCCGTGCCCATGGGGCAGAAAGGTTTCCGCCAGCCGGGTGAGCTCATAGGAATTTTCCCCGGGTTCGTACAGGTAGGCGGCCAGTTCCGGGTCGTCTGCCACGCCCAAAAGGTGACTTCCCTGCTCCAGCATATATTTGTACAGTTCCTTGGGATTGGGAATGGCTTTTTTCACCACAGGGTCTGCCAAAAGTTCCAGGGCAGCGGCCTTGCTGCTGTCCGTAACCTTCCAGACGTACTCCTTGTCCCCCAGAACCAGGTTCAGCTGTTCCAGGGTACGGTGGGGCAGGTCGCCGGACAGGGCATAGGTCAGGGCCAGTTCTTCGCCGGCCTGACGGATTTGCTGCAGCAGGTCCTGGGCCTCTGCCTGGGTGGTGATTTCCACCTGGGGCAGGGCCGGGGCAGCAGCTTCCACCTGGGTTCCTGCAGCCTCAGCGGCGGCGTCCCCTTCCTGGCTGCCCAGCACGGGCAGAAAGCGGTTCCACAGGTTCTTGAACTGGAGTTCCTGCATCAGCTTCCGGCTTTCGGCGGTCATGCCGGTCAGGGCGTAGGCCTTGGGGTCCCGGCTGATTTCCGGCACGTCCAGGCAAATGGTGGCCAGATCCTTGGACAGGAGCGCCTGGTCCCGGTAGGTTTTGAGTTTTTCCTGAAGGGACTTGCCTTTGACGTCGGCGGCATGGTCCAGGACGTTTTCCACGGTCTGGTACTCCGTAACCAGCTTCAGGGCCGTCTTGGGGCCCACCCCCGGCACGCCGGGAATGTTGTCGCTGGTGTCCCCCATGAGCCCTTTCAGCTCGATAATCTGCCGGGGCACCAGGCCCTGGTATTCGGCCTTAAAGGCGGCCTCGTCGTAGATGCCCAGGTTGGAGATGCCTTTTTTGGTAAAGTACACCTGGACATTGTCGCTGATCAGCTGGAATTCGTCCCGGTCCCCGGTGACAATTTTCACCTGCACATCCTTGGGGGCGGAGGCAGCCAGGGTCCCGATGATGTCGTCGGCTTCGTAGTTGTCCACTTCCAGGGTGGGAATGCCCATGGCCGTTAAAAGGCGAATGGACAGGGGGAACTGCTCTTTCAGTTCCGGGGGCGTAGCTTTGCGCTGGCCCTTATAGGCTTCGAATTTCTCCGTCCGGAAGGTTTTCCGGGACTTGTCGAAGGCCACGGCCATGTAGGCCGGTTTCAGCTCCTGGAGGAGTTTCAGCAGCATATTGCACAGGCCGTACACAGCTCCCGTAGGCACCCCGGTGGGGCTGGTCAGGGGAGGCAGGGCGAAAAAGGCTCTGTGAATCAGACTGCTGCCGTCTATAATCAGGAATGTTTCTTCCATAGTACACCATCCTTTGCTCAGATACTTCCATTATACGATATCCCCGGACCCCATGCAAAAAGCATTTTGTTTGGGGTTGCCAGCTAGTGGCGTTCCTCAGTTTTGCTTATTGTTCCTGCAAAAAATTTTAGCCATTTTTGCGGCTCACTTTCCCACCAGGAGAAAGCGGAAGGCCGCCAACTAAAAATAACCTGTATTATTTAGTACAAAAATGGTATAATTTATCCATAAAATTTGGTATTCTGTCAGGGATTCTTGACGCACCGTGGAGTTGGTGATACCATTTTTATACTGTTTTTTTATTTGCCGCATATTTCAGGTGCAGCAATATCTTAGGAGGTCTTTATTATGGAGTACAAGTTTGCCAAGCGGATGGATTCCATGCAAGCATCCGCAGTAAGAGAAATCTTAAAAGTAACCCAGCGTCCGGAAGTGATTTCCTTCGCTGGCGGTCTGCCTGCCCCAGAGCTGTTCCCGGTAGACGAAATTGCCAAGGTTTGCGCTGAAGTCTGTAAGGACGAAGGCCGCAAGGTGCTGCAATACGCTACCACCGAAGGCAATCCTGGCCTGCGCCAAAAGATTGCTGACCGCACCAACAGAAAGTACAAATCCAATCTGAAGGCTGAAAACATCCTGATCACCACCGGTTCCCAGCAAAACCTGGATCTGGCCGGCAAGATTTTCTTTGATGAGGGCGATGTTGTGCTGATGGAAAGCCCCACCTATCTGGCTGCCATCAATGCGTTCAAGGCTTACGGCCCGGAATTCAAAGAAGTTCCTACCGATGAAAAAGGGATGATTCCTGAAGAACTGGAAAAGATTTTGGCTTCCACCCCTAAGATTAAGCTGATTTATGTCATTCCCGACTTCCAGAACCCGACCGGCATTTGCTGGACCCTGGAACGCCGCAAGGCATTTATGGACCTGATCAATAAATATGAAGTTCCTGTACTGGAAGACAACCCCTACGGCGAACTACGCTACGATGGCGAAACCCTGCCGTCCCTGATGAGCATGGACACCAAAGGCCTGGTCATGGGCATGGGCACGTTCTCCAAGACCTTCTGCCCCGGCCTGAGAATTGGCTGGCTGGCTGCCAACACCACCCTGCTGGCTGAATTTGTGAAGGTAAAGCAAAGCGCCGACCTGCACACCTCCGCTTTTGACCAAGCCATCATCGACCGCTACATGGACGAATACAGCCTGGACGAACACGTCAAGGAAATCAACGCCTTGTACAAGCATCGCCGTGACCTGCTGATCAAGACCATGGAAGAAACCTTCAAGGACGGCACCACCTGGACCCATCCCGATGGCGGCCTGTTCCTGTGGCTGACCTTCCCGGAAGGCGTCAGCGCCCGGAAAGTCTTCGACAAATGCATCGAAAAGAATGTGGCCGGCGTGCTGGGTGAATTCTTCTACCCCAACGGCCATAACGACCATCATATGCGCATCAACTATTCCAATATGCCTGACGACAGAATCGTGGAAGGCATCCACAGAATGGCTGCTGCCCTGCAGGAAGTTAAAGAAGGAAAATAAACTCTGCGGTTGAAAGAGCTGTGAAAAAAAAGCTTGCGAACAAATTTGCGTTCGCAAGCCTTTTTTTATTGTTCGTTATAGCCGTTATCTACACCTCAAAACTTCCTCCGAGACCCTGCGGGCCCCACCTCCTTAGCGGTTCGCGGCTCGCTGCTCAGCTGCGTCCTACGGACTTGCTTTGCAGGCCGCTATCGCATGGGCCTTATTAACCAAACATCCTTTGGAAGGATTTGGGGATGTTTGGATGCGGCCGCAACGCTTTACGGTCGCATCCAAATGTCAATGCTGTTTTTCAAGGACATTTGGAATATGCGACCTATGTGATAGCCGTCCGTGAGCCGAACCCGTAGGGTGAAGGAGAACGGAGCACGGCGAACCACTCAGGAAGCGTTCATATCCACTACTGGCCATGTGATAAAAAGGTATATTGCAATCATCTACGTACTATAATTTCTTTTCCTATACCCGTTTAGCACATGGCTCTATGGGCCTAAGACTGGCCCCTTCAAACGTTGCGCTCACATCCAAGAGCAAATCAGTTAGTCAAAAGGCTCTTGGTTCATGTGAGCCATGTGATAGCAGCCCAAGAAGCGAGCTCGGAGAGCAAAGCTGATTGGAGCGCTGCGAACCACTGGAGGGGCTGGCAGCCTGCAAGGCTGACTGAGGAAGTTCAAATTAGGCCGCAAACAGCCCGCGGCTTATCCTACGGGCTTACTTTGCCAGCAGGTGTACAAACTTTGGTTCCTACTCTTTCCAACAGGGTGTCTCAAGGCCCAGGACTTTCTGGCTGTCAAAGGGTGCCTTGGGGTCCCGGTCCTTGCGGACGTAGTCCTGGCAGGCGGCCTGGACCAGGGCAAAGCCTTTGTGCAGCAGCGGCACGTTGCAGTACACCATAAGGATATTGGCCAGGTCGGAGAAGGCCCACAGGTTCCCCAGGTCGTAGCCGGCGATGTTGACCAAGATGCCAAAGGCGGCTACCAAAAGGCACAGGCCCCGGACGGCATTGGTCAGGGTCTGGCTGCTCCCCAGCCGGGCGGCGGCGATTTCGGAAAAGGACACCATGCCGATGAGGCAGGTGTAGGCAAACAGGCAGAAGCACAGGGTCAGCGCCAGGGTCACGGCCAGGTTCAGGCTGGTACCCGGGGTGAGTTCCGCCACGGAAATCAGATACTTGGGAAGTTTCCCCGCTTCCGTCCAGGCTGCCGGGTCCTTGGTCCACACATGGGCCATGACGATGATAAAGCCGGTCATGGTGCAGATGATATGGGTGTCCAGCATGACCCCGGCCGCAGCCAGCAGGCCCTGTTCACAGGGGTGGTTGTCATCAGCGGAAGCGGCGGACATGGTGATGGTGCCCTGGCCGGCTTCGTTGGACATGAGGCCCCGCTTCACGCCCTGGACCAGCACGGTGCCAAAGACGCCCCCAAAGAAGGCATCAGGCCGAAAGGCGCCCCGGAACACTTCCTGGAAGAAAAAGGGCACGGATTGGACATTGGCGAAGATCAGCAGCAGCACGGTGCCCACGTACACCACGGCCATCACCGGCACCATTTTATTGGTAGCCCGGGTGACCTTCTGGATGCCCCCAAAGGCCAGTACTCCGGTAAAGACCAGCACCACCAGGGCGGCGGCGTAGTAGAAGAAAGAATTGGTAGGAATGGTGCTGCCGGTGACCATTTCGGCGATGGCTCCCAGGGAGGACACCACGTTGAAGCCTTGGGCGGGCAGGCAGCCCAGGGCATAGAAGATGTACAGGCAGGAGAGCAAAATCCCCGCCAGCTTTTTGCCTCCTAGCAGTTCCCGACCGTAGAAGGGCAGACCCCCTACAAACTCCCCGCCCCGGCGTTCCTTAAACAGCTGGGCCAGGGTGGCTTCCACAAAGGCGGTGGCCATGCCAAAGAAGCCGGAAACCCACATCCAAAACAGGGCCCCGGGACCGCCTACGGCAATAGCCCCGGTAACGCCCAAGATGTTCCCCGGCCCCACCCGCATGGCGGAGCTCAGGAGAAAGGCCGCCAGGGGCGAAATCCCCGTGCGGACCTGCTGCCGCCGAGCCAGGAGCCGAATGCCCCGCCCCAACTGGGTCACCTGGACAAAGCCCAAGCGCAGGGTGAAATACACCCCGGAGCCCACCAGCACCAAGATGGCCAGAGAAAAGCTGCCTAAAAGGGGCAGACTTTTGTACCAGCCGAACATAGTAGGAAAATCCCAAAAGAAATCCGATAACGGCCCTACAAAGTGCAGAACCGAATTGACCCAGGCAAAAAGCCCTTCCATGTCCACCATCTCCCTTGTTATTTTGTAAAATAATTTTCTGAATAATTACTCTTCTACTATAGCACATTCTTCCAGCCAGATACATGGCTGGAGCTATTTTCTTTTTTCCCCGCTCTACTTTGTACAATTGATGTAATTCTTGCCTTTTTAACTGAGTTTTCATTTTTTTGCTGGGATGCTTCCTAAAACGCTAAAACATATTACGAACCTATAATGCCTACGGCATTTTCAAAGAAGCTTTTATTGCGGAAACTAATCTTATAGATTATAAAAGGAGTAAAGAGGAATGAGAGACTGTAGATGATGAGAATAAGGAAATGGCCTACACTTCTCACAGATCATTTAGCTGATAATCAATTGATTTAGCGTTAAAAAGAGAGGCTGAAGAATAAGAAACAATAGCTGAGGGGCACAAGGAAATGGCCTACACTTTTCACTGGTCATTTTGCTGATAAGCGTTTGGTTAAGTGTAAAAAGGGTATGATGAGGAATAAGAGACGGTAGATGATGGAAATAAGGAAATGGCCTACACTTTTCTGCGAAAAGTGTAGAGGTGTTTTTGGGAATATATGGCCCGCGGGAGCGGGCGGAAACCCCATCCTTGCCCCGCTTTATGATTGGGGCGGAACGGAAAGAGTTTATAATTGAAGGCGGATTGGGCCTACACTACCATGGTCCTTGCACTAGCCCATTGCAAGGAACGGAAACAATGGAAACACGCCTACAAGGCCCCCTGTTATCCCAGGGGCCTTGTATCATTTCATCTCTATACAAAAAATGGCACTGCTCTACGCAGTGCCAAAAAACTGGAAAACATGTTGCAGGTGTTTTCCTATCTTGTTATAGCTGCCGCCTTACGCAGCCGTTTAGCCTTTTCCTCCGCTCCCCCAGCTGTCCTTATTTCCCGAACTCCGCGTACAGGGCAGGCAGGATCTGGGACAGGCGGGTAAACTCGATCATATCGTGCATGGACATGGCAAAAGCGCCTTGAAGCAGTGCTTCCTCCGGGACTGCCGGGGCCTGTTTGAGGGCTGCTTCCACTTGCTGGGCGAGTCCCGTCAGCTTTGTCATGCCCCTGTGGGTCCCCAGCCAGTAGTGGGAAATCAGTTCCAGGCCGCCGGGGACTTCCCGGCCCAGGTGGAACATCATGCCGGAGGGCACGCCGGGGCTCTGGGGCAGATCGGACCAGCCGCTGGCGCTAAAGCCATAGCCGCCCTGCTGCCAGGTTTCCTGGGTAAGTCCCAGGGCAAAGGGATCCCGGAAATGGATAGTCACATTCAGGAGCTGGTCGCCGGTGAGCTCCACCACCTGGTTGGGATTTTCCGGGTCATAGAGCTTTTCGGCGTAGGTTTTGGCTGGGTCTTCCAGCCGTTCTGGATAGGGCACCCGGTTCCGGACATGGGCATAGGGGGACCAAAGAGCGTAGCGCTCGTCATGCCCCATATGCCAGGCAAACCACCATTCCAGCATCTGGGCAGTGGCCCCGGGGAAAAAGTGCCGGCTGAAGGAGCAGATGATCCGGCCACTTTCAGCATTTCCCAAAAGCCCGTACCCGGCCACCGGCAGGTTGTAGGGCTGCTGGAACAAGCGGTTCAGTTCTTCCCTAGTAGGCGCAAACAGGGCTTTTTCCGGCAGGGGTGCCCATTTCAGGGCTTCCACCATAGCCACAGGGACTTCCAGAGTGTCGGCCAGGTATTTTTCGTAGGGGGTACCGGCCACCAGTGCCCGGTTCTTTTGGTGCTGGGCCACATATTCCGGTGGATACCAGGTCAGCAGGGTATTTTTTTCAGCGTTCATACAAATTCCTTCTTTCTTCAGGCAGGTTCCGGCAATTTCCGGGTACCTGCCAAAAAAATACCCCTCCGCTAGGAGAGGTACTTTTTTGTTATGACTGCGAAACTTCTCACAGGGAGTTTCGTCTTATAACCGTTCTTGCAGTTCTGCCAAAATGGCTTTCTGTTTTTCCAAAGCTTCCTTGCCCAGGGCGATTTGCTTGGCATTTTCACTGGGGGCAGGGCCGCCGTAGGAGGTCCGGGCTGCTACGCAGTTTTCGGGCTTCAGGCATTCCAGCAGGTCTTCTTCAAACAGGGGGCACATAGCTTTGTATTCTTCCATAGTCAGCTGGCCCAGATATTTGTGCTCGGCAATGGCTTTGGCCACGGCCTTGCCCACCACTTCATGGGCTTTGCGGAAGGGCATGCCCTTGCGCACCAGGTAGTCGGCCAGGTCGGTGGCGTTGGAGTAGTCCAGATGGACGGCTTCGGCCATGCGTTTTTCGTTGACGGTCATGGTCAGGATCATATCCCGGTAGACGGTCAGGGAGAACTTCACGGTATCCACCGTATCGAAGAAGCCTTCCTTGTCTTCCTGGAGGTCCTTGTTGTACGCCAGGGGCAGGCCTTTCACGGTGGTGAGCAGTGCCATCAGGCTGCCAAACACCCGGCCGGTTTTGCCTCTCACCAGCTCGGAGATGTCCGGATTCTTTTTCTGGGGCATCATGGAGGAACCGGTGGCGAAGGCATCGTCCAGCTCGATAAAACCGAACTCCGTGGAGGACCACAGGCACATTTCTTCACTGAGCCGGGACAAGTGCAGCATCAGGACGGAAGCAAAGGACAGGAAGTCCAGTACGTAGTCCCGGTCGCTGACGGCGTCCATGCTGTTGCCGTACACCTGGGAAAAATGCAGTTCCTTGGCCACCTGGAAGCGGTCAATGGGCAGGGTGGTGCCGGCTACGGCACCTGCGCCCAGGGGCATGATGTCGGCGTCTTCCCACACCCCATGGAGGCGGCGGAAATCCCGGCGCAGCATATTAAAGTACGCCAGCAGATGGTGTCCAAAGGTAATGGGCTGCGCTCTCTGGAGATGGGTATAGCCGGGCATCAGGGTCTTCAGGTGCTTTTCCGCCATGGTCAGCAGGGCTTCCTCAAAGCGGATCAGCAGGTCAATGACCTCGGTGACTTCCCGTTTCATGTACATATGCATATCCAGTGCCACCTGGTCGTTGCGGCTCCGGGCTGTATGCAGGCGCGCACCGGCGTCCCCGATTTTTTCCGTCAGGGCGGCTTCCACGTTCATGTGGATGTCTTCCAGCTCGGTCTGGAACTGGAAGGTGCCGGCTTCGATTTCGGCCAGGATTTCCTTCAGGCCCTTTTCAATCTGGGCCACGTCTTCCTGGCTGATGATTCCGGTATTGCCCAGCATATGTGCATGGGCAATGCTTCCCCGGATATCTTCCTTGTACAGCCGCTGGTCGTATTCAATGGAGGCGTTGAACGCATCCACCAGGGCATTGGTATCTTTACTGAATCGTCCACCCCAAAGCTTCGCCATTATTTCAACTTCCCTTGTTTCATCAGAGCTCTTACCGTCAGCGGCAGGCCAAACAGGTTGATGAAGCCTTGGGCATCAGCCTGGTTGTACACTTCGTCTTCGCCGAAGGTGACGTATTCCTTGCTGTACAGGGAGTACGGGCTGGTAGTGCCGGCGGTGATGATGTTGCCTTTGTACAGCTTCAGTTTCACAGTACCGGTAACGGTCTTTTGGGTTTCGTCCACGAAAGCCTGCAAAGCTTCCCGCAGCGGGGAGAACCACATGCCATCGTAAACCAGTTCTGCATAGCGGATGCCGATGGTTTCCTTATAGTTGAAGGTAGCCCGGTCCAGGCAGATGTTTTCCAGTTCGTTGTGGGCATAGTAGATGATGGCGCCGCCAGGAGTTTCGTAGACGCCTCTGTCCTTCATGCCTACCAGACGGTTTTCTACCATGTCGCTGATGCCAATGCCATTGCGTTTGCCGATTTCGTTCAGGGTTTCCATCAGTTCTACAGCGGACATTTTCTTGCCGTTAACGGCAACCGGTACGCCCTGTTCAAAGTCCAGGGTAATGTATTCGTCCTTGTCCGGAGCGGCTTCCGGAGTCTGGGTCATGATGTAGATTTCGGATTTCGGTTCGTTGGCCGGATCTTCCAGGTCGCTGCCTTCGTGGGACAGATGCCAGATGTTCCGGTCCATGCTGTAGTCCTTTTTCTTGGTTACAGGCACGGGAATGTTATGGGCAGCTGCATAGTCGATGGCGTCTTCTCTGGATTTGATATCCCATTCTCTCCAGGGAGCAATGACTTTCAGTTGGGGAGCCAAAGCCTTGATGCCCAGTTCGAAACGCACCTGGTCGTTGCCTTTGCCGGTAGCGCCGTGAGCGATAGCGTCAGCGTTTTCCTTCAGGGCAATGTCCACCAGGTATTTGGCGATAATGGGACGGGCAATGGAGGTACCCAGCAGGTACTTCTTTTCATAAACGGCACCGGATTTTACCATGGGCCAAGCATATTCCTTCAGGAATTCTTCCTTCAGGTCCAGAATGTAGGCTTTGCTGGCACCGGATTTGATGGCTTTGTCATGGACAGGAGCCACTTCTTCCCCTTGGCCGATATCAGCCGTTACGGTGATGACTTCACAGTTGTTGTAGTTTTCCTTCAGCCAGGGAATGATACAGGAAGTATCCAAACCGCCGGAATAGGCCAATACGACTTTTTTAATGTCTTTTTTATCCATGCTATGCAATCTCCTTTTCGTTAATACGCTATCTACATACTTTACAACACTTCGTCACTCATTAGCAAGGCCATAATGGCTTTTTGTACATGAAGACGGTTTTCTGCTTCGTCAAATACCGCAGAATGGGGTCCTTCGATGACCTCGTCGGTGATTTCTTCCCCTCTGTGGGCAGGCAGGCAGTGGAGCACCATGGCGTCCGGCCGGGCCACGCTCAGCAGTTCGGCGTTGATCTGGTAGTCGTGGAGGGCTTTCACCCGGACTTCCTTTTCCGCTTCTTCGCCCATGGAAGCCCAGACGTCGGTGTAGAGGACGTCGGCGCCTTTGGCAGCTTCATACAGGTCTTCTTCTACCTTGATGGTGCAGCCGGTGATGGCTGCGTCCATTTTGGCCATATTCACAATCTGGGGGTCCGGCTGGTAGCCCTTGGGGCTGGCGCAGACCATGTTCATGCCCACCTTGGCGCAGGCGAACATCAGGGAATGGGCCATGTTGTTGCCGTCCCCTACGTACACCAGCTTCCGGCCCTTGAGCACGTCCTTGTATTCCAGGATGGTGAACATATCGGTCAGGGCCTGGCAGGGATGGAGCAGATCGGTGAGGCCGTTGATGACCGGAACACTGGCATAGTCGGCCAGTTCCTTGACGGCTTCGTGGGAATAGGTCCGGATCATAATGCCGTCCACAAAGCGGGACAGTACCCGGGCGGTATCTTTTACCGGTTCGCCCCGGCCAATCTGGGAGGTGGACTCGGTCATGTAGATGGGGTGGCCGCCCAGCTGATGGAAGCCGGTTTCAAAGGAAACCCGGGTCCGGGTGGAGGCTTTGGAGAAAATCATGGCCAGTGTTTTGCCCTTCAGGTATTCATGGGGTTCGCCCAGTTTTTGTTTCTTTTTCAGTTTGCGGCTGACATCCAGGATGGTGGCGACTTCGCCTACAGACAAATCATGGATGGAAATCAGATCTTTATTTCTTAAAGCCATGTTCTTCCCCTCGTTTTCTTTAGAAGTCTGCCAGGAGTTCATCCAGACCCTGGAGCAGTTTGTCGATGTCTTGTTCGGTAATAATCAGCGGCGGTACAAAACGCAGGACGTTCCCCGCCGTGCAGTTGATGATAAGGCCTTTTTCCAGGCAGCCCTTTACCAGGGAGGCGCCGGGTTTGGAAAGCTCCGCCCCCAGGATCAGGCCCATGCCTCTTACGTCGGTGATTTTGTCCGGATACTTGGCCTGAAGGCCTTTCAGCCCGGCCTTAAAGTATTCGCCGGTTTTGGCAGCCTGCTCGTCTAGGTGCAGCTTCTTCATTTCGCTGATGGCCGTATAGCAGGCGGCGCAGGACAGGGCGTTGCCGCCGAAGGTGGACCCGTGGTCCCCAGGGGCGAACACGTGGGCCAGACGCTCGGTGACCAGGAAGGCTCCCATGGGGAAGCCGCCGCCGATGGCTTTGGCGGTGGTCATTACGTCGGGCTTAACGCCGCTGTACATCCAGGCAAACCAGAAACCCGTGCGGCAGACGCCGGTCTGGATTTCGTCAAACATCAGGAGGGCATCGTGCTTCTGGCACAGCTCCTTGGCTTTTTCCAGGTAGCCGGCCGGAGGTACGTGGACCCCGCCTTCCCCTTGGATGGGCTCCAGCAGCACGCCGCAGACCTCATCGTCCATGGCCGCTTCCAGAGCCTTCACGTCCCCAAAGGGCACGTACACAAAGCCTTCCGGCAGAGGGTTCAGCCCTTCGTGGTAGTGTTCCTGGCCGGTGGCGGTCAGGGTTTCCATGGTGCGCCCGTGGAAGGAATCCAAGGCGGTAATGATCTTGAATTTCTTGGGGCTCTTTTTCACGCCGTATTTCCGGGCCAGCTTGATGGCCCCTTCGTTGGCTTCGGCGCCGCTGTTGCAGAAGAACACCCGGTCGAACTGGGCGGCTTCGCACAGCTCCTTGGCGGCCTTGGCCTGGATTTCGGTGTAGAACAGGTTGGAGCAGTGCAGCAGCTTGCCAGCCTGTGCGCTCACGGCGTCCACCAGGGGCTTGTAGTTATAGCCCAGGGCGTTGACGGCAATGCCGGCCAGAAAGTCGGTGTATTCCTTGCCGTCGGCGTCGTAAAGATGAACCCCTTCCCCGTGGTCCAGGGCAATCTGGTTTCTGCCAAACACCGGCAGATAATAATGGTCCGTTTGTTCAATAATTTCTTTTGTATTCATCGGCACAATCTCCTGTATATTCTTGCATTAGTCTCTGACCACTTCGGTACCCACGCCCTTGTCGGAGAAAATCTCCTGGAGGATGGAGTGTTCCTGGCGGCCATCGATGATGTGGGTCTTCACAGCGCCCCCGGACAGGGCGGCGATGCAGGCCTTCACCTTGGGGATCATGCCCCCGTCGATGCTGCCCTTCACAATCAGTTCCTGGGCCTTTTCAAAGGTCAGGGTGGACAGGAAGGTGGACTCATCGTTGTGGTCTTCGTAGATGCCCTTCACGTCGGTGAGCATCAGCAGCTTTTCGGCCTTCAGGGCCCCGGCTACCTCGCCGGCTACGCTGTCGGCGTTGATGTTGTAGGTCTCCCCGTCTTCCCCAATACCGGTGGGGGCAATGACGGGAATGTAGTCATGGGCCAAAAGCAGGTTGATCAGGTCCGTATTGACCTTTTCCACCGTGCCCACGTAGCCGATGTCCACCAGGTTCACCTGGCCGTTTTCGTACACATCAGCCAGATGTTTCTTGGCTTCCAGCAGGCGGGCGTCCTTGCCGTTCAGGCCAATGGCGTTGCCCCCCAGAATATTCAGGCGCCGCACCAGGTCAGTGTTGGTTTTGCCCACCAGGGCCAGTTCGGCGATTTCCACCGTTTCTTTATCGGTAACCCTAAGACCGCTGACAAACTCGGATTTCTTGCCGGCTGCCTTCAGCATGGCGGTAATTTCCGGGCCGCCGCCGTGGACCACCACCGGCTTCATGCCGGCGCAGTGCAGGAACACGATATCTTCCAGCACCTTGTTTTTCAGCTCATCGTTCAGCATGGCGTTGCCGCCGTATTTCACCACAACCGTTTTGCCCTTGAAAGCGCTTAAATATGGCAGTGCTTCAACTAAGATATTCATTTCGTTGTTTTTTATCTGCATATTTCTTCCTCCTCAAAATGGGTTTCCCGTTTTGTCCGACCCTCATCGGTAGTCGGAGCCATAGTTGGCACGCTTCACCAGGACACGAGTTTTTCCGTCGTTCACCCTCGGCTGCGGGCAGGGGAAAACGACCTTTACCACTATGCAATTGTCCAAGCCGTCATCCCCTCCTTTGTCCTTATGGTGAATTATTATACACTTTCGTGCATAAATTCGCAACCGTTTTTTCCACTTTTTTTAGGAATTTCCTGTCCTGATAGTACTATTATTATAAGCCTTTCAGCAGGAATCTACACGTTTTTGGTGAATAAGTTCAGAGAAAATTGTTATAATAGGAAAGAACAAGCGTTTTTTCTATTTTTTTGCAAAATCCGGCCCTGCGCCCTACCTAACAGGAGGTCTTATGCGGAAACTGCTTTATCTTCTCATTCTGCTCTCAGCTGCACTCTGCTACTATCTTACCCGCCCTGTGGTGCATACGGGGGCCGGCCCTGCCCCGGTGCCCGCCTACGCTGCTGCCGCGGCGGCCCAGGAGGACCCGCT
>ERZ791917.638-NODE-638-length-29422-cov-14.105220_pt1 | contig 29422 bp, 29 predicted proteins | sample MGYA00510138_ERZ791917 | MGnify/ENA primary metagenome ERZ791917 (study PRJEB30046, sample SAMN00792102) | human gut metagenome | study: EMG produced TPA metagenomics assembly of the A metagenome-wide association study of gut microbiota in type 2...
TTAGAGCACGTAAAGTAGGACCAGAGCGTATGTCGGCCTTGATTTTCCTTGTTATCAGCGCATGGGGGGAGGAAATCTATTCAGTTTTTTATCTCAACTGGCTTATAATTCGGGATTTTATCTAAATTTGCCATTCAGAATCAGGGAAAGAAAGGTATATGGGATTTCAACCTGAAAGGCGTCTACACTGTAGCTATTCTGGATTTTGTCTTCCCTGACAACGAATATCCTGATGACAGCCTGCGCCATGAGGTGAAGTTAGTGGATGTCGACGATAAGCATGTGTTCTATGATAAGTTGACATTCCTGTATCTTGAGATGCCTAAGTTCACCAAGACGGAGGACGAACTGGAGACGATGTACGACAAGTGGCTCTTCGTCCTGCACAACCTCTCTTGCCTTATGAAACGTCCCGCAGCCTTGCAGGAGCACGTCTTCACCCGTCTTTTCGAGCAGGCTGAGATCGCCCGCTACTCTCCTAAGGAGCGGCAGAAATACGAAGACAGCTTGAAGGTATATCGTGACCTAAAGAATGTCATTGACACCGCAGAACTGAAAGGACAGAAGAAGGGATTCGAGCAAGGTTCTATTGAAGAGAGAAAGAAGATAGCAAAGACAATGAAAGCTCTGCACATGTCGTTGGAGGATATTTCGAAAGCGACAGGCATGAGCATAGATGAGTTAGCGGGGTTATAATGACAAGAAACGCCACGATCGTTCCTCACTTGAAAACCGGATGAAGCGAAGATACTTCCCAACCAACATGTTGCTGTTGCTGATTTTTCAGCGCTTCTTCTTTGATAGTATGATAAATATAATCGAATATTACGAATATTTATATTCTCCATATTTGGTTCTATTCTTCATTCCACGTAGCGGAGCGTTCTGACTTCATCATCGACATGATACTTCCCAGGATGTCCGCTACGGGGAGATCCGCTGCCCTCAGCGGATCTCAACAGAACGAGCCTCCAATTGAATGTGCTCTACATTTCTCTCGACAAGCTGCAAAGAACGCATAAGCTGTGCCTACCATCGGAGGTCTCATACCATCAAAGCTGGAACCTGAAAAAGTATGATATGTCATTTTTGTGCTATTCTAAAACAGCATATTACTATGCGTTTATAAGGAGAATATTGTAACTTTGCCATTGAAAACTAAAAACTTCTATGATGACAATATTAACGCTAAACAATATGAGTAAAAGATTACTGGCATTTGGTCTGATGCTTTTGATGACGGGAAGTCTGTTGGCACAAGGCTACAAGGTAAAGGTGTCGGAAGCCGATGAGCCGATGCAGACGGGTAAATTCCAACCGACATGGCAGTCTTTGGAGAAGAACTATCAGGTTCCGGAATGGTTCCGTAATGCCAAGTTCGGTATATGGGCTCATTGGGGACCGCAATGTGTGGAAGGCAGTGGCGACTGGATGGCCCGTGGCATGTATCAGGAAGGCAGCTATCAATATAAATATCATGTGGCGCATTACGGCCATCCCTCAGAGGTGGGCTTCAAGGACATCCTGCCGCTGTTCAAGGCGGAGAGGTGGAATCCTGACTCCCTTGTCGCTTACTACAAGAGCTTGGGAGCACAGTATTTCTTTGCCCTTGGCAACCATCACGACAACTTTGACCTATGGGACTCGAAATATCAACCGTGGAACTCCAAGAACATTGGTCCGCACAAGGACATCCTTGACGGATGGGCTAAGGCGGCAACTTACTGCTCTCCGTGCCTCTCCGCAGTGATGGCACCTTCGACGAAAAGGAAAAAGCCATCCTCGACGAGTTCGGTGCTTGGATGCGCATAAACAAAGAAAGCATCATCGGCACGCATCCTTGGACAGTCTTTGGCGAGGGTCCCATTGCCAGTTCCAATGTTAAGCTCAATGCGCAGGGCTTCAACGAGGGCGCTTATCTCAATCCCACATCCTCTGAGATCCGATTCACCCAAACCGCCAAAGCACTCTATGTTTCTGCTTTGGCCTGGCCGGAGGACGGGAAGGTCACTGTCAAGTCATTGGCACTGGGCAGTAAGCTCTATCCGCAAAAGATCAGCCGTGTAGAACTTTTATGCTATGGCAAAGTACCCTTTACACGTGATGCTGACGGGCTCGTCATCACGCTTCCCGGCAAGAAGTTGAACAACATCTGCCCGGTACTGAAGATCAGGAAATAAAGGAAATGATCATTCATTCCCGCTTGGGGAGGGATTGTCCACAAGACAATCTTCCTTGCATTGTACGACTGACTATCGCCTTTTATCTGTTTATTAAAGACACATACAGGACAGAAAGATACGAATAACTTTTATTCTCTATGATGAAGCTCAACAGCGATTGTCAAGCTATCAGGGAATATCAAACCAAGTTTTCTAAAATATTTAGATATGATTCATAGGCCAATCATATTCCAGCTTAAATCCGGGGATATGGCAGCTTTTAAAATAGTGTTCCATAAATACTATGCACGATTGACAAGCTATGCCTATCAGATGGTTCATGACAGAGCTGAGTCCGAAAGTATAGTAGACGATGTCATAGTAAATCTATGGCGAAACCGTGAAAACTTAAATCCCGACCAGCATTTAGAAAGCTATTTATTGAGAAAAGATGCAAGATATAAACAAAAAGCATTAATTTTGCCGTAAAATCATAAAGAGAGACTACAAATGAAGGCCAACAAAAAACTAACTACAGAGCTGCGCGACTATTTGATGATCTCCATCGCCATGGTGTGCTACTGTATAGGCTGGACAGTATTCCTTCTGCCCAACAATATCACAACCGGAGGTGTGCCGGGTGTGTCATCCGTCATCTATTGGGGCTTCGGCATCCCGTATAGATCACTTACTTCATTATCAACGCTATTCTCCTTTTGATAGCATTGAAAATCTTAGGATGGCGCTTCTGCGTAAAGACTATCGATGCCGTACTTTTGCTCACGACACTGACAACATTCGCCCGGAGCAATTCCGGCGGGCTTCACCTTCTCAAGGACCAGCCGTTTATGGCAAGTATCATCGGTGCCATCTTCTGCGGAAGTGGTGTAGGTATGGGCTTAGCTTTCAATGGTTACACAGGTGGCACGGATATTATTGCAGCCATCGTGCACAAGTATCGTGACATCTCTCTCGGTCGCGTCATCATGATGTGCGATGTCGTCATTATCTCCTCTTCTTATCTTGTCTTCCACAACTTTGAGCAGGTCATCTATGGTTATGTCGTGCTCATCGTGACTGCTTACTGTGTAGACCAGGTGGTTAACATTATGCATTGCAGTGTGCAGTTCTTCATCATCTCCGACAAATATAAAGAAATTGCCTCACGTATCGCTGTCTTTCCTCACCGTGGTGCTACGGTCATTGAGGCTCACGGTTTTTATACGGGTCATGACGTGGAGATGCTTTTTATCATGGCTAAGCGCCGTGAGAGCAATACGATCTTTCGCATTATCAATGAAATAGACCCCAAAGCATTCGTCACGGAGACAAATGTCATTGGAGTCTACGGAGAAGGATTCGATAAGTTCAAAGTGAGGATGCCCAAGAAACACGAGCATCCTATTCCTGCTGAGAAACTTGCACAACTATAATTAATTTTCTATCCCTAACTGAATCACGTCATTAACAGCTCTCACAAGTCTTTTCTTCCGAAAAGTCTCTGTGAGAGTGCATAAGGGAGTATGATCCATGCAAGAAGAAGAAGGGAGGACACAATGATGCCCCAAGTATCGCCGAGAAAGTCCTTGAAAAGAGCACCGCTATAGCCCATCATTGCCGAGACATCCATCTTAAGAATGACCTGAAAGCGAGCGAGGTCGAGGGGGTTGAGCATGAGCAGACCCATAAGCGGTTTCTCAATGGGATAATCGCTGAACAGAAAGACAAAGAATAGCAACACGGCATCATAGATCATCGTGAAGAGCAGCCACAAGAGCAGCGTCGCTCCTATCCCTCGCGTCTTTTCCGTTGTGAGCATAGCCGTGAGGAAAGCCAAGGAAGTGAAGACGAGCGTCACCGCACAGCCCATGAGCAACTGAACCATAGCTGTAGGAAAGTCACTATAAAGGATGACAGGTATTCCCGCTCCAAGGATGAAAGCGGCCAACAGACTCACGCCGCATCCTACATACAGACTCTGCCACACATGCTTTCGGCGGAGAGGCTGACAGAGAAGCATCGTGATAAAATCGCGGCTGTCGTAAAGATAGATAACCGTGTAGACCATCGACATCAGAGGAGCAATAAAGAGCACGACATTGAGAATTGTCAGTGCGCCTTTCGTCTCGTTATCCTGAAGCATCATGCTTGTCCATGACATAAGGGCAAGCAGTATGAAATAGAAAATGACGACCTTATTCTTGAGGTTGTCGAGGAGAATGATTCGAGTTATTTTTCCCATTGTCTACCCCATTTCAGCCGTTTTGTTTCAATAAATCTATTACCGCATCGTGCATTGTCTGCGCACCTGTTGCTTTCAGGAGTTCTCCTACAGGCTTATAGAACAAGATACGGCCCTCCTCCATGAAGATGATATGCGTAGCAAGGCCATTGAGTTCACTGAGAATATGACTTGTGATAAACACGAGCTTGCCTTTCTCCTTTTTTATTTTCTCCTTGAGAATATTGGCCGAGAGCGGATCAAGCGAAGCCGTGGGCTCATCGAGAACGAGGATGTCAGGATTGAAAAGGAATGCTAAAGCAGCGTTCACTTTCTGCCGCATTCCCCCGGACAACGCCCCCATGCGCTTTCCTTCAAACTGCCCGATGCCATAAGCTTCATACAAATCCTTGTCGAGCTCTCCCTGGCAACCACGCACGCTGATGAGTGTCTTGAAGACATCGCGCACACTCATATTCTCAGGGAAGTTGCTGTTCTGCTGCATGAATCCGATATGCGAGCGAGATTCCGGATTGGTCGCTACGTTCTTGCCATCGACGAGCATCTCTCCGCTCTGAGGGGTGACAAGTCCAAGAATCGTTTTCATGAGCGTCGTCTTGCCGCACCCATTAGGCCCCACAAAGGCTACGCACTGGCCCTGGTCAAGCTTCAGGCTGATGTCCTTCAGCACATGCTGATGAGCGTAATATTTATTGAGATGATTGATTTCTATCATGGAAGCATTGAATTATATAGCCCAACGTCTGAGACGGGGTGAATGGTCTTGATAAGTATCCGGGGTGACAGTAGGAATGATCTTCTCCGTCTGTTCCAACAGGTTCATAAGGAAACTGCGGAAGAAGAGCAAGGCATCCGTATTCTGCTCAGCTAACGATGCGAAGAGGCTCAGCGGCCGATAGGGTACATCGCCTACCCCGTTGTGGTCAATATCGTAGCCGTCGTATTTATCCCAGTAGTTGCTCTCCACGACATTGCCGTTATAGCTTTTGTTTGTCGCCATGTCGAATGTATTGCCAATAAAATTGTTACGCACAATCGTGTCGTTACTGCTTCCAGATACGAGGCGCACGCCCCATCCGCAGTCGCGTATCTCATTACGCTTGACGAGCAGGTCCTGGCCACCGTCAATCATCAAGCCCACGGTGTTGCGCCGGAAAATGTTGCCCTGGATGCGCGCATATTGCAATTCCTTGATGAGCAGGCCATAGCTGCTCGTGCCTTGGTTATCCTCGAAGACGTTTTTCAGCATCGTTACGTTGTGCGTGTACATCACCGCCACGCCGGCACGGTTATGGCAGAAGACATTGTGCATATAGGTATTGTAGTGGGAGAACATAAAGTGGAGGCCATAGCGCTCGCAGCCGTCGATCGTATTGCGGGCTATGTACGAATGCTCACAAAACTCGAGGTAAATGCCGTCGCGATGATGACCCACCTTGTTGTCGGTGACTCTCAGTCCAAAGCCTTTCCAACAATGGATGCCGCTTCCCATCGTAGCGTTCTCCGTAATATTGCTTTCTACCTGATTATGCTCCACGGCACAGAGGCTCGTCTGCTGCAGCATGACAGAGAACATGTTGTCCTTGAGAATATTGTTTACGATCTTCACATTGCTTACATTCTGCGCGAAGATTCCGGCATAATCGAGCCTTGATGAGCGGTTGCTGTGCATCACCTTCAAGCCGGAGATCGTGACATTGCTTGCCCGGACTTCAATGACATGCGTCTTATAGCATCCATCCACGACCGGCCAACCTTTTCCGGTAATCGTCAACGACTTGTTGATGACCACATGCTCCCTATAGATCCTGCCCCCGAAGACTCTGATCTCGTCATAGGGGGCAGCCTTCCTCACGGCCTCGTTGATAGAAGAGAAAGGATATCCTTGCCCAACCTCAAGCACACGGGCTGAGGCAGTGAGGAATCCTCTCAATACAAAAACACAAACTATGATAATATAAACTAATGGGTTAACTTGAGCCTTTCCCATGAATCCAACAATATAGCATGATTGTCTTTGGCAAACTTCGACGCTTGTGCAGCGTCCTTGAAAGCCGCTACACCTCCGTTCATCGGTGTCTGGAACTCACCTAAGACGAGTGAGGCCCGCTGAATGTCAATGAGTGAGTCGGGCTGATTGTAGTCAGCCACATAGATTTTGGCGACTGCCGAGTCGCCGATATTATTATCATGCAGATAATGAAAGAGACAGGTGGCATCATCAAACTTGAAGCACTTACCCTTGTCAGAGATATACTCACAAGAGAACTGCTTCTTTTCGATGGTCATGCCACACTTGTCGCACATGTCTCCCCCGGCATTGATAGCCTGCGGCTTGTCGTTGACAGAGCAAGCCGCAAATAACAAAGCGGAGAAGACTATCAAATGGACAGCCTTTTTCATGGCCTTTTTCTTACCGGCAAACACACCGATCTCCTTGAACACCACGAAGGCCACCAACAGACCCGACACAACGAGAAGATAACCTCCGAGGTCAGGCTGCGACATCACGGTCATGTTCAGCAACTGCTTCACACCGATGATAGGCGGCTGATAAGCCATGCCCGGCACCTTGATAGGAGCCGACGGATCAAGATTGTGACCATAGACGTAGGTCCAATGGTAGAAGTCGATGAAGCCTAACACACCGAAGATGCCGAAGGCGATCAGTGCACCTATAGAAATACCCTTTTTACGGGCGATGGCTGCAACCAAGAAGAATACGGCGAAAGCCAAAAGCACGTAAGGCAACACTGAAAACTCCCAGAAATCTCCCGGATGAATCTGGGCCATTCCGACATAGTGATTGAGCTCATTGATCTTCTCGAGGTCGATGCCATCCTCGCCTCCGTCAACACCTTTCACGCCTCCGATGTACATCACCATTCCCTCAGGATACTGCGGAGCGGCGATATCGATGCGCCACAATGATGTGAAGGCTGCTATGCCTGTGAGAATAGCGGCCACGATGAGTATAATCATGCTCATCTTACTTATTTTACCTTTGAAATTAAGTGTCATGATTTTATCGAATTAAGTAGCGGGCAGTCCCAAGGACCGCCCTTTACCATGTTATTAAATACTGTGTTTCTGCCTTGTTTGCCACGCATCCCTTGTACGCAGGAACGCGCACAATCAACAGACAAACAATTATTTTCTGTCGTGTCCGGTCTTGGCTGCTCCTGCCTGTGTCGTAGGCTTGGAGATCTTGAAGTCCTTAGGCAGCTTGTCGTCGATGGTAAACTTCAACGGCACATTGCTTCCTGCGGGGCTCACACGGATGTAACCCTGCATCTCTTGGTGGAGCGCGCTGCAGAAGTCGGTGCAATACATCGGAAGGATGCCGACACGGTTGGGGATGTACTTCAGTGTGCAGGTCTCACCAGGCATGACAAGGAGCTCACCGTTGTTCATACCCTTGACGGCAAAGCCATGCGGGATATCCCACTCCTGCTCGATATTGGTTACGTGGAAGTAGACCTCATCGCCCATCTTGATGCCCTCGATATTATCAGGGACGAGACGGCTGCGGATAGCTGCGATGTAGACATCCACACGGTTGCCATGACGCTCTACGCGAGCTTCCTGAGCGGAGCTGATCTTGTAGGGGTTCTTATTCTCTGTAAGGCGCGTGAACTGGATCGAGTTGGGCTTCAGCATATCTGCGGCGATGGCAGAAGCATAGTGAGGCTCGCCAATCAACGGGAACTCAAGAATGAGCTTCATCTTCTTGCCACTGATGTCATAGAGCTGTGCAGCCTGGCAAAGCTCAGGACCTGTGGGAAGGAAGCAGTCTTTCGTGATCTTATTGTAAGCAACCATGTACTTACCGTAAGGCTTCTTGGTATCAGCACCAAGCACTGAGAGGTGACCGACACTGTAGTAGGTAGGAATGCGATCCTCGATCTGACAGGACTTGAGGTCCCACTTCACAATCTCAGAAGAGATGAAGAAGCTCGTATAAGCATTGCCATCGGCATCAAACTCGGTGTGGAGTGAGCCAAGACCCGGCGACTGCACCTCACCATGGAGCGCTGCCTCATACTTGATGACAGGAATGCCTTCGACCTCGCCGTCAAACTGCTTGTTCTTGATAGCCTCCTGAATCTTGGAGAAGCTGAACACGGGCAGGTTAGCGGAGAGCTTACCGTTGCCGACGATATACTCGCCTGTCGGGTCAACGTCGACACCATGAGGCGACTTCGGGCAAGGAATGAAATAAAGGAAGTCGTGGAACTTCTTGGTATCGATCATCTTTACCTTATTAAGAATCTCAGAAGTAGCCTGGTTCTTATCGAAGTCCATCACGTTGTGGGCATACTTGGCATCCTTCAACACGAAATCGCCCTTGGCAGCATGCTCAGCAGCCTTCTTCCAGTTGATGGCAAGGATATAGTCCTTATCGTTCTGGCTGGCGTTGACCTCAAGCATGGAGTGAGCCATCTCGGTGTTATAGCAAGTGAAGAAGCTCCAGTCGGCAGACGGACCTTTACCACTGTGGCTCAGATCATAATCGAACGGGGGCAGCGCGAGCTGGAAATCGAGGCTCATGTGGCCTGTGTTCTTGTCCACCTTAATATAAGACACAGTGCCGCGGAAGTCCTTCTTATAGTCCTGGATAGGCACATCGCCGTTCTCAAAGTCGAAAGGTACAGAGAAGCGTGAGCCGGCCACGACATACTCCGTATTGCAGGTGATGAAAGGAGAAGCATGGTCGCCGCCGGTGTTAGGAATCTCAATGATCTCAGCCGTCTGGAAACGCTTGAGGTCGATACGTGCGATACGCGGCGTGTTGTTCTCGTTGATGAACGCCCAGCGACCATCATACATGGCATCGGTCTCAGAGAGCTGCGTGTGGTGGGCATCGCCCCATGGCACGAAGCCGAAGGACGTCATAAGGAGCGGCTTGGTGTTCTCGTCGTAGCCATAACCGTTCTCCGCATTCTGTGAGAAGACCGGAATGACTTTGATAAGGCGACCGGAAGGAAGGCCATAGACAGCCACCTGACCGGAGAAGCCACCAGAAACGAAGTCGTAGAATTCATCGTAGTGACCCGGAGCCACATACACTTTCTTTGCAGCGTCATCATCGACGGCAATGTGTCCGCCCTTCTTCATCTTACAAGAGGTGAAGGAAGCTCCTACCGCAAGGGCACAAGCTAAGGCAACTGTGAGATTCTTGTTCATAAGATAATATTATTTAAAATTACGAATATGCACGATTGCCATATATTACAAATAAAATAGTTTTCGTCATATTAACTTAGCTTTTTGTTTCCCCTATAATCCTATAATAATATGTATTCTTTCTGTATTCAAATTTACTAATAAAACGTGTGAAGAGCAAATAAGTAACAATCTTTTAGGCTTATTTAACCCCGCGAAACGGCATTTATATCAATATGAGCGCTTGCAGTGGCCAAAATTCTTTCTGTGTGTATTCAAAAATCGACCTTGCTGCTTACCGCGTTGATGGGAGGCACTACAACCTCTCAGGCCCGGCAGCCTCAATCCGTTGACCACAAAGGCAAGAAGATGAATGTGGTCTTTATCGTCTGCGACGACTTGAATGCTGACCTCGGTAGTTTTGATGACTCCATCGTCAAGACTCCCAATCTCGATCGTATCCGCGCACATGCCGTCAGATTTAACAACGCCTATTGTCAGTATCCTTTGTCCGGTCCCACCCGTGCGTCGTTTCTGACCGGTTACTCGCCGGAGCGTACCAAGGTGATGGATCTCAAGACCAATTTTCGTACCGCAATGCCCGACGGTACGTTGCTCAATGATGAGTGGTGCCGGTTTTTCAAGGAAAACAATTTCCTTGTGGGCGTGTCTGTCGACGGTCTGCAGGAGTTTCATGATGAATACCGGCGCACCTCAACGGGCAAACCTACATTCCGGTCTGTGATGAAAGGCATTGATCTGCTCAACAAATATGGGGTGGAGTGGAATGCACTTGCTGTTGTCAATGACTTCAATGCGGATTACCCCCTTGACTTCTACCATTTCTTCAAGAGCATTGGATGTCACTATATCCAGTTTACGCCTATTGTGGAGCGCATCATCGGCCGTGCCGATGGCTTGACACTGGCTCCGGGTATGCAGGAGGGTGGTGAGCTAACCGACTTCTCGGTGACACTTCTTATAGAACTCTCTGAGCTCCGTATCTTCAAAGTCGGTCGATGACACCTTGTTGACGGCATCCTTGTAGGAGTGAGTTTTCAGAAGGGCAAGGATGCTTTTCTTCAAGTTGCCGTACATCTTGATGTAATTGGTACATAGATAATAGGTGTCCATGAAGTTCTTGTCTCTCAACTTCATTTCCTCCATTAGTTTCTCATTTGTCTCTCTTAGCTCATTGCTCATGTTGGTAGGGCGGGCACTGACTTTCTTGTTGTAGTTGAGCAGGGCTATAGCCAACTTGTCTTGTATATCTTTTGGAAACTGATCGATGGGACCGCACTTGTTAAGCATGTCGCGTGACATAAATATCACGCCACGCGAGATCATGATTCGTGCGGCATTGAGAGTGGCTTCCTTCTTCCAATCCTCCCAGTGACTTGCTATTCCTATTTCATAGCATCGCTGCGCATAGTTGATGGCTGAGTCGCCATCATATTTTTTATAGAGATTATAAAGCCGCTTGTAGTGAATATATCGGTCTGCATTAAATTCCGTCATAGCGAGCTCGCGCTTTGCCTTACTGATCTGTGCCTCTTTGCTCTGTAGGTACACATTTCTTTTCTCAATAGTTTGGTCGAGGTTGTTGAGAGCTCTTTCAAGGTCATATTTACTTGAGGCTGCGACCAGCTGCGGCATGAGCAATGATAATAATAGTATGATGGTTTTCATATAGTGTTTGTTCTTGGATTTAATGATTGCTAGGAAACATTCACATGTTCTCCGCGTGCCGGTGAATGCTCTTCGACAGCAGTTCGTAGAGTTGCTGAAGAGCGGGATCGTCGGCGAGGAGGGCGGACTGGGCGGCAATGACGTTTTCGTCGTAACGCACGGCGGGACCCGTCTGGGCATCGTGGGGCGACAAAGAGTGGACTTTGCGCGCCGTCTCGTCAATGAGCGGGAGCATCACGTCGAAAGGCAGATGGTGGGCGGCAAGGATCTCGGCGGCAATGTCGTAGCAGTGGTTGACGAAGTTGCAAGCCCACACAGCTGACAGGTGCAGGTATTTGCGGTCGGCGGTAGACAAGGGATAGACGCGGCGGGTAACGGACTGAGCCAGTGCGGTGAGCAGGGCGTGGGCGGTCTCATCGCTCCATTCGATGAAGGAGGGGATGATGCTGAAGTCCACCTCGCGCGCTTTGGAGAAGGTCTGCATAGGATAGAAGACACCATAGTGCGGGACGTGGTCCTTGAAGACGTCAAGAGGCATGGAACCTGCGGTGTGGAGGAAGACTTTCTCTGCAAGGCCGGCACCCGAAGAGATCAGTGCGCGAGTCAGCTCACCGATGACATCGCGCAGTGCCTTGTCCTTGATGGAAAGGATATACATGTCGGCGCGGTTGTCGATGGCCGTCAAGTGGGTTGTCGCGGGACAACCGAGGATGGCGGCTAAAGTCTCTGCTGAGGTTGCCGTGCGACTGTATACCTGCAAGATGTCGTGACCGGCCTTTTTCAATGCCTTGCCCAAGTTGGTGGCAAGGTTGCCGGATCCTATCAATATGATTTTCATAATTTAAACCTGAAGCCCTCCTATATATCCCCCCCGAGGGGGCGCTTGTTATTTACATAGCTTAGCGCTGCACCGATAGCAGTACAGAACTCGCTGCTCTTGGGAATGATGAAGCGCACGTCGTAGATGCGTTCGAGATAGGGATAGAGCTCCTTGCACTGCGGAAGTCTTGAGAGGTTGCCAATGAGCACGAAGTCACGGATGCCGCTGTTGAGTGAACTGAGTATGGAAGCCGAGCCGATGGTCTGCAGCACCATGCAGATGAGTCCCTTGGCGATGTCCTCGCGGCTGGCGTTGCCCTGTGCATTGGCGAAGAGGCTTGCCGTAGCCTCCATGGGCAGTCCGGGCAGCGGATTGGCCGAGATGTCGCCGATGCTCAGGTTGATTTTCCGTGTGTCACCCCGCATGGCCATCTCAGAGATCTGCTTGATGTCGTCGGTTTGGAGGAGCAGACGGCTGAGGCCGTTGAGCGTACCGCCGCCGATGCCGATGCCGCCGAGGTGGCGTATGGCGCCGTCCTGATAGGAGACGAGCGACGTACCTGTGCCCATTGACACCACGATCATGCGGCTGAGCTTCGACTCAAAGGCCGCACCGAGTCCGTCGGCGATGAACTCCTCGACTTTCTGTGTGGTGAGGCCGTAGATAGGGCTGTTGATATAAGCTGCGCCGACGCCGGTGAGCATGACGCGCTCCACGTCGTCGAGTGCGATGTCGTTGTCGTGGAGAAACTTGCCGAAGGCGCCGTAGAGCGAGGTGACGGGGTCGGTGGCTTTGATCCACAGGGGCGAGACGACCTCGCCGTCGCGGATTCCTACTATCTTTGTCGTGGAGATGCCCACGTCGATACCGATTGCTATCTTGTTCATGATCTTTTGATAGGGGATATAGAGATTATAGAAGTCATAGAAGCTATAGAAACCATAGAGACTATAGAGAACCACAGAAACTATAGAAGCTATAGGAACCATCTAAACCTTAGAGGCTGTCTACGATGTCCTTGGCCACCTCGTGCTTGTTTTTCTTCGGGAAGTCGCGGCGACGGCCGTCGTGCGAGATGATGGCGATCTGATTATTGTCGCTGCCGAAGGTAGTGTCGGGGATGCGCGTGGAGTTGAGCACGATGAGGTCGGCGTTTTTCTTCCGTAGCTTTTCCTCGGCATTGTGCACCTCGTTGTTGGTCTCCAAGGCGAAGGCCACGAGCTTCTGTCGGCTTGTCTTCATCTTGCCGAGCGCGGCGGCGATGTCCTGCGTGGGGAGCAGGTCGATGTGAAGTCCGTCCTTTCCCCGTTTGATCTTTTGGTCAGCGACAGTGGCCGGTTTGAAGTCAGCGACAGCGGCGCAGAGGATCGCTATGTTGCAATGCGGAAAGGCCTCGGTGGCAGCTTGGTACATCTCGTCGCAGCTCTCCACGTCGATGCGCTCGATGTCGGGGTGGCATTGCAGTGCCACGGGGCCGGTGATGAGCGTCACGCGGGCGCCACGGCGGCGGCATTCCTCAGCGAGGGCAAAGCCCATCTTGCCGCTGGAGTAGTTGCCAATGAAGCGCACGGGATCGATCTTCTCATAGGTGGGGCCGGCGGTGATGAGGATGTGGCGTCCTGCCAGAGGCTGCGCTGCGGAGGATCCGCCATCTGCCCGCTTGTCGGCGGTGTGTCCGCCTTCCGCCTGCTCAAAGAACGTGTCGAGCGCGGCAATGATATTCTCCGGTTCTTCCATGCGTCCCTTGCCCTCCAGTCCGGAAGCGAGGAAGCCAGAGCCCGGTTCGATGATATGGTTGCCATAGCTGCGCAGTGTCTCTAAATTGTGCTGTGTGGCAGGATGACGGTACATGTCCAGATCCATGGCGGGAGCTATGAAGACGGGCGCTTTCATGGAGAGGTAGGTGGTGATGAGCATGTTGTCGGCGACGGCGTTGGCCATCTTGCCGAGACTGCTTGCCGTGCAGGGTGCGATGAGCATGGCGTCGGCCCACAGTCCGAGATCCACGTGGGAGTGCCACGTACCGTCGCGCTGTGCGAAGAAATCACTGATGACGGGCTTATGGGTCAGCGCACTGAGGGTGACAGGGGTGATGAACTCCTTGCCCGCAGGGGTGATGACGACCTGCACCTCTGCCCCGCGCTTGACGAGTCCGCGTATGATCAGACAGGACTTATACGCCGCGATGGAGCCTGTAATGCCCAATACGATTTTCTTTCCTTTTAGCATTTCGCTGCGAGTTGAAATGAATAATTGATCTTGTTTGAGACAGACAATTGCCTTATTGGCTACAAAGTTACAAAATAATTATATAACTTTGCACTTGTAAATGAACTAATCAACATGGGTTATTTAACAACAGACAAGAAAAAGATCACTACAAAGACTATTTCAGAGATGAAAGCCGCGGGCGAGAAGATTGCCCAGATGACGGCTTACGACTTTACGACGGCAGGCATCCTCGACCGTGCTGGCATCGACGCGATCCTCGTCGGTGACTCTGCCTCGAACGTGATGGCGGGCAATGCCGACACGCTGCCGATCACCGTGGATCAGATGATCTACCATGCGCGCGCCGTGGCCCGTGCCTGCCAGCACTGCCTGGTGGTGTGCGACATGCCGTTCGGCTCTTATCAGGTGAGCCGTGAGGAGGGCGTGCGCAACGCCATCCGCATCATGAAGGAGACGGGCGTCGACGCCGTGAAGATGGAAGGCGGTGAGGCTATTGCCGACACGGTGCGTGCCATCGTGGCGGCCGGCGTGCCTGTCGTGGGACATTTAGGACTCACTCCGCAGAGCATCCATAAGTTCGGCGGCTATGGTCTTCGTGCCAGGGAGGAGGCTGAGGCGCGTCAGCTGCTGGCCGACGCGCATGCCCTCGATGAGGCCGGTGTCTTCGCCATCACACTGGAGAAGGTGCCTGCCAAGCTGGCGGCGCAGGTGACTAGCGAGGTCAAAGCGGCTACGATCGGCATTGGCGCCGGTCCCGATACTGACGGACAGGTGCTCGTCTACGCCGATGCGCTGGGTATGACACAGGGCTTTAAGCCGAAGTTCCTCCGCCACTTCGCTGATGTCTGCCAGTGTATGACTGATGGCGTACAGTCGTATGTGCAGGCCGTGAAAGGCGCTGACTTCCCCAACGAGGAGGAGAGCTACTAAAAAGCCTCACCCCCAGCCCCTCTCCAAAGGAGAGGGGAGTAATTACCGCCAAGGGGGTTAGGGCGGCCACGGTGGGCCGCCCCTACTCAAAAAACGCCATTGAATGCATAGCCTTGCCTATTCTTGGCTAGGGTATTGTTTATCACTCATTTTACTCCCCTCTCCCTTCGGAGAGGGGTTAGGGGGTGAGGCTGAGGAGCCGGGGGGGAGGCTGCCTATCAGTCCCAAAAGAAGCAAAAAAAATCTTTTTTTCTTTGTTATCTCACTTGTTTGCACTAACTTTGAGTTTTCAAAACGACGAAAAACCTAAGTATGATGACAGATAAGACGGAGTTTGACGACATCCGACCCTATACCGACGACGAGATACCGGCAGCCATGCAGCGCATCGCCGAGAGCAATTCGTTTCCGTTGTTGGCCACCTATGTTTATCCCGACAAAGAGATAGACGACGTGCGCGAGCGCATTCGTGGCTACCGTACCATCCGGGAGTTTCAGTCCGAGACTATGCGGCGCGTCAACGAGCGTATCGTGCAGTGCACCATCGACACGTTCACCTGTTCGGGTCTTGACCGTCTCTCGCCCGAGCGGCAATACCTCTATGTGTCCAACCACCGCGACATCATGCTTGACGCCAGCCTGCTGGAATACCATCTGCTCACCCATGGCTTCGACACCACCGAGATCACCTTTGGCGCCAATCTCATGCAGGGACAGCTTGTCATCGACATCGGTAAGAGCAACAAGATGTTCCGCGTGGAGCGTCCCGGCGGCAGCATCCGCGAGTTCTACCACCGTTCCGTACATCTCTCCGACTACATCCGTCACGCCATCCGCGACAAGCATCAGAGCGTGTGGATCGCACAGCGCAACGGACGCACCAAGGACGGCATGGACCGCACCGATCAGGGCATCATCAAGATGTTCTGCATGAGTGAGGCCGAGGATAAGATACGGGCGATCAGCGACCTGCATGTCGTTCCCGTCGCCGTGTCGTATGAGTGGGAGTCGTGCGACATCCTCAAGACTTTGGAGCTCTATGCCTCACAGTACGCGCCCTACACCAAGAAACCCGGAGAAGACCTCAACAGTATTCTCACCGGTATCGTTCAGCCCAAAGGACGCGTGCACTTTGAGCTTTGTGAACCGCTCTCGGAAGTGGAACTGCGCACGCTTGAACCCTTGACGAGCAACGAATATCATAAGGCCGTGGCACGACTCATCGACCGCCGTGTCGTTGCTGCCTACCGGCTCTATCCCAATAACTACATCGCCTACGACCTGCGCTACGGCACACAGAAATACGAGGACCTGTATACCCCCGCGCAGCGGCGGGCCTTCCTCGACCGGCTCAGCATGCTCAACCGCTACGACACGTGCGACATCGACCAACTCAAGGACATCTTCCTCGGCATCTACGCCAATCCGATCGTCAACAAAGGACTGCTCAACGACGCCGGTGAACCGTACACGATGAAAAATCAGGTTTTCAATCCATGACACGTCTTCTGCTTCGTCTCTATGACCATTTCCGTCTTCACCGCCGTGCGATGACGGTGTGGCTTGTGCTGTCCACCGCCGTGCTGGCTTTGTTGTTGCTGCATATCCACTGCCAAGAGGACATCTCTGCCTTCCTGCCTTTCGGTCCGCGCGACCGGCAGTCCATGCGCATCTATCAGCAGGTGGCCGGTGCCAACCGCGTCATCGTGCTCGTGGGAGCCAAAGAGCAACAAAAACAAGGCGCAAGTAGGACGCGCGACAGTAAGCCCGTGCCCGACTCTTTGACCGCCGGTGTCGACGACCTCGTGGCGTGCCTGCAACAGGTCGGTATCGCCGACAGCCTCGTCACCGCACAAATAGACATGCAGGCCGCGGAGGACGTGGCAGCCTTTGCCTATCGTCACATCCCCTATTTCCTTACCGCACAAGACTATGCCCGCATGGACAGCGCCCTTGCCGACCCGCAGTATGTCGGCCGGCAGCTGGCCAATGACAAGCAGCAACTGCTGTTTCCCTCGGGCGGACTGCTCAGCAGCAACATCGGCAGCGACCCGCTCAACCTCTTCACGCCAGTCGTGGAGCGTCTGGCCCGTCGTCAGCAGCAGTTGCGCTATGAGCTCTACGACGGATATATCCTCACGCCCGACCAGCGTCACGCTGTGGTGACCATCGACTCGCCTTACGGCAGCAGTGAGACGGAACACAACAGCCTGCTGATCCAACGCATCAGCCGCGCCGCGCAGCAGACCTCGCGGGTTCATCCCTCGTTGTCGATAAGACTCACCGGCGGACCCGTCATCGCCGTGGGCAACGCCCGGCAGATCAAGACCGACAGTATGGTGTCGGTGACGCTTGCCGTGGTGCTCATCCTGCTCCTGCTGTGGTTCTCGCTGCGCAGTGTGCGCAACATCGTGCTCATCGCCGTCAGTATCGCGTGGGGCTGGCTCTTTGCCTTGGGCGCGCTCTTGCTCGTCCACCACGACGTGAGCGTCATCGTCATTGGCATCTCGTCGGTGATTCTCGGCATCGCCATCAACTATCCTTTGCATCTCGTAGCCCATCTCGGCCACACGCCCGACGTGCGCAAGGCACTGCGTGAACTCATCGCTCCACTCCTCGTGGGCAACATCACGACGATCGGAGCCTTCCTCGCTCTCACCCCGCTTCGCTCCGTGGCGCTGCGCGATCTGGGGCTCTTTGCCTCGTTCCTGCTGTTGGGGACGATCGTCTTTGTCTTTGTCTTTCTTCCCCATCTGGTGAAGCCGACAGCGCTGCGGCCGTCGGAGCATCACTTTGCCCTTCTCGACCGCATCAGCAACGTGTCGCTACACGACAAGCGGTGGCTGGTCATCGGCGTGGCAGTGATCACCGTGGTGCTCGGCTTCTTCAGCTTCCGCACGCGCTTCGACACCCATCTGAGCCATGTCAACTATATGTCGGACGAGCAGAAAGCCGATATGCAGACGCTGCAGACCATGGTGGCTGTCGGCGGCGACACGAAGACAGTGTATGTCGTGTCGTCGGGACGCAGTGCCGACGGGGCGCTGAGCGCGCAACAGCGGATGGCGCCCGTGGAGCAACAGCTGCGCCGCGAGGGTAGGGTGGCGGCGGTGAACAGCTGTGCGCCTTTCCTCTGCTCAATGGCTGAACAGCGATCGAGGCTGGAGCGCTGGCAGTCGTTCGTCAGCCGTTATCGTGAGGTGCTGACGCGGGCCCTTGTCGCCGAGGGTGGGGCCGCGGGCTTCGACGCTCATGCTTTTGACGACTTTTTCACGATTCTGGGCGGCCGCTATCCGCTGCGTCCGGTTTCTTATTTCTCTCCGCTGATGCGCAAGGCCTTGGCGGGCACGCTTGTCAGGGACGAGAAGGATGGCACATGGCACTGTGTCGACGCGCTGACGGTGCGTGCCTCGCAACTCGACCAGGTGGAAAATAGTTTGCGACAAGCAGAAACGGCAGCGGCTGGCGTAGCCTCCAAAAGTGCCGCGGACGTGGCGGGCGACAACTATCATTTCGAGATTGGCCGTCTGAACAGCGTTATTGCCGACACGCTCAACGACAACTTCAACTATATCGGATGGGCCTGCGGACTCATCGTCTTCTTCTTCCTGTGGTTCTCCCTGGGCAGCATTGAGTTGGCGTTACTCTCCTTCCTGCCGATGGCGGTCAGCTGGATATGGATATTAGGACTGATGGGATTGTTGGGTATTAACTTCAACATCGTCAACGTCATCCTTGCCACCTTTATCTTCGGTCAGGGCGACGACTACACGATCTTCATGACCGAGGGCTGCCAATACGAGTACGCCACGGGTCGTCGCATGCTGGCTTCTTATCAGCATAGCATTCTGTTGTCGGCGCTGATCATGTTCATAGGCATGGGCTCACTGATCCTCGCTCGTCATCCTGCGCTGCACTCGTTGGCCGAGGTGACGATCGTGGGCATGTTCTCCGTGGTGGTGATGGCGTGGCTGCTGCCTCCTTTCTTCTTCCGTTGGCTGACGATGAAGGATGGCGTGCGTCGCCGTCGTCCGTTGACCTGGCGCTCGCTGCTCTTCCCCCGCCGCTATCCTGAGGTGCTGCCTGCCGGTGCGTCGATGAAGGCGTGCCGGGACTATGTGCGCGACGTGTATTACTATTGTGGTACGGACATCGTGAAGTCGGTGCGCCATGCGCTGCGCCACTACGAGGACTATGTCACAGTGTCGGCTGACGGCAAGACCATCACGGTGCGCGATGACGAGTATGGTGCCGTGGAATTGCTGATGTCACTGTCGCATCCGGATACAAAAATTATGAGAAGTAGCAGGAAAAGTCAACAGAGTAACAGAAGAACAAAAGACAGAGTAACAAAAGAATAGACAATATGTCTTTTCTGTCTTTCTGTCTAAAAGTTAATCTGTCTCATTCATTGTTGTGTTTTCTGATAAAAAACCGGGGCTGGGAATCGATTCTTTTCGACGAAGACCTATGTCGCCCGTAATTTTGCCAAAAATAAGTGATTTTTATAAGTGGCTGATAGTGAGAATGTTATAAGTTTGTTAGGTTTTGATGTTTACAAAAGTCCTGATTTTGATCGACAAAAGCGTTAAAAGTAGTCGTCAAAACGCCTTTTTGATGCTATCAAAAAGGTGAGATGAGGAGGTCAGAAAGCCTTTTTGATGAGGTCATCTAACCGAGATGAGCACATCAAAAAGGTCCTTTGACAGGGAGAGCGTGGTTGGTTGCCGATGGAAAACAAAAGAAGCCTGTTCTCGTCTCTCTATATTGCGAGTAGAAGTGAACAGGCTTTTGTAAAGTTTTTCCACATGAATGTCCATTAATGGATCATGTATTTCTCATAAATAATTCGTGAATAATTTGTGGTGAATTGATGGGTATTCAATGTTCAATAAAACATGACCTATTGCTCATGAATCATGCAGGTGGTTACTTTCTCTCTCCGATCATTGCCAGACAGAGCTTCTTTTGCAGCACGCGGGCATCGAGGACACTCATGTCGTTGTCCATGATCGCGAAGGCCAGCATGTGGCCGTCGGCGCCCTGACAGAAGCCGGCCAGCGAGCTGATGCGCATCTATGGACTGGGCAAGACGCAGGTCAGACGGTTCGCCAATACCCACAACGTTCGGACGAAGAAGGCCAACGGCAACCGGCTCTGATAGAAGCAATGGCGACGCTGCTCTCCTTCTACACCAAGTATCAGCAACAACTTTCATGGCTCGGCGGCAACTTCAACCAAGTCATGCACCGTGCCAATGAACTGGCCATTGATGACAAGCTCAACGAGAGCTATTTCCATAAGATCATCATGCCGGAGGCGCAGGCTACCTTGAAAGCGATCAGAAGTATCAAGGCAGAGTTGGATGCCATTCACGATAGTCTTGAAAAAATATAATCCGTTCCACCTTAACCATTCTAGTAACATGATTATCACCATTCTTCCATCATCTGCCAGCTTCCATGCCGCCCTCATCAACGATACTCCCTCGTCCGACTCATGCATAGACGCCCTCATAGTCTCTTAGCATTTTGTTCTTGCTGACAAGTAAATTAAAATTTAACTCCCATTCAATATTATAAATTGTTTGATAATTTTAATTTTTCTATAATTTCCTTTGGGATTTAAAAATAAATATTTATCTTTGCAAAAAATATAAGAGAATAATTGGAAAGTTAAACCTGAAGAGATTGTAATAGGAAGAGGGTTTGTACTTTATCGTCATCCTAAGTGCAGGAACGTTCAAATGTTGAGAACAATATAAGATCCCTAACATGAAGTTATTTAATCTTTTTTTGTTGAATAAGATTTGACGAATAATGTGGGAATATGTTGTTATTCTATCATGAGGAATCCGAAACCTTGACGACAAAGCGACAAGAATTCCCACGCTTTTCCATATAAAACTTAATACAAACCGCTGCATCTGGGAAGCTACAGCTATCATGTCTAAGAAAGTCATATTTTTGTCTGACAAACAAATTTTAGTTGTGGAGTTTTGTTGATAGACTAGGAACAATCGCTTGGGCAACAGGAGGTGACTTCTTGCAAGGTGCCTTAAATGGTTTACAAATTGGTGCTTTCAATTTTGCGGAACATGATGGATACGATGGTAATGGAGGTCCTGGATATGTAAAGAGGTTACCTGATGGAACACTAGAAGCTCAAGAGCCTTTGCAAGAAGTTGTAGTCTATCCTAATAAAAGAGTTGCTAATGCATTAGCAACTGCGACTACTTATGGGACAGCAGCGACAGGATTGAATACAGTCTTAGATGGCATAGGTACATCGCTGAAAGAGCATGGTGGAAATTCCACTTTTGGTAGTAATGGGAAATTCTATTGGCGCACAACTGGTCAGTGTGGATTCTATGGAAACCAATATGTGAGTGCAACAAAACTGACCACAATAGGTAGAAGGATTACTAAATTTACAGGACCCGTGGGGAAAACTTTAGATGGAATAGCTATTTATGATGGTTACAAACAAGATGGGAATCAAATTGGCTATCATACAGTTCGAGCTACAGCTGATGTTGCAGGTGGCTGGGCTGGAGCATCAGCAGGTGCAGCATTAGGTGCAGAAGCAGGTGCGGCTGTTGGTGTATGGTTTGGCGGTGTAGGTGCAATCTCAGGGGCAATAATTGGCGGGGCTGTAGGTGGCATCATTGGGACATATGGTGGTGGATGGCTTGCAACAAGTTCTGTTGATATAATATATGGAAGATAATATTATAATTATGAATAAGAAGTTTGAGCTTTTTTTGAATACGGTTCATTATTGCCTTTGGCTCGGTGACAGGAAGTTTGGCGATTTTATGGGGAAGGTAGTCAATGTACTACTTTCTCCCATACCCAAGTATCTCTTTACAAAAGAATATAAGAAGAAATATGATGAGCGTCTGCCAAAAGAACAAAAGAATCATGATAAGTTTTTCTATGACAAAGAAACAGGATATCATATCTGTTGGGCCCACCATTGGTTTGGTTATTTCTATTCCGGTTATTCTATATTCTTGTCATTTGTTTTACTGGGAATCCTAGATGGTATGTTTGGGGGTGTGAATCTGATTGTAGCAATGACAATAATCGCACTGCCTATCGGTTTGTGTTATATCCCTGCATATAGGGCTGTTTTTTCAAAAGACCGTTATCTGAAATACTTTAAGCAATTCGAGAAAGAAGATGAGCAATGGCATAAGAAATGGAATCGGATAACATGGGCGTTCTGCATCGGCTCTGTAGTTTTCACAATTGGTGGAATATTTGCGATGTGGGGAGTCAGCTTATTATTCAGAGGATAAAATGAATAAGGATTATCCAAGGCCATGCCAAAGTGAAATTCTCTTTGCCTTTCACGCAGTTTTTTTTAATCTTTCCAAATTATATTCCTAACTATGATGAAGAAAATCTACCTGCTGCCAATTCTGGCCTTGCTGCCTCTGGTGTCCTCAGCCCAGGGCACGATAGGGTACAGCTACGACGCCGCCGGCAACCGTGTGAAACGTGAAATCGTCATGCCTGTCCCGAAAGCCATGGCGAAGCAGCAGACCTTTGCCGCTGACGGTCAGGCTTTCACCGACATGCTCCGCGACCATACCGTGAAAATATACCCCAACCCCACGGAGGGGGGCCTGCAGGTCAGCAATTCCGTGAAGTATGTCGGAAGTAAGAATCAGAAAGAATTCCTCAAAGATCTGAAGCTGGTCTATGCCGCTGATACAAAGGAAAAAGCAGAGACAGAGCTCGACCATCTGGAGGATAAGTGGGGAGAACTTTACCCCATTGTCATCAAGTCGTGGAGGGACAAATGGGAGATGTTGAGCTGCTATTTTCAGTACACCGCGGCTATCCGTAAGATAATCTACACGACCAATACCGTCGAGGGCTACCACCGTCAGGTGCGCAAGATTACGAAGACCAGGGGCGTGTTCCCGAACAATGATGCCTTGTATAAACTTGTTTATCTTGCCTATCGCAATATACGCAAGAAATGGACCATGTCATTGGCAAACTGGGGGCAGACAGCGCAACAATTGGCCATTAAATTTGGAGACCGCTTCAAGATTATGTAACTTTGCGCTGCCGCGGGCTCCTCGTCGTCGAAACACGATTGAAAATCGCGTCCCGCCGACCGAGGTTAATGCCTAACGGGAAAACGCCCCTGACACAGTTGAGTTGACTACCCCGAATGCAGGGGTTGTTTCCAAGAACATGGCAATGCCCTTGTCCTCATCATTGGTCCTTGTGCTAATCCAATGCTTCTTGAATTCATCAAGATTATAAGTCCCCAATCCTTTTCCTGGGTCTGCTACATAGAATATCTTCCCTTTCCTCACCTTGTATAAAACTACAAAATGATTTTGGTCCCAATGAAGAATACAAGGTAGAGGTGCTTCGCTTAAAGTCGAAGTTGTAGCTCTTGCACATGTGGTATGCAAACCTAAAGTATTTGCAGCTTCATTGATACCTAGCAGAGACACCCCTTCCGTAGTGGCAAAACAAAGTTTCGACAGAGAATTCATAGAATATTCTCTGCCGAAATATTTGCAAATCATTTGCAAGCAGGCTATGCCACATTGCATCGTATCATGTTGATGTGCCAAGGATGCACTCTATAGGAGTGCCCTCCGTCTTTGGGATGTTCACCGGGAGCTTGAGGACTGGCTCCACCAACGCGTGTGCAACATGTTCCAGCTGGAGGAGAAGATACTTCTTTTTGACATCACCAATGCCTACTTTGAGGGCAGAATGGAAAACTCTGACCTGTGCCGGTTCGGCCGCAGTAAAGAAAAACGCAACGACTGCAAGATCGTGGTTCTCGCCGCGGTGGTGAATACAGAGGGGCTGCTTGTAAGAACAGCTATCTACGAGGGTAACCGCCAGGACAGAGCTACACTCGAGGAAGTCATCGGCTCCATATCCAAAGAAACTTCTCCCGATGCCAAAAAGATAGTGGTCATGGATGCCGGGTTCTACACTAAGGACAACATTAAATGGCTGACAGACCATCATTTTGACTACATCACAGTGTTGCCTTCCGGTGATGCGAAATTCTCTGCTGCCAGTAACAAGGTCGTGTACCATCAAGACTGTAAGAAGCAGGAAATACGGCTTCAAATGGGTTCAGTCACAATCGACGGCATGGATCGCAAGGCATTGCTTGTGGACAGCGATGCCAAGACCACAAAGGAGCGTTCCATGTACGACAGGGCATGCCAATGCTACGAAGAGGGACTTGAGGCTGTCAGGGCAGGTATACTCAAGAAGGGCGGAACAAAGAAAAGAGACGCCGTCAACAAGCGTATCGGCAAACTGGACGAGAAATACGGCGCCATCCGAAAAAACTTCGCCATCGACCTCACCTACGAGGGAGAAGGCAAGGATGAGAAGATGGTATCCATCTCGTGGAAGAAAAACGGCGAGCAGGTTGACACCGCTAAGAAGTTCCATGGAAAATATGTCCTGATCACCAGCCTTGATGAGAAAGAAGAGATTAATGCCTGGAGATTTTATAATGTGATAAGAACTGTGGAAGAGACCTTCCATACCCTCAAGAGTGACCTCGACATCAGGCCTGTCTACCACAAATCTGACGAGGGCATCAAGGCACACCTGAATCTTGCCGTACTGGCTTACTGGCTGGTCTCCGTGACCAAGTACAGGTTAAAAGTGAAGAAGTACGACAATGTCAGATGGGACGAAATCATATGCATAGCGAGCACGCAGGTGCTTGTCACTGCAGAACTGAAAGCAGAAGACGGTGAGACCATACGGGTGAGGCAATGCACTGAGGCGGAAGAGAAGCTATCCAACATCTATCGCATGTTCGGAATCAATCCACATCCGTTGGGGAAAATAAAATCCGTGGTACACCCAAAGCCACCCTCAAAAAATGCCAATACTGAGAATCAATCAGTTACATGAGATATATCTGCAATGTGGGTTAATGCGGAAAAGACAAAGGGAAAGGATTAATTGAACAGCTGAGGTGCCATCATGCTTCTCCAAGGACAGCCTGCAAAGCAGATGTCCAAGACCGAATTTTGAGAATAGTGACAGAATATCTCCGCTCATCTTGCTTTTAACACTCAAGAGTTTGGATATCTCACTAAAATTACCTAATTTTGCATTCATAACAGTTCCTCTTTTATTTATTGATAATCATTGTATTTGGACACTACAAAGTTACCAATAATTATTGAGAAACTGTTATTTTAAGCCTACTGTTTGAGGGTGGGAAACTTTAGTTAGAATACTTCGTTGAAATACCATTAGTTTAGACATATAGACTATGAAAATTCTGATCGTTGAAGACGAGTTTGCGAACTTTATACATTTGGCAAAATTGCTAAATGATGATGGAGGTATAGTTATTGAAGGTCCAATAAAGTCCGTCAAGGATGTAAAAAAGTATCTTAATAATAAAAATTTAGATGTAGATCTTATTCTATCAGATATTCGACTTCCCGATGGATTAGTATTTGATGCGTTTAGAGCAGTGAACTGTGAAATACCCATTATATTCACAACGGCATATGTTGATTACACACTGGATGCGTTCAAGTTTAATAGCATTGACTACCTTCTTAAACCTATCAAGCGTGAAGACCTTTTTGATGCCTTAGAGAGGTTTACAAGACGTAAAACTATTGCATCCAAACTTTCTGTAATATCTCAACTCAGCGTACAGAAATACCGTCAGCGATTTATATGTTCTTATAAGGAAAAAATGATGGTTGTGCTAGTAGACGACATTAGTCATATCTCTACAGAAAATAAGGTCACGAAAATCCATACTACAGATGGTCACTGTTATCATATTGACAACTCCATGGAAGAATTAATGGAGCAGTTAAATCCTAAAGATTTTATGAGAATTAGTAGACAATATATTGTACATAAGCAGGCTGTAGAAAGCTATTCAGTTGGTTGGAATAGGAAAATAACCGTCAACTTAGTTTGTTACCCTAACACTCCTATAATAGTAGGCAAAGAGAAGCTATGTGTTCTAAAAGATTGGCTTACAATTTGATAAGCACATTCTATATTTAAGTGGCTGAAGTATATGATTGTAATGTAACAAACAAAAAGTTCCCACTTTCTTGTATGTAAGGTTATAAACCTCCGCAAATTCTTTATCCATATCTATTGCGAAGTTATAAAAAAATCTCATACCTTCGAAGAAACAACAAGATATTTGAGCTATAATAGCATTTCTTTGAACGTACTTACTACATGGAGTTTCTAAATTTAGGGTGATCCAGAACAAAGATGTACTAAAAAGAAGACAATGCCAATGCTTACGACTTCTCTTTTTCCTCACTTCGTACCGAGTTCAATTCTTTCACAACATAAAAAGTATAGATGGTATTCATATGCACAAATATCTGCAAATTCTTGTGGGAATATGAGGTTGCGACAAATTATGAGTCTATTTCGGGTCTTATTTTGTCTATCTGGGAATAATAAATTTGGTAAGAAGATAACTTCAAGATAATTTTGTATCATAAAGTTCACGTCAGTAGTATCAAAAGAAAATGTATGAACAAGATTCTTGCATCAAGTGTAATTCAAAACAACCATGATAGGGTTCTACAGGTCGCAACTAATATTTATGACCTTAATCCTAGCACGTCGTAATGTGTGCCTTGAATACTTGTAAATCCATTAGTACAACAGAGCAAATAATATTACAAACATGATCTTATCACTCATGAAAAAAGTAATTTTACTCCTTATTTTTGCGGTTAGCTTGGCAGCTTGCAGTAATGAAGATACACTTCATACAGAGGATGTTGCCAAGCAAGAAAAAACGGTTTCCTTTAAGGTGTCAGAGGATGATGCTAAAGCCGAACTTAGAAATTTTCTAAACAATCTGCATAGTACTCAAGCTACAACAAGAAGCACTTCACAAATAGAGTTTGCTGACGTGCAAGTTGTTCGCAATAACGCATTTACAAGAGCGGGATCTACAAGTGAAGGTTTTGATGTTGGTCTTGATACATTAGTATATGCAATTAATTTTGCAAACAACCAAGGCTTTGCTTTGGTAGCCGCTGACAAACGGACATCACCAATTCTGGCAATTGCAGATGAAGGTTCATTTTCTATTGAAAACTTAAGTGAAGACAAGGACGAAGGCTTTTTAAGTTTTCTAGACAATGCCCTAAAAATGGAGGTGAACGACATAAAAAATTACAATAATACACCTCAGACACGCTCCACAGTCACCAACGGTTATGTTATTAGCTCTATATACTCGCCAATTTTACATACAAGGTGGACGCAGCAAGGCATTTATGGTAGATATTGCCCTAACGGGATAGCTGGGTGTGTGATGATTGCTACAGCTCAAATTTTGTCAGTATACAAGACATTAGGGCATGTAAATTGGGCTTACAATGGGACAATGGGGGCTTCAGATTTGCACTGGGATAAAATCTTGTCAGATTGTGACAATTACAATGGCAATCTTACAGAAAATACGGGCAATGAGATAGCACATTTAGTTAGGTATCTTGGGATAGCATTAGATGCAGACTATAAGAAATCATCAACTGGAGCTAAAAGCTCAAAAGCTGTTGATTGGTTTAACAAATGGGGAGGATTAAAAGCAAGTTCTTTGAAAGACTACAACGAAAGCAATATAATAGATGCAATCAAGTCTGGTTATCCCGTTTTTGCAAGTGGTTATTCTGGCAAGAAAAGATTTCTTGGAATCAGAGTAGGATACAAGGGTGGCCATGCTTGGGTATATGACGGTCTCATAGTAGCAACAAAAGATAATAAAACATACAATCTTGTTCACTGTAATTGGGGGTGGGGAGGTTATAAGAATGGTTACTACCTTAGTAAGGCTTTTGGCACCAATGCTGGAGCAACCATTTATGACTCATCTGACATACAAGCAGGTTCTAGCTCCAACTATAAATACAACCTTGAATATTCAATTGTAAGAAAATGAAAAAGTTATTTTGCTCATTTATTATCTGTTTATTGGGCTTATTGGCTATCACTTCTTGTGGTAATGATGATGAGAAATTTGAGGGCTTGGAATTTGACACGCAAGGTGTGATTCTGTCTACAAGGAGCGGTAATAATTATTATGGTGAGATTAAATCTATAGGTGGTGATATCACGATTACCGCCAAGGGTAAGAATTCAATAAATGGTTTATTGTCACAGTTTAAGGTGAACGATTTCATGTATGAGGTTACTGACAAAGATTGGCAACAATCTTTCCCCTATACTATATGTAGCAAAGATTGGGGTAATGTCGAGTTAGTCTCAAAAACACCCTATTCGATACGCATACACCTCAACGAAAATAACACTGACAACAGCATCAATTATATGCTAACATTTGGTGGAGGGTATAAAACATCAAGCATTCTTTTAACTCAGTTCACTACTGCCCGTTAAGATTTTAGATCTCGAAATAAATCGAGTTGACCATCATCCTTTGGGACGTTAATAATAGGTTTGTTAAACAATTCAGGTATGGGTATCCTCTCAAACAACATAGTACCTATAGTCTGGGAAATCATATACAGAGATGGTTCCTCGATATGCATGTGCTTCTTGGCTATAGCCAGTTCCTATTGATAAACAATCAGCATTTCACAGTGCGCTATATAGGAGAGTGACAAAATTATTAGATCCATTTAATTCTCATGATCCTGCGTTTCATATAGAAATCAGGCAGTACTAATTATAGAATCAAAAATTGATAGTCTCATTTTAAAAAGAGACTACACAATTATACTATATTCAACAATTGAGTTGTATATTACATAAGATATTCAAATATGAAAAAATATATATTATTTCAATAGTAGTTTTTATTATGCTGTCTTGCATGGCATCTTCGCCTCAGCATAGTCTTCAGTCCCGATTGTTTGGGACTTGGGCAGCAAGTGATGATAAGGTTGCTGTATTCCAAATCGACAAGGATAGTTTGTATTATATTGATGAAGATCCTATTGTGGCGATATCTTATAAGTTTGCAGGTGATAGTATGTCCCTAGACTATTGGGGGAACACTATCGTACAACACATCTCATTTCGCAAGGATACGCTCGTTATGCAAAACAAGTTGGGCGAGGTTAGTCGTTTTGTACCTGTTAAATAGGGTGTCCAGTTAGATGTTCCGAGAAACAGAGGCTGATATCACCCGTTG
>ERZ791917.641-NODE-641-length-29203-cov-15.624434_pt1 | contig 29203 bp, 29 predicted proteins | sample MGYA00510138_ERZ791917 | MGnify/ENA primary metagenome ERZ791917 (study PRJEB30046, sample SAMN00792102) | human gut metagenome | study: EMG produced TPA metagenomics assembly of the A metagenome-wide association study of gut microbiota in type 2...
GTCCGGCTGAAGTCTTTTATTCAGTAACTTTGCACTTGATTTGATAATTCACCCTATAAAAAAGCCCGGCTTCTTTGGGGTGGTCCAAAGCGTTTGCCGGGCTTTCCTTTGTCCTTCCTCAGAAAGTCATTCTAAGAGGAGAACGGCGGCCAGAGCGTTTTGAGGATTTCTTCCTCAACCGCCTGGGCGTGCGCCTGCACGTCGTCATAGCGGCTCTTCCCGTAAGAGTCCATGGTGATCAGGAACGGGCCGAAATGCTTCGTCTGAAGCGGCCACATGGCTTCCGGCATCCCGCACTCGTACCAGTACGGATCCTTCGTGCCGGTCACGCCCTTCGCGAGCACCACGGCGCAGCCAGGAACCGCCTGCGCGTAGACCTGCTTATATTTCTGCATCGCCTTCCGGGTGCCTTCCGCCATGCCGCCTTTGCCGATCAGGATCTTCACGCCGATACGGCCGATGAAGTCCGCGTACGGTTCCATACGGATGGAGGTCGTGGGGCCGATCACGGAGAGATACCAGTGACCCGCCTCATCCTTCTTCATCACGGGGCCGGCGTGGAAGATCGCCGCGCACTTCAGGTCCTCGGGGAAAGGCTTTCCTGCTTCATCCAGCGCCTTAAGCCGCAGGTGCGCCTGATCGCGCGCCGTACAGACCTGGCCATTCAGATAAATGATGTCGCCGACATGCAGCTTCTCAATCGTCTCGTTATCAACGGGGAGCGTCAGTTCATACACTGCCATTTTTATTCTCCAACCTGAAAGAGTTCTTCCGTGTGACCGTCCGGGTAGAAGCGGATGCCGAAGCGCCGCGCGACCCAGCAGTGGAAGTTGATGACGACAGGGAGAATGGCGGTGTGGGTGGAAGCCCAGCCGATCTTCACGGCAAGCGCCGATGTGTCGCCGCCGATGCCCGCGGGGCCGTTCCCGAGCTTATTGATGTCAGCGAGCAGCTCCTGCTCAAGTTCATCAAAGAGCGGATCCGGGTTGTGGTCAAGCCAGTTGCGGGTCGAGATGGCTTCACGCGAGAGCTTCGCCGCGACGTCCATCTGGCCGCCGAGACCGATACCAAGCGAGAACGGCGGGCAGGGGTAGCCGTGGGCGCCCACCTGGCCCCGGGCTCCGGTGACCGTGTCAAGCACCAGCTGCTTCAGGCCCTTGAAGTCTTTCCCGAGCGTCGCGGGCGTCAGGATCTTCGCGACATTCGGAAGCTCCGCGCCGCAGCCCTTCGCGCTCACGATGATTTCGCAGTAGGGGAGGTCCTTCTCGTAGCGGAGCTCGTAATTCGGAACGCCGCGGCCCGTGGAATCGCCCGGGTTGAAACGGGTGAGCGGATGCACGATCGAGGGGCGGATGTAGCCCTGCTTCGTCGCGTCGACGACGGACCGCGTGATGTTATCGATGAGGTTCGAGAGGTTCGGCTCATAGGCTTCGCCCCAGCGGATCCAGACAGACGGGTATCCAGGCGACTGGCACACCGGCTTATCCTCGATCCCGGCGAGGCGTTCGTTCTCCACCATCGTTTCGAGGAACGTCTTCGCCGCGGGGTTCGTTTCCTTCTTCGCTGCTTCCGTGAGCAGGTAAAGGACGTCCGGCGAAATGCGGGTGCACATCTTGTGAGTCAGGTCGAAGACCTGCTCGTACGGCAGTTCTAATTTAGCCATAGTGTCTCTTCTAGTTGGTTATGAGGCTTGTCAGCGGAGCTGAGAGGAGGTGTGTGACTCCGGTCAGCGTGTTTCTCCTGCCTCAGAAGGCCAGCGTGTGAATCAGGGCCGCAGGCTCTGAGACCGCTGTCCGGTTCGTACGCCCGGACAGGCTTAAAGCACAGAATACACAGACTTCCCGTCGCCGGTATGCCTGTTTTTTCCCTTTATGGGATACCGGTATACCAGTTGGCGCACGTTCAATATAGCTCGAAAGGATTAGAAAATCCAGACCGAAAGAATGATATGAGAACGGAAAATGTGACTTTGTATAGCGTTGATCCCTGAAAAACAGGGGTTTCAGACGAATGAAGATCGTTCTCAATCCGTTTTGCGTAATACAGAAGAAATCCGTCTTCTGAAACTTTTTGAAACGGAAAAGAAGCGGGGGCAGCTGGCGGCTCACAGGAAGAGGGGATGAGGCTGAGGGAACCGGTTTCTGTATTACATCAACAACTTCAGTTATCAAATAATATTTGATAACTGAAGTTTGCGACTTAAATAACAGACTGAAATTGAACACGAACCCGGAATCCATTTTCGTTAGCGGAAAACCGATTTTCGTTAGCCCGTAGACCGAAATACAAAAGAGCGCGAAAACGTTATTTCCGCGTCCGTTACTGAACTGAATATCAGGGTCAGATTACGAAATCAATTCTATTAGTTATGTCTCGATCTCGGATGAAGAGCCGCGAGGAACGGGGAGGAGTTTTCTCTCGTTTTGAGTGACCGCGGAAGACCCCGGAATTACGATGGTTTCCGTGAAATGTAACAAATTTTAAACACCGTCAATCGGGTTAAAATCGCAGGGTAAGTTATACCGAGTTCCAATCTATCCGACGCACGCAGGAACCGACAGAGACGGGGGTGGAATGTCTCCCGTTCTGGTTCCTGAAAGATGTGAAAATCAGTACTAACCGGAGTAGCATTGGAATACGGCTCCGGGATCATCGTTCCCGGACCCGATCAACCCCTTTTCATTGAAGCTGAAACCGAAAATGATTATCGACTTAGTCAAGTGGGACACACGAAACCCGAAGCTTCTCGCGTGGAAATTCCCGTCACAGGAACTCTCCACATGGACGCAGCTGATCGTTAACGAGACGCAGGAAGCGTATCTCGTCAGCGGCGGCGTCTACGAGGGGCCGTATGAGGGAGGCCGCCACACCCTCTCGACGCAGAATATCCCGATTCTCCGGAATCTCCTCGGGATCCCGTTCGGAGGGCAGTCGCCCTTCACGGCTGAGGTCTGGTACATCAACAAAGCCGCGATCCTCGACCTCAAGTGGGGAACGCCGGACCCGATCCAGCTGAAGGATCCGCTTTACGGCGTGATGGTGCCGGTGCGGGCGTTCGGGCAGTACGGTATCCGGATCCGGGACGGGAAGAAGTTCCTCCTGAAACTCGTGGGAACGCTCCCGAGTTTTGACGCCGAGTCACTCAACAACTACTTCAAGGGCATCTTCATCCGGAAAACGAAGACCCTGATCTCTGAAACGATCATTCAGAAAAAGATCTCAGTGCTCGATATCTCGATGTATCTCGATGAGATCTCGGATAGCCTCCGGAATCTTTTCGCGGAAGAGCTTGATCAGTACGGGATTGAGATTGTCCGGTTCGACGTGATGTCGATCAGCGTGCCGGAAGATGACCCCTCTGTGATCTCGCTTAAGGCTGCGCTCGCCCGCAGGGCCGAGCTCGGGATCCTCGGGAACAACTATCAGCAGGTCCGGAGCTTTGACGTGCTGGAAGCCGCGGCGAAGAACGAAGGGACCACGGGAGCCTTTGTCGGGATGGGACTCGGAACGGGTCTTGGCGGCGCGATGAACCCGATGGCGCAGGGTTCCGGTGCCGGCGCGGTGATCAACACGAATCCGCCTGCGGCTCCTGAAGCCGCTCCTGCCGCTCCTAAGGCTGAGACGATCAGCTTCAAGGAAAAGATTGAGATGCTGAAGCAGCTCGGGGAACTGCGCGCCCAGGGCGTGCTGACCGAAGAAGAGTTTGCGACTGAAAAGAAAAGGATTCTGGGATGAACGACATCAAGCTGAAGTTCGTATTTCTGTCGATCCTCGCGTTCGTCGCGGTGATCTTTATGCTCGCGGTGCTGGTGCCCTCTGACCTTCGGAACGGGTACTTCTACGCCGCGGCGTTCCTCACGGCGCTGAGTGTCGCGTATCTCTTCATTATTTCGACCTGCCCGGGGAAGAAGGGGATGGATTCCGCGCTCGCGGGGCTCGGGATTGGGATTTTCTTTGGCGGGCTGCTCGCGGCGGTCGCGCTGCTCTCACTTGTCTTTTCGCTCTGCGGGTTCCTGAAGCTGTCGCTCGCGACCGACGCTCTCTGGGTGCTCGGGCTCGGCTGCCACTTCGTGTTCAGCAATGTCACGATGAAGCAGGTGTCCAAGCTCGCCGAGGAAACGAACGCGTTCCCGTGGAATAAGCAGGTCGCGTCTGAACTCCGCACGATTCAGGCGAAAGCGAAGGATGACGAGGATAAGAAAATCCTCGAGCGCCTGATTGACGCCGCCGCGTTTTCGAACCCGAAGCAGTATCCGGCGTCCGAATCGCTTGAGAAGCAGATCGTCGCAGCTGTGGGCGAACTCGAATCGAGCCTCGGCGACGCGAAGGCCCTGAATGATAAGGCGCAGGCCCTCTTCCGGCTCTTCAATCAGCGGAACATTCTCGTCAAAAACGAATTCAATAAAGGCTGAGTGACATGGCTGACTTGAAAATCCGCTGCGACAAATGCGGATCCGAACTCACTTATAAGCCCGGCACCGAGACGCTGGTCTGCGCGTACTGCGGGAATACGGTGAGAATCCCGACTCAGGTCGTGAATCCGGAAGATATTACGGATACCGACCTCATCATCCCGCTTCAGATCCAGGGGGACGCCCTTACGAACGCCACCCGTGTCTATATGACACAGGGCCAGTTCACGCCGGATGATCTCGTGCAGAAAGCGACGATCACGAAGCAGTGGCTGAAGTACGTGCCGTTCTACCTCTATCACGGCGAATTCCACGCGAACTGGACCGCGTCCTTTGGCTATAACCGGCGCGAAGGGTCCGGGAGCAACAGCCGCACCGTGACGGACTGGCGTCCGGCAAGCGGCACCGTGAGCGGCCCCTTCAGTCTCCTCGGCTACGCGGGGAACGAGGTCGACAGGAACTGCGCTGATCTTCTCGCGGATCAGGACCGGTCGAAACTCGTGCCGTATGACGCCAAATTCATGACGGGGTTCCCGAACGACAAATTCGCGCTTTCGGAGCGTGAAGCCTATCAGACGTATGTCGAAGATCGGGTTGCCGCCCTGGTGGCCTCTGAAGTGAAGGCCAACGCGCAGGGCGACGAGCAGAAAGACTGGCACTGGAGCGGCTCTCAGTCTTACGAAACGAAAACGCTTTATCTCCCGGTTGGTCTCAGTGTCTTTGAGTACGAGGGGAAGGAGTACAAGGTCTGGGTGGACGGCGTGGATCCCACACGGTTCACGGGAGATCCTCTTCCGGTAGACGATAAGAAGCAGAAGTCGTCTTACTATGGCTGGATCCCGTTTGGTCTCACTCTGGTCTTCTCGATCGCGTATCTCTTCGGGAAAGACGCCGCGCACGCCTCAGGCTGGATGGGAGCCGCTCTCCTTCTTACCGCGCTTTATGCCCTGATCCGGAAGTTCGTGATGAGCTCCTACTCGAAGAAACTCCGGAAAGCGTTTCTCACGCAGGTTCAGGCGGCGGATATTGATACGTCGCACGCTACTCAGGAGCAGCTTGCGGAAATCTCAAAGAGCTACAAGCTCCCCGAGAAGCCGTTCATCGCGAATACGGCGAACGACAAGTTCATTCTCCCGATTCTTTCAATCGCGGGCCTTGCCTGTATCGTGGGACCTGGAGCGGTGGAAACGACGGGGAGTGGTCCCGCAGTGACGGCGTCCGCTCCGGCGCGCGCACCGAAAACCGCTGCGCTAGCCGAAACCGCGAGCTCTCCCGCTGTTTCCGAAAGCGAGAAGCCTTCGGAAAGCGACTCGGCTCCGCAGCCTGAGCAGGCGACTGTGCGGCTTGCCCCGAATGTCGCGGAGGCCATCGCACCGTATCCGCTTGCTGAGACGTCAGGGAATGTCGCGAAGATGCTGGGGAGCATGAGTGAAGGGTCTCCGTTCGTTCAGACCTACGCGAACCAGATCCGCGAGCTGCCCCTTCCTCCGAAGGGGGACCGGAAGACCGCGCGGGCCCTGAACGCCGAAGGTCTGAAGCTTGTTCATAGTGGAGACGCCAGCGCCGCGGTCGATAAGTTCGCGGATGCCGTAAAGGCGGATCCGACCGATGTGGAAGCGGTCGAGAATCTCGGTTTCGCGCTCATGAAAGACAATCGGGCAGGGGAGGCCGCTTACGTTCTGATCGCCGCTCTGGCGCTCGACCCGAATCGGGCCACGGCCTGGTTTAATTTCGGTGACGCGCTCGCGCGGGATGGTCACGAATCTGACGCGCCGTACGCCATGATGGTTGGCTACAGGTACTGCAACGCCGCCCGTCAGCAGAAGACGAAGCAGCTCTGGAAACGGCTGATCTCGGATCCGGGTACCAGCCCGGAAGTGGCGGGAGCCATGAAGGCCGCTCTCAGCATGATTCAGCAGCGTGAAAGCGGTCAGCAGTAAAAGAAGTCAAAGACCGCACTCTTAGCGGTCCGCGTCAGAAAAAAGCCCTGAAGAATCTCTTCAGGGCTCTTTTGTCTATGGGGAAATTCGGCGAGGACTGAATTCCCGCCTTGTTTACGGCGAATCTCAGTTAGTGAAGCGGTAAATCTTTTGGAACTCCGCATCTTCTTTTTCGGGGCTGATGATGTATTTCCCGCGCTCGTTTGCGGAGATGCGGAAAGAATCAGTGCCTGCCGCGAAATGATGCATCAGACGGCTGCTTCTCTCATCGCACTGGGTTTCAAAGAGCGAGCACCCGAGGAAATACTGTTCCGTCTTTCGGATTCCCAGCACGTCAAGAAGCGTCGGGGCAAGGCTGATGCTGGTTGTGCCTTTGGCGTCCACAATCTGCGGCTTCACCATCTTTCCATACAGAATGAGTGGAATCTCAAAATTCGAGTGCTCAGTCTTCTGATGGAAGGACCGCCGGTATTCGGGGGTCGGAATCACGACTCCATGGTCTGAGGTGATGACGAGAAGCGTGTTGTCGTAATACGGGCTCCTTTGGAACCAGGCAATAAAGTCCCCGAGCCAGTGATCGAGGTTATGGAATTTGTTGTAGTAGCTGTTTGACCCATCGCCGTACGTCAGGTCCGGGCTGTCAACGCCATGATGCGTGCCGGCGGTGTACATGCCGATAAAGAAGGGCTTATCGCTCTTGTACTTCGTGAGCACCTGCTTCAGGCTCTGGAAAGCGAATTTATCACTCCGCGGGGGATCTCCCGTCCAGCCTAAGTCATCAGCGCCGTACACCCGGGTGAAAGCGAAAGTTTTTAAGTACGAGGTCATGTTGCCCGTACTGAGTTCGTTTGATAGGAAGTACGTATTGAAGTGATGCTGATTCAGAATTTCAGGCACTGACACCAAACCCGAATCAGTCAGTTTATGAATCTTCTCGTGATCCATCTCGCCGAATCCGGGTGAATTGGGATTCAGATAAAACCCGCCCTTAAACTGCCATAACGAATACAGCTGCCCCCGGAGTCCTCGGTAGGTGGCATAGGTGTGGTTGTAATAATGATCAAATGCCAGGCTGTTTTTATACAGCTGGTCATACGTGGGGGTCAGATTACGGGATGAGTGATTTTTGTAATCCACGACCTCAGCTGAAAATCCCTCAACAAAAATCACAATGACATTTTTGATCGGTGTGTCAGGTGAGAAATAACCTGCCCCGGCGGTTTCGAGCTGGCTCTGGCCGACAACCGCGGGCTTCCGATATTGCTCACGGATGGCGGCATTTTGTTTGGGGACGAAATAAACGTCGTGAAGAACGGCTTTCGCGAGATGCTTGGTGCTCTTCAGAACGCTGTTTTGAGTGAATGCCAGAACGATCATCAGTACGCTGACCACCGATCCGGCCGCCATATAGATTTTCTTCTTCACTTTCACGTTTTTCGTGGAAAAAATGGCGAAGAAGGAGGGGAAAAATACGACGGCGAAAATAAAAGCGAGCCAGATCTGTGCTTTGACCCCGATCGCGTTGTGAGACGACAGGTTCATCACGGTGAGCGGCACGATATAGATGCCGGTTGACACGATAGAGCACATCTGAAGAGCGACAATGAACTGAAAGATGCCCCAGAGCGCGGCGCGGATGATGAACGGGAAGAGCAGAACCGCCGCGTACACCAGGGTCGCCTCCGCGCAGTATTTGGCGAAGTGGAGGTCAGTTCCTGAAAGCTTGAAAACCGCCAGGACCGTGAGAAGCGTGACGATTAGGGGAAGCAGCAGCCTTGCGCAGATTTCGGATCGAAGAGACATGAGTGAAGCAGATGATCAGAGATCATGAAGTGAACTGTAGAACAAAACGCTAGATAATAAGTCATTATGAAAAAAATGTAAATGATCAATTTGGCAGGGGTCGGATAATTTTCGCTTTGGCTGATTCAAAATCAGTGGATCCCGGCTTTCTGAAGATGAATTGGCTTTGAAGCGGCAGCAAATCAGTAATAACAGAGTCTGGCGGAATGACTCGTTTTCGGCATTACTATTTGGATCATTAAAGCAGGCATTAAAAACCCCGGAGGCTTTCACACCTTCGGGGTTCGCTGTTAAATCTCTGTGATTTGAAATCAGGAGTACGTCGGGAACCGATCGTTCGGCCCGTAGACCGTTTTCCGGTAGGCGTCCGGAATATCGCGGTGCTCAAGGAGTTCATTTGCCGCTTCCATCACATCCTCAACCCGGATTTCCCGCATGCATTCGCTGATCCCGCAGCGGCCGCAGCCGCGCTGTTCGCAGAAGTGGCAGCGCCCGGGGCTGATCACGACGCGGCTCGCGTTGTTTTCCCACGGTCTCCAGCGGCCAGGGATCGTCGCGCCGAAGAGAATTACTTCAGGGGTCTGGAGGGCAGCCGCCATATGAGCCGGCGCGGAGTCAACCCCAATGAGGAGCTTCGCGTCATCAATCAGCGCGGCAAAAGTTTTCATGGAAGGGGTCTTGCCGATCAGAACAATCGGCTTCGCGACTTTAAGAAGCGAGACGATCTTTTCAATCATCGTCCGTTCTTCGTCAGAGGGCCCCGACGTGATCACGATCTTTTCACCCTGGCTCGCGAGGCGATCGAGCATCTCGGCGGTCCTCTCTTCGGTCCAGCACTTGAAGAAGAAACGCGCAGCGGGGTGGACGAGCACATAGTCCTTGAGCCCCCCGACGAGTTTCGCGGCTTCAGCGCGCGCTTCATCCGGAATCGTGAGCTTCAGTCCCGGCACCTCTTCCTCCGGCACCACGACACCGAGCGCCCGGAGGTGATCCATGTTGAACTGCGCGATGTGGCGTTCACGCGGGAGCACAAGGCTCGCCATGTGGGTAAAGCTCTTGTTATAGAAGTTCAGCCCCCCGAAGTGCTTTGGGCAGGAGATGCTCCGCTTCGGCTTCAGGATGCGGGCGAGCCACATGCCGCGGTTATGCGTCGTGAGGTGAAGAAGCGTGTCGTAGTGATTCGCTTTCAGTGTCTTCAGAAGATTGATTTCGGCTGAGAGCTGCTTCTTCACGCCCATCTTCTTCCACTTCTGATCGATCGTGTAAACGTTATCGAGATCCGGGTTCCCGGTCAGCATCTCGCGCGTGCTGTGATACACCAGTGCGTCAATCCTCGCGTTCGGGTACTTCTTCCGCAGAAAGCCGATGAGCGGCGTGGTGAGGAGGACGTCTCCGAAGTAGCGGAGTTCCGTAATCAGTATGCGTTCGAGTTCCACAGCGGTGCGGTCCGGATTGATAAGAAAGAGGGACGGCGGGGCAGGAGAGAGCGTTTGTTGCTTCTCTGTCCGCAGAGTCCCCCGATTTTAATAGATACGGGCAGGAGTGACGGCGGACGGTATCCCGCGGTTCAGAGAAGCAGCTGCAGAGTCTGCCGAATCACATTTTCAAGATGGAAGAGCTTCGCGTACGCTGTGAGCCGGTTCAGATCCTTATCCCGTCTCGCGGCGTAGGCTTTCAGAACGGCCGTGAAGTCCTGGATCTCGATTGTGCTTCGGCTCCGGAAGAGGTCGCAGATGGTCCTTTCAAGGTCATACATTGGGATCGCGTTCCCGCAATTATCCCGAACCATCGTTCTGCCGACCGGGAGCAGTTCTTTTTTGACCGTATAAACCTTGCACCTTCCGTCTGCCACCAGACGGTGAGCGTTGTAGCCGCTATAGAGCGTCACGGTGTGGAGAAGCGGTTCGCGTTCCGATAAACCGTAGTGGTAGAACGCTTCATCGTGCGAAAACACGAGCTGCGGAGACCGGAGGTGAAGAAGGTAAAGCTCATCCACCCAGGCGTCTTTTGGGGCGTAGACTCCGCGCCTGACCTGTTCCCAGCCGTGTTCACGCAGGGACTGGTAAAAGTGAAATCGAGTGACGCCAGCTTTTTCTGCGTCACGAGGTGTCAGGTACTCATGATCCTTGATCAGTCTTTCCATCGCGTCCATAGAGGTCCCCATTCATTCGTGCTTATTTTACTTTTCAAATAAGCACGTTTGTTTGGAATCTCTGGAGTAACGGCTCGTCAGAACGGGGCGAAGACAGCAGGGTAGTTGCCGCGAGGCAATAAAAAGGCGCTGTCTCCAGGGAGGTAGACAGCGCCGTCTCGCTCTAAGCGGATGCCTTACAGGTCATCCACCAGAGCTGAGCTCTTCGCGTAAGCGGTGACGCGGGCTTCAAAGAAGTCGGTCTTCACCATGTTTGCGTTCGCGTATTGGCTGACCCACTGCATGGAAGCCGGTTCCTGAGCGTGGCTCGGATCATAGGGCTCGTAGCCAAGCGTCATCCAGCGGAGATTGCCGAGGTAGTTGATGTAGTCGGTGATCATGCCGGGCGTGAGGCCGCGGACCTTGTCGCCGATCACATAGTGACCCCATTCGATTTCCTGACGGACGCCTTCCTTCAGCATATCAAGAAGCTCGGCCTTCAGGTCGTCCGTAAACCACTCAGGGTGCTCCTTCTGCAGCTCACGGAAGATATTCCGGAAGAGCCAGAGGTGCGTATTCTCGTCGCGGTTGATGTAGCGGATTTCCTGGGCGGACCCCGGCATCTTCTCGTTCCGGCTCAGGTTATAGAAGAACGAGAAGCCGGAGTAGAAGTAGATGCCTTCAAGGATGTAGTTCGCCATCACGACACGGATGAAGTTGTGCTCATCCGGGTGATTCAGGAACTCGTTATATTGCTCGCCGATGAAGGTGTTCCGCTTCAAGAGATGCTTATCTTCCTTCCACTGGTAGAGAATCGAGTTCCGCTCTTCAGGCGAGCAGATCGTGTCCAGCATATAGCTGTAGCTCTGCGAGTGGATGCACTCCTGGAACGTCTGGATGTTGAGGCAGAGGTTCACTTCGCTCGATGTGATGTAGCTCGAGATGTTCGGGAGATTCGCGGACTGCAGCGAATCAAGGAACACGAGGAAGCTCAGAATCTTGTTATACGCGTTCCGCTCCGGCTCCTCGAGATTCGGGTAGTCCTTCACGTCCTGCGCGAGATTGATTTCCTCCGGCACCCAGAAGTTATTCATCGCCTGGCGGTACCAGTCGGAGACCCACGGGTACTTATGGTTATTGAAGTCGTTCAGGTTCGTCGGGTTTCCGCCCACGATCTGAATCGCGCCGATATCAGTATCCCCCTGGGGGTTGAACAACGGTTTTTTCTTGAACATTTCTTTACTTCACTCCATCAGGACGAGCAGGACTCGCACTCTTCAACTTCAAGCGACTTGCTGCGGATGTAATAGATCGTCTTCACGCCGCACTTCCACGCTTCGAGGTAGAGGTTAAGGACCTTTCTCATCGTAAAGTCGTTCGTGATGTAGAGATTGATACTCTGCGCCTGGTCAATGTGACGCTGACGGACGCCGCAGGCCCGGATCGACCAGTTCTGATCGATGAGGTGCGCGTTCTTGTAGAGCCACCAGGTGTCGGACGACAGATCCGGCGCTACGCGCGGGAGCAGCCCGTTCTTCTTCTCTTCGAGGAAGTAGCGGTTCATGATCGGGTCGATGCCAGGCGTCGTCCCGGCAATAATGCTCGTGCTTCCGGTTGGCGCGATCGCCATGAGGTAACCGTTTCGCATGCCGTACTTCGCGACATCCGCCTTCACGTCATCCCAGTACGGGGTGTTGTAGCCGCGCTTCTCGAAGAACGCGCCGGTGTCCCAGTCGCTTCCCTTATACATGCCGTACGTGCCCTTGTCCTTCGCGTTGAGAGCGCTCGTCTCGATTGCGGAGTGCGCGATGCGCTCAAACACCTTGTCGACAAAGGCGAGATGCTCCTCGCTCTCCCAGCGGATGCCGTGCTTCGCGAGCATGTGGTGATAGCCGCTCACGCCAAGCCCGATCGCGCGGTAACGCTTCGACGTGATCTCGGCGTACGGGGTCGGGTAGAAATTGAGGTCTATCACGTTATCGAGCGCGCGGACGACGCTTGACGTCAGGTGCTCGAGGTACCCCGGCTCATCCACCGGAATGCGGCCGAGGTTAAGGCTCGCGAGGTTGCAGACCACGAAGTCACCCGGTTTCGTCGTGGTGACCACTTCAACCGTGCCTTCAGAGGTCTTGATCTCGCGGCTCACGCTCTGAATCGGAGCCGTGTTCTGCGCGATTTCCGTGCAGAGGTTCGAGGAATAGATGTGACCGCAGTGGGCGTTCGGGTTCATCGCGTTCACGAGGTCGCGGTTGAAGATAAACGGGGTACCCGTTTCCACCACGGACTTCAGGAACAGACGCACCAGATCCTTCAGGCTGATCTCACGCTTCGTGATGCGATTATCGTGCACGCACTCGAGGTAACGCTTCGTCCACTCCTCTCCAAAGCTGTCCTCAAGGTTGTAGCCGCGGACCTGGCTGATCTCATGCGGACACATCAGGTACCAGACACCGTTGAAGTTGTCGCGGACCTGCTGCCAGAAGTAATCCGGGATGCAGAGCGCGGGGAAGGTGTCGTGCGCCTTCAGACGGTCATCGCCGTTATTCGTCCGCATCTGAAGGAATTCGGGGATATCGCGGTGCCAGATATCGAGGTAAACCGCCACGGCGCCCTGACGGACACCGAGCTGATCCACCGCAACCGCCGTGTCATTCACGAGCTTGATCCAGCGGGAGACGCCGCCCGCCGCCCCCTTGAAACCGCGGATGTCGCTTCCGCGGGCACGGACCTTGCCGAAGTAAAGCCCCATGCCGCCGCCGAACTTGCTCACCTGAGCGAAGTTATCGAGGCTCCGGTAGATGCCGGCAAGGCTGTCAGGCACGGTATCGATGAAGCAGGACGAGAGCTGGTGGTACGGCTTACGGGCGTTCGCGAGGGTTGGCGTCGCCATCGTCACTTCGAGTTTCGAGAGCATGTCGTAGAACCGCTTCACGTACTGCATCCGGACATCTTTCTTTTCCGGCATCGCGAGGTGAAGCGCCACGCCGAGGAACAGCTCCTGCGGGCTCTCGAGGATCTCGTTATTGTGGCTCTTGATCACGTAGCGCTCGAGCACGAGCTGAAGGCCGGAGTAGTTGAAGAGCTTATTCCGGTTCTCATCGATCAGGCCCGCGGCCTCATCAATCTCTTCCTTCGTGTAGTTCTCGAGGATGTACTTCCCGTAGAGGCCGTGCTCCGTGAGGAACATGAGCTTCGTATAGAAGTCCGTGAGACCGAGGTTCTGCTCACGCTGCGCGAGCTTCCGCTTGAAGCTGTGGCAGAGCAGCCGCCCGGCGATCTGCTCGTAGCGCGGCGCGTTCTGCGTCGTGAGTTCCACGGCGGAACGGATCAGGGTGTCGAGCTTCTCGTCGACACTCGCGGTGGGCGACACCTGGGAATTGAACTTCGCGGTGAGGACTTCAAGCGAATACTCAGGCGCTTTGAAGTCATTCTGGATCTCGAAGAGGCAGCCATCGAGGTCGCTGTCACCCGTCGCGACAGAAAGCGCGAGGCGGCAGGTACGGAGTTCCGTCCGCTTCTCGCGGTACAGAATGAAGTTCTTCGCGACCTGGTAGTGGCCGCGCTGCATCAGAGCTTCTTCGACACGGTCCTGAATAGTTTCAACGGAGCAGCCCGGTGTCACGAGAATCTGCTTTTCCACGAGATCAAGCAGCTCGTCGAGATCGTCGGGTTGTTCAATGCCTGTGCTCTTAAACGCTTTCGTAATAGCAAGGGCGATTTTTTTGCGATCGTACTCTTCGGTTTGACCGCTTCTTTTAGTTATCAGCATTGAGTAACCTACTGTCAGAGTGGTTAGGATGAGAATTGGCTTTTCAGCTGTGTGTGAGTGAGCATTTTACTAGGGAATGTTAATCCGCGCTTAATAAAACCTAGATCTAGTGCTTATGGGGGCAGAGCGAACACCAACTGAAAAGGGACGGAAGAGCCGTTTTTCACTACGGATCAGAGATCGCCTGTGTGACCGGATAAGGGACGGAAAAACAGCGGGATGCAGTCCGAGACGAGACTTTCCCAGGGCGACATCTCAAAAGACATTCTCTTCACAACTGACACCGTTTCTCACCCTCCTCAAGGGGTAGAACCGAGGGGGAATTGCGGAAGTTCCGGGAAAGTGCCGGATGAATTTCAGACTACAAAAAAGCGGAAACACTGAAAAACGCGGGCAACGAAAAAGCCCCAGGGGGTAGATGTCATAGGCCATATAGGCGGACTTTTCCTGGGGCTGTTGCTGGAAGAGATGCTCGCAGTTCGAGGCTTTACCGGCCCGACTGGAGATTCTTCCGATCGCAAGAAAAGTATCGCTCTTTTCGAAGAAAACCGCATCAAGGAAAATCCGCTTTTAAGACTCGGATAAGAATGCGATAATAAAAAGATATGCTATTGAAAATAAATAAAAATAAAGACCCGAACTGAAGCTCTCAGACTCCCCGCCTCTGCGCCATAATGGTTGAGACACAGAGCGCCCCGGAAGGCTTCTCTCTTTCGGGGCACAAAACTCACAAATTACAGGAGTCAGACATGACGAAAGCCCCGATTTTCGAGATCAATGATTCAGACGGCAAGCCCTTCAAGATGGAAGATCACTTTCCGATGGTGCTCTACTTCTATCCGGCGGATGCCTTATAGTAGCAGTACGTATTTATAGGCGTTTTACCACTACCTATGGTAGCTAAATGCTATAGTATGCGCGTCTAATTACTGCAAATTTACTGCATAGATATGGCTACTTTTCTAAAGCGTGGCGACAAGTGGCAGGCTCAGACCTGCATCCGGAGCAGAAGGAAAGCGAAGACCTTTGATACCAAGGCTGAAGCCCGGCGCTGGGCGTTGGCTCAGGAAGCCGCAGACAAATCCGGATTTATCCCTGAGTCACTCATGACTTTCGCGGATTTGCAGCTCGTCTGGTATGAAGCCAAGGGGAAAAATCTTAAATCGCCATCGGTCCGCTACGCCGTCAAGCGAGCGGGAAAAGATACTTTTGCCTTAAAGGCGATATCAACGTTGACGCCAAAAGATTTTGACGCTTTTATGGAAAGCGAGAAAGCGCGAGGGCTTAAGCCAGGTACCATTTATTCGAAACTGGTTTACTACTCAAGCGTTCTCTCATGGGCGGTTTCCCAGGGGTGGCTAAAAGAAAACCCATTGCGCAAAGTAAAATTCCCCAGGAGCGATCCCCACCGAACCCGGATACCGACAGAAGAAGAATACCAGCGGCTCTGCGCCGCGGCGCACTGGAAGGATACAGAGCCGCCGGTCAATTCATACCAGCGAACGGTAGCCGCTTTCCGGTTTTCAATGCTTACGGGTATGCGGAAAGGGGAGATTGTTAAAATTGAGAGAAGCTGGATAGATGGTTCTGTTATCCATCTGCCGGCTGAGGCCGCGAAAACCGCCGTTGGAAGAACTGTAGCAATGGGGGTGGAAGCCCGCCGACTACTGGGGCTGATTCTGAGCCTTGGCTTTTCCCCCTGCGTCTGGGGTATCAATACGCTGACACTCCCAGGGGAGTTCATCAAGCTGAAACGACGCGCGGGCATCCGTGCAATAACAGACAGCGCCGGGCGTGAGCTTCAGGCTGACCTGCATTTTCATGATGCCCGGGCGTACTTCTGCACCTGGGCCGCGTCGCCCGCGGAGGATGGCGCGCCGCGCCTATCCCCTATGGAACTCGCCCGCCAGCTGGGGCATTCGTCGACCGAGATGACAATGCGCTACTACCGCCCCGATCTTCGTACCCTCGCTGACAGGCTTAAATAAATCACATAAGCTCCTTCGCCCGTTTCTCTTTGAGATAATGCTCGACCTCAGAAGCCCACCACGCGGGGGTTCTTTCAGACAAGTACACGGGCTTTGGGAAAGCCGCGTCTTTTCTCATTTTGTAGAGAAGCGAAGAGTGTTTCCCCAGCCCTAAGAATTCCTCCAGTTCCCTGATTCGCAAAAGCTTATCAGCCATTTTTTTCTCCTTCTAAATTCTTCGCTTTTTCACCGTAGCAAAAAACATCAATTGGATTCCCTCGACCACGGGTTGCCGCGTAGACAGGAAAAGGTTTAACTGCTTCCCTGCGCAGCTTTTCAAAGGCGCGGATCGCCGCTTCATCCCCTTGGTAAGCAAGGGCGCCGAGAAGCGCGGCGTGGATATAATCCCTTAAATCCGATATGCGCTGTATTGAGTGGTTCTTTCGCCATTCGCGCGGAACACTTGCCCATTCTTCCAGCGCTCTCAATTCTGCTGTTGGCGCGGGATTGTCGCTCAGCGTGATCCACGACTTCCGGCCGGCGGAGATCCGCTGACCGCCGGCTTCGATGACCGCACATCGAAGGAATCGATAGCCCGCTTTAGTATTTGATACAATCCGGCGGCGACAAAGTTCCTGCGCAAGAGCGCCGACAGAAACCCATCGCCGGGTAAGCGCCGCCTGAATATCTTCAGGGATTTCCTTTTTCATGCTTTACCTTCCCCAAAATAAAATCCAAAACCTTTTCCTTTTTCCTCAAAGCCTGGAGTACCGAGCCGTCAACCGTGCCCCTGGTAACGAGATAGTAGATGAAGACTGAGCGCGGATGCCCCGCCTGCGTCTGGCGCGTAGGACCAATTCGCTCAATCATCTGCGCGTAATGCTCGTAATTAAAACCCAGACTGAAGAACACCAGAATCCGCCCCCCATTCTGAAGATTGAGGCCATGGCCGCACGCGGCCGGGTGCGCCACAAGAATGGGAATTTCTCCCCGGTTCCATCGGGCGATAGTTTCCGGGTCTTTATCCAGTTCCCGCGCCGCTGGAAACGTGGCAAGGATCCTCTCCAGCTCGTGCCGGTATTGGTACGCTACGAGAACCGGCTCCCCGCCGGCTTCCTCAATGACACTTTTAAGCGCCTCGATCTTCTGGTCATGCACCGGGAGCCAGCTTTTACCGTCGTCCGCGTACACCGCCCCGCTTGCGAACTGGAGAAGCTTGCCTAATTTCACCGCGGCGTTTGCGGCCTCAATCTCTCCAGCGGCGAGCTGTACAAAAAAGTCGTCCGCCAGTGTTTTATATTTGGCGGCGAGCGGTGGCGGCAGATCAACAGAAATAGTTGACTCAATCGGCTTCTCGATGGGGAACCAATCCTCGGCGTTAACCGTAATCGCAACATCTGACAGCCGCTTTTTTATACGGGCGTCGCTGTCCGGCATCGGAATCCACTTGACGGCGAAAGCCTCGGCGCCGACTCTCTGAGGCCGGAAGTACGTCATCTCATACTGGCGCATGGATCGCCCCAGCCTCTCGCCGTGGTCAATGAACCACGCCTGCCCCCAGAGATCGAGAAGCCCATTCGTCGCCGGCGTACCGGTAAGCTCGATAAACCGATCGCAGAAAAGATGAGCTACCCGCCCAAGCTCCCGGGCTCGCCGGCTCCCCTGGCGCAGCCGGAAACTTTTAAGCCGCGTTGCTTCGTCTACCACAATAGTTTTGAATGGCCAGCCGCGGCCGTACCGCTTAACGAGCCACGGGATCTGCTCAAAATTGGTAATGTAAACATCGGCGTCAGCGGCCAAAGCTGCTTCTCGTTCCTCAACCGGTCCGCAAATCAATGAATGCTTGATGTGAATCAAATCCACACTTTCTCGTATTTCATCAGGCCACGTTGAACGTGCTACGCGGAGCGGCGCGATTACAAGAATCGGCGCGGCGTCTTCGAAATCGAGAAGATAGCGAAGAGCGAACAGCGTAGAGATCGTCTTCCCCATCCCCATTCCTGCCCAGACCATACAGCGGGGATGCGTGATGATGAAGCGGACGATATCGTACTGGTACGGCCGCAGCTGAAACGCCCGCCTCATAACGTCTCGCCCCGCTCAACAGCGCGAACGATAGCCCGGATTTGATCAGCGCCGTCGACTACGAGGACCGTGCATCCCCCGATATCCCGCATACGCTCGTGTTCTCTAAGCTGGATCGGCGATGGCTTTTTGCCTGGTGCCTTGCACTCAACGAAAAAGCTCAAACCATCAAGCATGACAAACCAATCAGGAGCCCCGACTCGGCCAGCCCATTCAACCTTTCGGCACTCACCGCCGGCCTTCGCTACGGTTTCCCGCAGCGCCTCAACAACCCGACCTTCAGGCGTCATCATCGATCTCCTTTCTCGATCTCTTCTATACGGCAGCGCAAGGCCGCCTTCGCTCTGCCGAAAGAGCTTCGGCTATAAGCCCCTATATCTTTCAGCGGCGTAGCCAAATCACCCCCAATATTTAAAAGCTCCATCAATACAGAGCTGTGGGATGCGTATACCAGGATCGCGGCAAAATCCAGATATGTCGGGTAGCCCCTAGGACCTGTGGGACGCGCCTCGGAAATCCGCCAGGGCGTCTCTCCCTCGCGCTCCATATACCAAAGGGCTTTCTTGAGATCCGTAAGCTCATCATTCCCCTCCTTATGACCGGCGCGAAGAATGTACTTGATAGCGTTCCCCACGTTGAAGTTATAAAGCTCGCATATATCAATAGGTTCAAAAAAATATCTGAGATCTACGTAATGCTTCGGACGATCGACCGGGTCAAAAGCATCATCTTCTTTTTCAAGCGTCGTCATTTGTGGTACCTATAAGAGTCAAAGCCATCGGCGGAAAGGGGAAGCCCCATCGCCCACGGCGGATTGGTTGACATCAGTGCTTCAAGTTTCTTGTGGTTGAATTCAGGCGTGTCCGGGGCTTCGGTCAGAATCTCGTCGTGCACGGTGAGAATCGGCTTATAGCCCGCGTCGCTTACGATCGGAATCGCGTAGCAGAGAACATCGCAGGCCACAGCCTGGGTCAGATTCTCTACGGCTTTCCCAGCGAAAGTCTCAATGCGCCCCCATTTCCTCGTGTACTGGTTGACCCCCATATAAGTAATAGAGGCCCCGCTTTCGTCGATCCTCGCCGCTGGGTAGCAGATGAAACGGCCACTTGGCAGGTGAACCAGAAGCCAGGATCCGCGCATGACGGCATAAACTTTTCCGCCTAGTGCGATAGGAACCCGCACCCCCTTCTCTTTAACCGCCGTAAGACAAGCTTCGCCCGCAGCTCCCCAAAGAGAGACGATGCCGGCGTTGGCCGCCCGCCAAAGACGCTTAACAGAGTCGCACGCTACCCAGACGCCGTGGCTCAGCCCGCCTGTGCGCTTGTTATCGACTGCCCACTCATAGAGCCGCTCGGCGTCGTGCGTGACCTCTGGCGGGATTACCCCCTTAAGCCCCTCCGCCATGTCATTGAGATCAACGCCATAGCCGCGGGCAAAAGTAACGAAAGCGCCGACCCCGCCGCCGTAACCCATAGCGAGCTCAAGGACTTTGCCCATCTGGCGCTGGGGCTTGGTCACAGTCTCTACCGGAACATTGAAAGCCCTGGCGTAAGTCAACTTGTAGAGATCAGGGCCAGTGCCGTTGTCATAAGCGCGGAATGCCTTTAATTTCCAGTCCTCGCCGGCCATCCAAGCAAGCACCCGGCCCTCAATATTGGAGTAATCCGCGACTACCATCTTGGAGCCCTTGGGAACCGTGATAGCCCCGCGCAGGCACTGCGCAAGCTCCCCTGCGGGGTCGGAAGAGAAATCCAGAAGAGAGCCGTCCAACGTTTCCTCGATGCGCTCCTCAATCTGTTTGGGCGAGAGCGTCTGCCGGGGAAGATTTTGCGGCTGCATATGGCGCCCCGAAAATCGACCGGTTCGCGAAGCGCCGCGGAATTGAAGCCCACCGCGGAGACGGTTATCTGAATTCACACAGTCAAGAATGGCCTGATACTTCTTTACGCTGGCTTTCGCAGACGAAAGCCGGATTCTTAAAAGCTCCCGCATCGGCTCAGGGATTGAGTCATCCTCAATCAGCCGGGACACTTCAGCTTTCTGGAGATTCTTCAGCTCAATGCCAAAGCGCTTCGCCAGATAATCAATCGTCGCCTGGGTGCGGGTTGTGGAATCAAGCTCGCCCCCCGTCAATTCCGCTGTGCGAAGCCTGCTTTTCTTTGCCCCCTCGGCCATCAGGTCAATCGCCGCGCGGGCAAGATCCACATCCATCAGCATGCCCCGGTGATTAATCTCGTCATCCAGCAGCTGAAGACGATGCTCGGCCTCTGTCAAATTGAAACGCGGCAATTTCTTATAGAGCGCCCGTTCCGCCTCCACATCAAGTCGGCAGTAATTCACGAAGCGCTCCCAGTCTTCCGGACGCTCTTTCTTCGTGAATCTCATCGCGGTCGGATCATCATGGCCATAAGCGTGCGGCTTGCAGAAAAGCTGAACCAGCCGACGCCCATCTTTATCTTTGGCGACGTCCTTTGGCATCCGGTAGACCTCGCAGAGATCCCCCAGAGCGCCCGGGAGCCCGTGCTGATAGGCGATTACCATAGTGTCAATAATCTGAGAGCGGGGGATAGCTACCTTCACCCCGTTCTTATTCAGCGCGAGAACATTAGTGTCAAAGTTCATGCCGTTGTGCCAGACGATAGACGCCTGGCAGGCAAGAACTTCTTTCAGCGCGACCCGGAGATCTTCGGGCATCGGCCCGGCTGTTACGTCCCAGACATGAGCCGGCTGATCATCTACCGCGTAGCCCCAAAGCAGGATTTCAGTCGAAGGGTCTTCCGCGTAGCGGTAAGCCCCTCGGCTGATCGGGCACTCGCTGTAGGTTTCCAGATCTGAATAAACCAGCATGGCCCGCCCCGTTAGATGAAGTCTTCCTCGCCTGCTTCCTCAACCCCGGTATCGCCCAGGTCTTCAAAGTCGTCACCGCAGGTTTCGACCGAAGACGCACCCGCAAGCAGGGCGTCTTCGCGCACAAGCTGGACGCCGTTCAGGTAGAAAGCAAGACCGCCGCCCTCCTTGTTGTGGCAGAAAACATCAACGGATGCGTTCAGCCAGTAGCCCGGCTGGATCCGGCTCTCCTGCTCAGGCGGGATATCCTTCTTATGCTGGTCAAGGACCTTCGGACCGTTAGGCGCCTTTTCCGCGTCAAGCTTCGGCGTGATCATCAGATCCTCGGTATCGCCATAGGGCTTAATGGGGAACTTGGTAACGCCAGTCTGCTTGAATTTGCGGAGTCTTGCCTCAGAATCTGCCGGGCCGTATTGTTCAACCACCGCCTTTCTGATCGCGGCATAGAGCTTCTTCTCGTTTTCGCTTCCCTTCGTAATGATGAGACCGACCGAAAATTTTCTCTTGCCCTTGAAATCGTCAGGCCTGAAGAGCTTCGGCCATACACAACGAACATCACGAAGAATAAGACGAACGGATTTCGACATTTTTCACTTTTCCTTTCTTAAATAAAATCGAAGGGGTCTTCAGCCTCTTCACTCATGTTTTCCTGCTGAGCCGCAGCGGGCGACGGGAGCTCTTTCACGGGCTCACTTTCAATCACATCGAAGTCATCAGCAATTGACGCGAGGATGGCGGGACGCGGATCGGACGCCGGGGCGATAACGGGTTTCCCTTCTTCCTGCGCAATCAACTGCCGCATTGAATTCCACTGGCGGCTGCCGATGACACCCGCCTTCGCCGCTTTCTCTGCCTTCGCCGGGCTGATAAGCTTTTTCTCATAGAGCACAGCTTTACGGATCCGCATGGCGTTAAGGGTTCCTTCGGCCTCAGGGAGCCACTTGCGCGCCCCTTTACGGCCCGCGACAAGCTTCCAGCCGGGGAGCTCTTCGCCCTGCTCGAGGCGAGAGCGTGCCGCCGCCCGGCAGGCGTCACACCAATCCTCGATCGTCTCGAGCCAGGGGAGCACCCGCGCGAGATGCTCAGCGTCTGCCGGAACCTTGATCGCCTTCTCCGCCGAGGGCTCTCCCTCCTGGCCTGCAGGCTTAAGCGGCTCAGGCGGCGCGATCACATCGAAATCCCGCTCGATCTCTTCAGAGACCTTGGCGGCGAGCGCCGAGCACACGGCTTTTGCTTTGCAGAAACGGCACTGGGCTTCACCGGGAATAAGCTTCGGGGCGTACCAGTAGCCGTCTTCCGCCTGAGTAATCCACCGCTCGCCGGGAACCGGGGAGAGCCTCGACTTTTCAAGCTGCTCCATCGCAAGAGCGGCGGCCGGCTTGACCACACCGAAAATAAAATCGTTGAACTCACGATTAGCCGGCGACCAGATCGACGGCTCCGAATTAATCCGGGGCTGAAAAATCACGATCTCAACACTGGTAGCCGGCGCCGCGAGACCGGCGCCCACCGCGTTCAGCCTCGAAAGCAGCGCTGCCGCGTAGATAGAGAGCTGACCGTTGTGATCTGATGGAACCTGAACTCCCATCCCGTACTTGAAATCGCAGACAACCAGGCGCCCGGACTTCTGAAGACACCAGAAATCCACTGTGCCGTGAGCTTTTTCCCCCGTTACGGTCTCAAGGTCTACCGGATCCTCATAAGCAAACTGAACGGCACCGGAATCGGCGTTGATGTAGCCATTCGTAAGCCGCGCCCAGGCTCGGGCACAACGGATCATCTCATCGTCGTACCCCGAGAGATCGGGATCCGGCGCTTTTCCCGCCTTGTTCAGCCCTAAGGCACAGGCGAGTTCGTGAGCCTTTGTCCCTTCCTCCGCATACGGAGATGTCGATTCGGGCAGATCCTTTGAGAGCCAAACCGAACCCGGGCAGTGCCCCCAGGTGTTCCAGCCGCTCGGGCTTAAAATTCCGTGCGCCATGGCTAGAGCGCCCCTGCCTCATGCTCGAGAACCGTCAGACGGTCAACGAACTGCTGAAGCGCCGCGCCCCGAAGGTCGGAAATCTTCCGCACCCCCAACGAGTGGACAAGGTCACGAAGCTGGCAGCGGTAATTTTCTGACGCCTTCGAGAGTTTCAGCGTCCGTTCACAAACAGAAGTCATCACATCGGGCGGTGGGACGTCACCGGATTCAGCCGCCGCCGCTTCCGGGGCGGCTTTTTCCATTTCTTCCGCTTGTTCAGCCTGAGAAACGTTTTCCGTTTCCTCAGGCTCCGCCGTTTTTTCTTCCGTTTTTTCCCCGGAAACGGTCGGCGTTTCTTTCGGGGCGGACGGAGCAGAATCCGCGTTAAACGCGCCCGCCGCCGCGTCAGGATCGCCGCTATGAGGCGCGGCGGAAACTGCCGGGCTTTTCTCTGTCGACTCCGCGGCCGCGGCTCTGCGCTCGATTAAAGCGGCGCAGCGCTCAAACGCCTTCGCAAGTGCCGCCATAGCGACGGCCTGAGACTCCAGGGCGAGGGTATTTTTCTCTAAAACTTCCTCCAGCATCTTTTTTTCTCCTTTAAAGGTTGGTTACTGGTGATGCGTAAGATCTTTTTCCGTGGGCGGCCCGCCCGGCTTTTCGCGTGGGGTGTACTAAAGGAGAAAGATGCCAGGCGAGCCGCCCACGGAAAGAGACCGATAAACAATTAAGAGATCAGGGGATCAGGGGATCGGCGGGCATTCCGTGGCGACTCTTGCGTAAATAAGAAGGTCCGCCGCCGGGAAGACCACGAGGAAAAGAAAAGCTGTAAAGGCGATGGCACCAACCAGGCAGAGCGCGAATTTTTTACCGTCCGACATTTTCGAGCCTCTATATAAAAGAAAGGGGGCTACGCGCTTTTCTCTTTTGCGCGTAGCCCCCTAGAAGACCAAAGTACTAGGAATCGAATTTTTAGGTTCAGATCAGTTTCAGCATGACTCTTTTATAAAAGCTGCTGAAGCCGCCATACTCTTTTAAAAGCGCCTCGCGATCCGGCACGATTGAGCGATCCCGCAGGATCTGGCTGACGATCCGGATAGACACGGCGCCAAACTCGGCCGGCGTCAGATCGTCTTCCTTATCCGCTCTATAAAGCCGCTCGCGGGTAATCAGAGCGACGAGGGTAAAAATTGTATCGTCCATGATCAAAACTCCCGAAGGCCCATAAGCACGCCGCGAAACGCTGCCGGATCCTCGCTTGCTTTTCCGCCGCAGGCATAAAAAAGCAGGGCGCCAACGGCTTCACTTTTTGTCTGAAGCCCAAGCGCGGGTTTATCGCGAGCGCTCGAAGTGAGGACCGCCGCGGCTTTTGTGATCTCAGCGAGATACTTCAGGTCTACTGTAATGGCTGAAAAAGTGGCGCTTCTACTGTCATAAGCCGCCAGATAACTGCCCCATATAACGCTATAGAGCTTCTGAACCTTGTCGAAATTCTCTACTGGCAGCAGATCGCCGGCCGCTATCGAAAGGGTAAGCGGCTCGCGCTCAGCTTTCTTATAAGACTTCAGGCGAAACAGCCCGACGGGCGTGACTGTATAGATCTCAGCTACGCTAGCGGGCGTCGCATCGACTCCGCACACTGCCGCGCGGTGCGCGTTTGTCGTAAATCCACCGATCCCGCAATGTGATACCAGCAGATACAGCCGCCCGAGGTACGGGCGCAGCGGATCTCCTTTGCCACAGAAGACGCTGAGCGCCTTGAGAGAGCGGGCAAGACCCGGAGTAAGAGAAACGCTATCCATGATCAGACCTCCTCAGGCTCGTTTACCGGACGGCAGAAGACTTCAAGCACTTCCGGCGCGTCGGTACCCCACTCGGGGCGGTTCGTGTACCCAAGCGGAAAAAAGTAAAGACTTTCACCGCTGAGCAACCGGCAACGCGCACAGCATCCGCGGATATTGCCCGCCGGAACGCTGCGCCGAGCGAAGGCGCTGACGTCTTCAGGAGTCAGCGGGCTTTCTTTCTCAATCCGCTCATGAGCCACGCCGAAAAGGCGCGAGCTCATGTATAAATCGTAGTAAAACGCAGACATAAGCCGCCTCCCTCTATCAGTATTCCGCCGGGTATTCGCTTTCTGCCCGCTCGAAGAGCCGGGCAGAAAGCTCTTTGCCATACTCTTCAATCTTGATACTGGTGCGGCCCCAGCAGCCACGAACTTCGGCGTGCTCCGTCGGCCACTCGGTGGAGTACACAGCCTCAAAGTTGGGACCGCCAAAGCCTTCGACGGACTCGATATAGCAGCGATCAGGGTCACCGACTTTCCTATAAACGGAAAAGTCACACGGATCCCAATCGGAAGACCAGCCATTTTTTTCCGAGAACCGATCAGATGCCTCGTCGGCGCCCTCATCGTCCTCGTCGTCCTCGTCGTCCTCATCGTCATCCCAGGTAGCGGCGATAGCGCTCTTAATGACGTTCAGCATCTCGCGCAGAAGCTGCATATCTGTATTAGAGAGTTCAGCGTCTATATCAATAGAGGCATCACGAAGGACGGCGACGGGCTTACCGTCCGGGCGAGTGGTAGAAGCGAGAATTTCGCAAATCGTAGACATTTTTTCTTTCTCCTTTACTGAAGAGCCCCCACGGCTCTTTCTGTTGGTATAAATATACTCAAAAAACGAGATAAAAACGGGTTAAACAGTAAAGTTATTGATAAATATCAAATATAGATTATTATTAAATCGGTTATGGCTCTTATTATGAGCAAAGAAAAGCCGCTCGATTGAGCGGCTTCAAAAAGTAGAAAGATAAAGGAATCAGCGAGCTAGATGATCTCTACCCGGATAAGCGCTTTAACGCGGCCCCGGATCGTCGTCTTATCGACCGGCACGGGATCCCGCTGATAGGCTGGGTTATCTGAGATAAAAACAGCGCCGGCGGGCGTGTAGATAAGGCGAGCCAGACGCCGGGCGCCTTCCGTATTCTCTATTAGATATATGCCTTCACTGAAAGCGCCCCGGGAGGCCGGGGCATCGGTTGAGGTATCCACCAGGGCGATAGCGTCCGCCGGGATCGCCGGCGCCATAGCGTCACTATCTACCATATAGGGGATCGCTGCGCCGTCTGGGATACCGAGCAGGGCGAGAAGGGGAGCGCTAACCGTCAGCGCTTTCAGAGCTGCATCCCGGCCGCCAGAGTTTAAAGACCTGACCGCGAGGGAAGAGCAATCAGAGGCGGAGGCGAGGGCGGCGCCGTCATCTTTACCGGTGCGGATGTAATCCGCTGAGACGCCAAGCAAAGAGGCCAGGGCTTCCAGGCGGGCACCAGTTGGAACCGTCTGACCTAAACCCCACTTAGAAACCGAGCTAGGGGGCACCCCAAGCGCTTCCGCGATTTCTATTTGCTTTAAAGAGCTTGCCTTTAGCAACTGTGATAAGCGTCGCGCCCTTTCTTTCTGTCTTGTGTCGATAGTCTTCATAGCTGTAATCTCCTTTAGTCAGACGAGTGCAACCCCAAGAATCAAGCGAATGCGCCCCAGAATTTGAACGCTTTCTACGGGTACGGGCTCACGGCGGTAGGCGGGGCTATCTGGGATAAAGACGGGGCCCGCGGCGCCGTACGCCAGGCGGACGGCCCGGCGGATCCCGCCCGCTGTCTTGATCAGGTAGAGGCCTTCTATAAGAGCAGCCGTATCCGCGGCCGTGGTATCTACCAGTGCGAGGGAGTTGAGGGGGATAGCCGGCGCCATAGCGTCACTATCTATAAGAAAGAGGGCGATGGACTCAGGCTTGAGCCCTAAAGACTTAAGCGCGTCGGCGTTAAGCCGTAAAGCGTCGACGACTCCAAAGAGCGAGCCGCCGTTCAACGGCAGCACTGGGATATATAAGCAGTCGGAAGCCGGCGCGGCGCCGTCATCTTTACCAGTGCGGATGAAATTCACCGAGACACCGAGCAGAGAGGCCAGGGCCTCTAAACGGGCGCCGGTCGGGGCAGAAGCCCCCCGGTACCACTTAGCCGCCGCCGCGCGGGCTACGCCAAGTTTTTTAGCCAGCTCAGCGGGCTTTAGGCCGCTTTTTGCTAAAAGTGCCGCTACTCTCTCCGCTCTTTCTTTCTGCCTTATATCTATAGTCCTCATGCTCGTAGTCTCCTTTTCCGCCTTTCGCCAGTCCGGCGCGGTCTTTGTACCAGGAAGAGGAAGCGCGGAAAATCTGCGCTTCGCTCAATCGAAGTCTAGCCCGAAACGCAAAAAATCTGCCGATGAGAACGATTCTTAACAGCAAAAAATCTGCGTTTCGAGCGGAAAGGGGACACTACTTTTAGAAAAAAGGGCAAAAACTTTTTTTCTACACTTTTAGGGCTGTTTTCCTATCTTCGCGTAAGGAAAAATTTATATATAAAAAGGTAGAAAAAGGGCTAAAAAGTGTAGAAGTGTAGAAAAGGGCCGAAACGCAAAAAATCTGCGCTTCAGGATCCTGAGCGGCGCTGAAAGCCGTGGAGGATCACCGCGCCCGCCGTCGAAGCCCCGGCCGGCCTCTTTCTGGTGGGTCGCGGAACGGCTCGAGCCCAGCGCCGGCGGGCTTCGCAGCTCTTTCCCCACAGGGGCGGGCCTCGAGAGGCTGCGCCGTGCTTCTGGAAGGCGCTGCGATTCAACATAACGGGACTTATGTTGAATAAGAAAATTGTTACAAATTAGAAATATCAAAATAATCAATCGATTAATTAAGCAAATTTAAATTTCACTCATCAGAAATTCCGATCATCAACCCCGCCGGGTCGTCGTTTTTGTTCTGATTAACCCTCACGGCTGTGCCTGGCGGTGGCTTTTCTGGGGGAATTACGAATGAACGTTCATTCAGTTTTGAGAAAAAAGCGGTTTTGTTTTTCCCGCCGAGGGCCCCGGGGCCCCCAACGCCGGCCGTTGCGCGTGGGGGTGGTGGCGTGAACGGGGAGTGCAATTTTCAAACCGTCCCCAGCTGGTATAAACCTGATATAAACCTGTTTTAAAGTCGATATAAATTCGATTAGTCGTTTAAAGTCAAAGCTCTACGCTTGACATTCTCCGATCGCTGCCGCATAATGCCGGCATGCAGGAGTGAAACGGATTCGCGAGCCGTGTCGCTTCCGCAGAGCGCCCGGGTCATGCGCAGGACCGGGGCACGAAGGACGAAAAGTTTTACGTCGGGCGGGTACCGGGATGCAGGCAATGAAACGCTGGTGGGTACCTGGTCCGGCACCAGTTTCAGGCTGGGGTCTGGGAACCGCATACCGGTTGGTGGAACAAGGGCGGGGCACCCGGGGCTCAGCCGGGATTTGAGGGCGAAGAGCGATGACGGTGAGCGTTAACGAAAACGGCCGGCGGATTGGTGAAAGTCATCCGCGGTCCCGGTATTCGGATGCCACGGTCGACGAAGCCCACTCCCTGGTGGAAGCCGGGGTATCGCGGAAGAAGGTCGCGGGTCTTCTCCGGATTCCCCGATCAACGCTGGGGGCATTTGTGAACGGGCGCCGTCGCTGTCAGACGGCGGCGAGGATTTATGACGAGGGCAGGACGGGACACCGCTGAGGCGAAAGAGAGGAAGGGGCGCAAGGCCCCTCGTCCGTCCAATGAGAAGCCCGTCAAAATGGGGCCGGGTCCGGGCCTCTGGGGTGGGAAGAAACCACCGAAAGCGCAGAGGACTTACAAGGGGAATGGCGGCTACAAAGCCGTTCTTTCCGTAGCGCTTCGCGAAGTGACCGCAGCGCTTCCCGCGCTGGCGCCGAGAGACGCGATGTCGCCCGAAGCGTTGGACGAAGCCTACAACTGGCTCGCCTGTGGGGGCACAACGACAGGGTACGCGGAAGCGGTCGGGCTTCCGAATAGCACCGTCACCCGCTGGCTCATGAGGGACGAGGAGCGGTATCAGAAAGCGAAAGAGGACGGGGCGGAAGTTATCCTGGACGCTCTGGCACGAATCGCGGTGACACCGGATTATCAGACCGAGACCACGGTCATTACGGATTCCGACGGCAAGCGTCGGGTGATAGAGAAAACAGCGGACGCGGTGTTCGCGAGAAAGCTTTCGGTTCAGGCGGGGCTTGAGCTTCTGAAAATTCGATTCCCCAAGCGTTTTGGTTCGCACTCAACGACAGACGTGAATGTCACGTTCGCTTCTGCTATCGCGGCGGCGAAGAGCCGTGTCGCGCGGTCAGGATCAGAGCCCGATGATGTAATTGACGCGGAGCCCGTCAGGGCGTCCGGTGCGGCGCCTCAGAGCGCTTTGGAGCGTGCGGCCCGCCGTCTGGCGGTACC
>ERZ791917.650-NODE-650-length-28842-cov-5.732379_pt1 | contig 28842 bp, 30 predicted proteins | sample MGYA00510138_ERZ791917 | MGnify/ENA primary metagenome ERZ791917 (study PRJEB30046, sample SAMN00792102) | human gut metagenome | study: EMG produced TPA metagenomics assembly of the A metagenome-wide association study of gut microbiota in type 2...
TACTCTCCTTATGTTCCATACCCATTTTTTATCTCTATTTTTCCTAGAACATAATTGTTCTTTTTGGATAAGCATTGCTACTATCACATGCAGAATCCATGATATCATCTCATTATACATCACATCTCATTCATAAAAAAGGTTTAAATCGTTTCCAATCTATTTCCATGGATCAAGTTTCCTTAACATTTATCTGTATGATCAATTTCTGCCTAAATTTAGGCAAATTCAGCGCTTTTTCTCCTCCGCTTCTTTACAATAGATAGTAAATAGATGGACAAATTCATCATCTAGCAATATAGAAAGGAAATTATAGATGATCGACAATCAAAATCATACAGTCAAAGCCTACTTGGCCGGAGTCAACTTAGACGATCCCAACTTTGACTACTCCATGACCGAACTGGCCAATTTAGCAGAAGCCAATAATTTCACCGTTGTCGGCTCCAGCCAGCAGAAGGCGGAAAACATCGTCGCCTCCAGTTACCTGGGCAAGGGTAAGGTGGCTGAAATCAAAGACCTGGCCCAAGGACTTGGGGCCTCCGTCCTCATCGTCAACGATGAACTGACCCCAGTCCAAATCCGTAACCTGGAACACATGACCAAGCTCCACGTCATCGACCGGACCGAACTCATCCTGGAAATCTTCTCTTCCCGGGCCCGAACCAAACAAGCCAAGCTGCAGGTCCAATTAGCACGCCTTCAGTATGAACTGCCCCGCCTGCACCCGTCTGAAAACAACCTCGACCAGCAGCACGGCAGCGGTGGTTCCACTGGTGGGGGCTTCGCCAACCGCGGGGCCGGGGAATCCAAACTGGAAATGAACCGGCGGACCATCGGCAAGCAGATCTCCGCCATCAAGCATGAATTAAAGGAAATCTCCGGCCAGGAAGAAATCAAGGCCGCCCGCCGTAACCAAAGTCAGCTGCCGAAGGTCGCCCTGGTCGGCTACACCAACGCCGGCAAGTCCACAACCATGAACGGCCTGCTCAAGGCCTTTGGGGCTGGTAATGAAGACAAACAGGTTATGGCCAAGGACATGCTCTTTGCGACCCTGGACACCTCAGTCCGCCGGATTGACCTGGATGGTTTCTCCTTTATCTTGTCTGACACGGTCGGCTTTGTCTCCAAGCTCCCCCACAAGCTGGTCGACTCTTTCAAAGCCACCCTGCAGGAAGCCAAAGACGCTGACCTCTTGATCAATGTCGTTGACGCCGCTGACCCCAACATGAACCAGATGATCAAGACCACTCTGGAAGTCTTAGACGAAATCGGCGTCAAGGATCTGCCAATGATCACTGCTTACAACAAGGCTGACTTGACAGACCGTAACTACCCGCAGATTGAAGGGGGCGACCTGCTTTACAGCGCGGTTGACCCAGCCTCAATCCAGGCCCTGGCCAAATTGATCACAACCCGCCTCTTCAGCAATTACCAGATCACTGACCTCCGCCTGCCGCTGACAGCCGGTAAAGACCTGGCCTACCTGCACCAGCACTCCCGGGTTTTAAAGGAAGACTACCAAGCTGACGGAATCGAAGTTTCCGCCCGCCTGTCGCCCCAAGACCGGGCACGTTTTAGCGCCTACCAAATCTAGACTACGTAAAAAGCCAGACTCTATCTCTAGAGCCTGGCTTTCCTATTGCTATAGGACTCTTCTTGCCCGACTAGGCCAGAAGTAGGTGGACAGGCTGGCTTGCACAACACCCTGCTGGTCTCCAGCAGCGGTGACGTACTTCCCGTCCCCCACATAGATTGCTACATTATATGGCTTATTCTTGGAACCCCAAAAGAGCAGGTCTCCTTCCGCAAAGCCAGAATTTGGATCTACCGCGATCCCCTTCTTGACCTGGCTCTTGGTGCTGGAACCTGTATTGACGCCAGCTGCCTGCTTGTAGACGTAGGCTACCAAACTGGTATTATCAAAGGCATTCGGACCCTTGGAACCTTTGACATAGGCCTTGCCGACCTGCTGTTTGGCTAAAGCCACGACTGCTTTAGCCCGGGCCTTAGACCCCATCGGGGCAGACCAAGAAGCTGCCAAACTGGCAGCACTGCGGGCCTTCTTAACCGTCTTCTTCTTAGCTTTAGCCTTGGTCTTCTTAACCTTCTTTGCCTTCACGGCCTTCTTGGCAGACTTGACCTGGTTAAAGTACTTGGCCATGACCCATTCCTTCTTGCCAATCCGGTACCACAGATTGTCCATGGAGTCAGTTGCCGTCTGGTAGACAAAGTGGCTGCTGCCCTTCTTTAAATGGGTCGCAACATGCCGACCTTTCTGGTAGTTGGTCCAGACGGTGACGTATTGCTTACTAATAACTTTGATCCGCTTGCTGGCGGCCTGGGCCGGTTGCTTGACCGGCTTGACCCCTGTCGCTGAGATCCCTAAGAAAGTCAGCGCTGCAGCAGAAAACTTGATCATATTAGACTTCTTCATGCTCATTTCCTCCCTTACACCGCTAACACTATTTTAACACGGAAACTAGAGAATCCGCCGGGCCGTTGTTGGCCAGAAGTAACTGCTGATGGTTGCCAAGATGACCCCTTGCTGCTCATCAGCGGCGGAAACATATTGACCATTGCCGACGTAAATTGCAACGTGATATGGCGCAGCCACATCCCCCCAGAAGAGGAGGTCCCCCGGCTGCAGGCTGGCTGTTGATACAGGCACAGCCACGCCTTCCTTAACCTGGGTATAGGTAGTCCGGGAAACAGTTTGCCCGATCGCGGTCTTGTAAACCCATTGGACTAAGCCAGAGCAGTCAAAGCTGGTTGGGCCAGTAGCGCCCCAGACATAAGCCTTGCCGACTTGCGCCTTGGCTAAGGCTACCACGGCATTCTGCCGCCAAGATGAACCAACGGGAGCCTGAGAAGAAGCAGCTTGCGTCAATTGATTGGTGTTTAAGACCGGGTTAGCCGGTTTCTTGGATGCAGTCTGCTTGGTCGTCGTTAAGACAACCGTGTACTTGCTAGCAATCCACTTTTTATTCCCAATCTTCAGCCAGACCTTGTGCTTCTTGTCAGTAGCTGAGGCCTTGACTTTCTTGACTGTACCCTTCTTAAGGTACTTGTGGGTCTTCTTGCCCTTCTTGTAGTTGGTCCAAACCGGAGCCTTCTTGACTACCTGGACCTTGGACAGGTGACCCTTAACTTGCGCGTTTGCTGGCTGGCCGCCTAGGCCCAGTCCCCCGAAAAAGAGCGCCGCCGCGCCCATGAATTTAATCCATCTTGCATTACCCATATCTTTTCCTCCAGCGGAAGCAAAACTTATACCTAATATTAATGATAAGCGCTTGCCACCCTGGCCCGCAAGCCCCCTAATGATTACAAAATTATTACAAAAGCGGGGAAGGCGCTGATGCCCTCCCCGCTGGAAATATGCAAGTGTTGAATAGTCGCTATAGTTTGTCCCGTTGGAACAAAAAAACCGTCGTAACGACGGCTAATTAAAAAGCAATTTTCAAATTGGTCGTCACCGGCTCAAGTTCATTCTACTTAGACTGGCGGAAAAATGCAAGCAAAGTTGCCGGCAAATACTAGCCTTTGGCCAAACACACGTGCTATAATATTCCCGATTGAGCATAACGGTGGCGGCCTCTACGGAGGGAGTGATGCCCTTGATCTTTTCATCGGCTCCTTCCTATCATTACGGAAAGGAGCCACCGTAAAATGAGCCTACTGGCTCACTTAATCTGGATGGTAGGCGGATTGAAACTGCTTGTGGACATGACCAATTTGCTCTTGAAGAGCTGTGTCGCCACGGTAAAGACTCTCTGCCTGCTAATCGACTGGGTGGATGTTCTTCGCAAGAAATTGCGGGAACAAAAAAGCCGTCGTAACGACGGCTAATCAAAAGATTTAAATAATTTTTAAATTGGCCGTCACCGGCTCAATCAATGAAAGGATAGGTGTTCCAGCGCCTGTCCTTTTTCTATTGCCTATTTTACGCAGTTTAGCGGAAAAATGCAAGATAAGAACACGGCTTAAATTACTCTCCGCGCGCTGGATGGGTAGAAAGCACTGGAGCGATTCGTGCTGACCTTGGACTTGATCACCCCAACCGTCGGGCTGGAGGCATGGACGAACTTGCCGCCGCCTACATAAATCCCTACGTGGTGCGGAGCTGACTTAGAACCGAAGAAGAGCAAGTCACCCTTGACCAGCCTCTTGGTTGATACCGCCTTGCCGTAGTAGCGTTGGCTAACTGAGTAGTGCGGCAATGACAAGCCAGTTGTCTTCTTGTACACGTACATGGTCAAGCCGGAGCAGTCAAAACTGTAAGGACCAGTTGCCCCCCAGACATAAGCCTTGCCGACTTGGGTGTTTGCCAACTTAACAACCTTGTTCTGCTTAGTCTTTTTAGCCGCCGCGGCCTTAATTGAAGCGTACTTCTTAGTCGTAACCGTGTTGGTACCCAGAATCCACTTGTTGTTCTTGATCCGGTACCAGATCCGTCCCTTGTACTTGGCTTGGCCCGTGGCCGTAAACTTGTAGCCGGACTTAACCTTGCCAGCCTTCTTCTTGCCGGCCCCGTAAGTGGTCCAGGTGTTGACCTTATTGCCCCTGTTGAAGGCAACCCGGGTCTTCTTCACGATCGTAATATTGCTGTCCTGGCTGTCAGTTGCCGCATAGGCTGGCTGCGCCCCACCCAGCCAAGCTGCCAATAACAAAAGTACTAAACTTAATTTCCGCTTCATTATAACTGTTTTCTCCTAAATTGAATTCGCTTTTTCTAGTGTAAGCAAGTTGTGTTACAGAAAGGTTACAGAAAAAATACAGTTGTTTTTTAATAACAAAAGACAAAAGAAAAAGGACGCCAGCTGGCGTCCTTTATAAAGGATATTTCTCAATTAAATCAAGCGCTTGGCGGTTGATGGCCAGAAGTAGTAGCTCAAGCTCTGCTTGATCACGCCCTGGCTTGGAGTAGCCGCGTGAACAAACTTGCCGCCGCCCACGTAAATCCCCACGTGGTAAGGTGAAGACTTGGAACCCCAGAAAAGCAGGTCCCCCTTCTTCAAAGTTGCCGTAGAAACAGCAACCGTCTTGCCTTGGTGCACTTGCGTGTAAGTAGTCCGGGTAATGTACTTGCCCAAAGCGTGGCTGTAAACGTAGCTGGTCAAGCCGGAGCAGTCAAAGCTGTAAGGACCAGTAGCACCCCAAACGTAAGGCTTGCCCACTTGGGCCTTGGCCAAGGCAACAACCTTGTTTTGCTTGGTCTTCTTGCTCTTAGATACCTTCTTGGCTGCCGCAGCCTTCTTAGCTGCCTTGGCAGCGGCCTTCTTAGCAGCTGCTGCCTTCTTGGCCCAGGCTTTAGGACTCAAAGTGTATGAAGCCAGAATCCATTCGTTGTCAGCGATCTTGTACCAGGTCTTCTTCTTGTACTTAACCTGGCCGACCACCGTCAAAGTAGTCCCGTGCTTGAAGCTGATGCCGGTGTCGTTGGCCGCGCCAAGCTTTGTCTTGTAATTCTTCCAGGCCTTAACACTGTAGCCGGATACGTAGTTGACCATAACCTGCTTGTTAACAGCCTTAACAGTCGCTGCCTGGGCTGCCGGAGCTTGAGCGCTGGTGGTAACTGGCACGACTAGGGCCAGGGCCATTAAAACTTTGACTAATAAACTCTTGAACTTCAAAACTTAGATATCCTTTTCTATTCTGATTTTTTACGCAAGACCTATAATAGGTTACTAATGTTACAGGAACGTTACAAAAAGAATACTAGATTGTTAAAATTAAGTCCAATTTAAAAAGGCCAGCGTTTTTTGCCGCGCTGACCTTCTTTTTTATCGTTATTATCGTAATTTTAGCAGGTAATGATAAATTAGATAACCCGCTTGGCAGTTGATGGCCAGAAGTAGGAGCTCAAGTGCTGCTTGCGGACCCCTTGGCTTGGAGTAGCCGCGTGCACGTACTGGCCGCCGCCCACGTAAATCCCAACGTGGTATGGAGATGACTTGGAGCCCCAGAAGAGCAGGTCGCCCTTCTTCAGCTTAGCCTTTGAAACCTTAACGGTCTTGCCCTTCTTTACCTGGGTGTAGGTGGTCCGGGTAATGTACTTCTTGATCGCCTTCTTGAAAACGTACTGGGTCAAGCCTGAGCAGTCAAAGCTGTAAGGGCCGGTAGCGCCGTAAACATAGCGCTTGCCAACTTGCTTCTTAGCCAGCTTAACGACCTTGTTCCGCTTGGTCGTCACGCTTGCTGCCTGGGCTTGGTGGCTGTTTGCCTGCATGGCGATTGGCACAACCAGGGCCAGGGCTAAGGTCAATTTTACTAAGATCTGCTTAAACTGCTTCATTACGTTGTAACTCTCTTTCTCTTTTCTCGATGCTTATATCATAGCCGATGAGTGTTACAGGAAATTTACAGACCGTTTTCAGTTTCTTTAATAAGCCTTTGCATTATTTTAACATTCGGCAATTTTTCCGTAAAAAAAGGCCCTGGCAAAGAGCCAGAACCTTAATTTATTAAGCCCGCAGCTTCTCAGATGCGGAAGTGGAGCTTTCCGGTGCAGCCACGACTTCATTGCGGACATCAACTGCCCCTTCAGTGGCCATGTTATGGAAATTGTTAAATGACAAGGAGATCATGTCTTCCAGGGCTGGTTCAGTAAAGGAGCCCATGTGCGGAGTCAAAAGCACCCGCGGGTAAAGGTCCATCAAGGACTGGACTTCCTGGTCCGGCACGTCGCTTTCACAGTCAAAATTGTGGCCCATGATCTTCTTTTCATTGGAAACCACGTCAGCACCATAACCAGACAGGTGGTTACTGGAGACAGCAGCGGCGATGGCTGCTTCATCAGCCAGTTCGCCCCGGGCCGTGTTGACCAGAACTGCCCCTTCCTTCATCTTAGCGATGAATTCAGCGTTCATCAGCTTGTCGTTCTTGCCTGGGAAGTATGGCACATGAACGGAAACGATGTCACAAGTTGCTAGCAGTTCGTCTTCTGTTACAAAAGTGCAGTATTGCTTAGCGAAGTCAGATGGGAATGGGTCATAGGCATAAACTTCAGCGCCCAGAGCCTGCCACATCTTGCCTTCAACTGCCCCGATCTTGCCGGCCCCGTAGATGCCGACCTTCAAACGGTTGAATTCCGTAGCGAAGTAGTCTGGATGCATCCCAAAGTCCTGTTCATGGACATGATGGGCAGCTTCACCAACATGTCTTGACAGGGTCAAGCCCAGGGTAAAGGCCAGGTTGGCTACAGCATATGGGGAGTAGTTTGGCACCCGGGCAACTGAGATGCCCAAGTCCTTGGCCGCTTCCAGGTCAAAGTGGTCCACGCCGACTGACCGGGTAAAGACCCAGGAGATCCCGTAGTCCTTGAACTGCTCCAGGTTGGTCCGGTCACAGAGGCAGTTGCCCCGGACCAGGACGGCGTCACAGTCAGCAGCTTGAGTGACATTTTCCCGGTTCAAGTATTCAGGAATGAGCTTCAAGTCGTAGTCGTACTTGTTCAGTTTTTCAAAATAACTTCTTTCAAGCGGCCTAACGCCGTAACATGCAATTCTCATCTTGAATACCTTCTTTTCTAGGACTTCACTTTATTTCTTTCAATAATTGCCCCTATTTTATTTAATTTCTTTCTCATTCACAACCATTTACTTCAACTTCTTAACTATTTAATTTTCTCCCGCCTTTCCAGGCCAGGTAAGGGCTGACAGACTTTGCTTTCCGTAAATTCTTCCCTTAAAGGTCCAGCTTTCGCTTTTAATCTGCAGGCCAAAAAGGCAAAGAAAAACGCCCCTGAGGCGGGTGCCTCAAGGACGCTGATTTGATCATTTTGAAGTTTGCTAATTAGATAATCCGCTTGGCAGTTGATGGCCAGAAGTAGGAGCTCAGGTATTGCTTACGGACACCCTGGCTTGGCGTAGCGGCGTGCACGTATTGGCCGCCCCCAACATAGATCCCTACGTGGTATGGGGAAGACTTGGAACCCCAGAAGAGCAGGTCGCCCTTCTTCAGCTTGGCAGTTGAAACCTTAACAGTCTTGCCTTGGTAAACTTGGCTGTAAGTGGTCCGGCTGATGTACTTGCCGATGGCGTGGCTGTAGACGTATGAAGTCAAGCCTGAGCAGTCAAAGGCGTTAGGACCGGTTGCCCCATAAACGTAACGCTTGCCGACTTGCTTCTTGGCCAGAGAAACGACCTTGTTGCGCCGGCTGGTCTTAGAAGCAGCTTGGACAGTGTTGTTTTGCGTGTTAACAGTATTTACGGCAACGAAACCGGCGAAGGCCAGGGATACGGCCGCTAAAACTTTGGCTAATGACTTCTTGAACTTCAAAATGATTTACTTCCTTTTCTTAATTTGATGTTTAACATCTTACAGGAGAAATATTTCAATTCTGTTTCAAAAAGGTCACGCCTTTTTTACAATATATGAGAAAAAGCTTAATCTTGTAATTTTCTCACCAAACTGTCCAAGCTGGCATAGGTCGCTTGCAGGTCATCATTGACCAGGACATGGGCGCAAAACGCCAAATCTTCCGGCAATTCATTCAACTCGCTGCCGGCCAGCCGCTTCTTGATCTGGTCACTTGCATCGCCCCGGTCAGCCATTCTTTTGGCCAAAGTGTCCAGGCTGCAGGTCACATAAAGGAAGTAAACCTGGTTCCTTAAGGCTTCCAGGTAAGACCGGGCCCCCTTGATATCCACGATCAAGCTGACCAGGTCGCTCTTTGACCAAGCCCGGTCCAGCCCTTCTTTACTGGATCCGTACTGGTAGTCTCCGTATTTGACATGTTCAAAGAAGTGCAGCTGAGCAAAAGAAGCATCGTCTTCAAAATAATAAGCTGACTCGCTTTCCCCAGGCCGCCTTGGCCGGGTGGTGTGGGTTATCACCCGGGGGATCTGGTAGCGGTCAGTCAGGTATTCAGATATAGTCGTCTTGCCAGCCCCGCTGGGACCGGCGATCAAGATAATTTTTTTAGCCAAAAAGGGATCTCCTAACTTGAAAATTTTCGCTCTATACTATATCATAGCTTAGTTGAAATTTTAACCATTTGCGAATTAAGGAGATTGCCATGAAGAAAGCCGATGTTGAATTAGGTGCCGTCGTTAACGCCAAGTCAGAAGAAGAACTGAAGAAGCAGTTCCAAGGCACGGTGGAAAAGATCTATGAAAACTCCGCCCTCCTGGCCATCACTTCCTTTGACGACGTTGACGCTACTGCCGTCAGCGACCTCAACTACAAGCTGGTCGTCAACTTCAAGAACATGAAGCCGGCCCGGTCAGCCAAGAAGGCCAAGGCCCTCTCCACCAACAACGTGACCATCGAAAAGGTGGCCCCGACCATGAAGGCTGACGACAAGGATAAGGAAAAGAAGGCTCCGGCCAAGAAGAAAAAGTAAGAGAACTCCGCGGTTATCCCGCGGAGTTTTTTTGTTAAGATAGTAGAGAAAGCGAGTTGACAACATATGAAAGAAAAAACTAAAAGCCTGCTCTACTGGTTCATCCTCCTCCAGCCCTTCCTGGATTTGGACTTCTTCTACCGGGGGAAGCTGGCCACCATCCTGCCCTTCACCATCCCGACCATCATCCGGATCGCCGGAGTAGTTGTCTTGGTGGCCCTTCTTGTCTGGGGGCAAAAGGAATTCCCCCCGGCCTGGCTCTGGGCCTACCTGGCCCTCTTGACCCTCTACGGGATCTTCCACCTATGGCACATGCAGAACTTCAAAAGCCTCAGCCCGAATGATTACGGCTACTCGAATTTCGGGGAGATTTTTTACCTCTTCAGAATGCTCCTGCCTCTGGCCTTGATCTGGGTGACCAAGAAGCTGGAAATCAGCCAGGACTTCTTGTTAAAAGCCTTCGCCTGGGTCAGCGGCCTCTTCACCGGCACCATCGTCTTGAGCAACCTCTTCGTGGTCTCTTTGAAGTCCTACGAAACTGGGGTAATCTCCGGCAACATCTTCACCTGGTTCATGGGGCCGCTTTACGGCTACTCCCACAGCGCCTCCAAGGGTTTCTTCTACTTTACCAACACCTTGAGCGCCATCCTCTTGATGCTGGCTCCGGTCGTCTTCTACCTGCTTCTTGAGCGCTTTTCCTGGAAGACCGGTCTTTTGGCCCTCAGCCAGACTTTGGCCATGCTGGAAGTCGGCACGAAAGTCGCCCTCTACGGCTTAGCCGGAAGCCTGGCCGTCAGTTTGCTTGCCTGGCTGGTCCACCTGCTTTTCTTAAAAAACGTCAAGTTCTCTAAAGGCGGCCTGGTCACCCTGTTGGCCTTAGCCGGGATAACCGGGGTCTGCTGGCAGGTTTCCCCGGCTGTCCAGCGCTACAAGTACGAGATCTACTGGGCAAACAGCCATGACTCTAAGATCGACAAAGAAAATGCGATCTTAAAGGCGGGCCTGGCCAAGTACAAGAATGACCCGGACAAGCTGCAGGAGTTTGAGAAAGACTTTTTGGCCAAATATTACCAGAAGTATGCCTTAAACAAGCGCTTCATTACTAAGTCCTACCCATATAAGTACGACCCGCAGTTCTGGATCGACCTGCTTAAAGAGCCGGCCAGCGTCCGTTTAGCCAATCGCAAGGTCGAAGAGGCCATGCTTAAGCAAGTGGTCAAGTACGACAATGATCCCTTGGACAAGTGGCTGGGGATCGGTTATATGCGGCAGACCAACATCTTCAACCTGGAGCGGGACTTCACGGCCCAGTACTACTCTTTGGGGCTAGTCGGCGCCTTCCTTTACCTGGCCTTTTACCCGGCCATCATCCTCTACGGGGCCTTTGCGTGGCTGAAGGAAAAAGCCTGCCGGACCTTCTACCTAACCACTTTGCTGATCGCCAGTGCGCTGCTGCTGGGGGCCAGCTACATGTCCGGCAATGTCCTGGACTTCCCGACCTCTAACCTGCTTTTAGCCTTCCTCGACGGCGGCCTCCTGGCTTACATCAAGGAAGAAAAAAGCCGAAGCACCGGACTCCGAATCGTCAGATTTGAGAAAAAGTAATAGCAAAAAATCGTCTTCTAACTTAGAAGGCGATTTTTGCTTTGTTTTCAATTCTTACTTGTTTTCCTTGTCAATAAAGGAACTGTCCGGCACCCGGATCAGGTAGAAGCGCTTGGCTTCCCGGCCAGCATGCAGGCCCAGGCCGTTAGCCGCGGTGTTCTTGTACTTGGCCGTGTAGATAGCCACGTAGGCCTGCTGGTAGCGGGAATCTTCCTTCTTCAGTTCCTTGCGGCTGAAAGGCAGAGCAGACGCCGTTACATTGATCGGGTCCTTTTCATAAGAGACCGTCGCCAGGTGGCTGGGCACGGTATACTTTTTTCCCTTCAGGTAAAAAATATACTGCTGGCTCAAATCCCGGTTCTTGGTGGACTTGACCTGTACATAGTAGCTCTGGCTGGCGCTGGGCTGCAGGACCAGGGGCTTGCAAGTCACGGATGAAGTAATCCGGGAAGTATCCGTCAGGTTCGGGTCGTCAAAGAGGCTGATGGCCAAGAGCCAGCCAGTCAAAAGGCAGAAGCTGACGACTTCCAGCAGGCTGATTATGGAGTTGCCCCATTCAAACTTGTGCTGGCGCTGGATGATCATCTTCAGCCGCCGGCGCCGGATATTTTGCACGATAAAGACCAGGTAAACGATGGCTCCCACCCAGAGGGCCACCCCCAGTACATTCCAGCTCCACATAATTATGCCTCTTTCTTCGTCTTGGCCTTGGACTTGTCTTCTTTAGTCTCCTTTTCCTTAGCCTTGGCTTCTTTAGCTGCTTCCTTGGCGGCTGCTTCGCCTTCCTTGACCTGCTTGATCTTCTCGCGCATGGCGTCAGCCAGGCGGTCGGCTGCCCCTTCAGGGTCATTGACGAGTTCGTCGCCATCCATGAAGAGGTCGATTCTGAAGTGGGAAGCGTTCAGATATTCGCTGGCCGTTTCAAAGTAGACCTTGACCGGCTGGGCTTCTTCTTCGTCAAAGAAGTTGATCAGCTTCTTGTAGTTGGCCAGGGGCAGGTTGATGATGTTGGTTTCTAGGGCAAAAGTGATGGGGTTCTTCCCTTCCAAAACCAGCTGGACCTGCATGAGCCGGTCCTTCTTCAAGGCCGTGGCTACTTCCTGGACCATGGTCAAGGCGTGTTCGCGCAGCTTCTTTTTGCTCCGGGAGACTTCGGAATACTTGATGGTCTCCATGTCAGACAGGTAGGTCTGTTCTTCGATTGCTTTAGTTAAGTCTTTCAGGTTGATCTGCATTTTTTGTCACCGTCCAATTATGTCTGTATCTACATTAACTAAAAAAGTCCCCTGGTGCAAGCGAAAAAAAGAGCCGGCCAGGGGGCCGGTTCTCATTAGGATTAATAGGAAATGTAGGTTGTCACCAGCACTCGACTGATTTATAACCTCCGGGGCGGCGATAACATGGGGAAAACACCGCCGCTCCGGGAAATAGAGCCTGCCGCGCGGCAGGTTCTCTATTACTCTGCTATTTTACCACATCCATCCTCAAGAATCTCTCATGTTATGCGATCTTAGTGAAAAAATCTTCGGCTATAGCTGAATTATTAGCCAGCTATTCTGGCCAGAAGAGGTCGTTTAGGGTTTTATCCAGGGCCCTAATGAATAACCCTTCTAGCATGTGAATCTTTCGCGCTTTTTTTGCTGGAATATGCTGATTTTTTTGATAAGGGGATTATAATCGGAAGGAGAAGATGTTTATTTTTTATTAGGAGGAAGAAAAAATGAAGGCAAGCAAGCAGCTCTACCATGAGCACAAGATCATCACGCTGATTCTAACCTCACCAATCTGGCTCTTTGTCCTCTTTTCTGTATTGTTTACGGCCAACGAGATTTACAAGTCGACCCAGGAAGGCGTGGTGACTGAAGTTCTGAACAAGACCCTGCCCCAGCATGGCTACAGCGACATCTACTATCTGAACCAGGTCAAGGCTGACAGCCATTTCGGCATGGGGACCACCTACGTCAGCAGCTTCTCAACCAAGCGGACGGTTAAAGAGAACCAGGATCTTTTTGCAAAAGCTGGCAAGAAGATTGACAAAGGCGACGCCAACCTCCCTTATTACAAGGAAGTCACGGTCCGCCGGAGCGGGATGGGCTGGAAAGTCACCGTCTCTGATTCAATTGGACAGCAGGAAAGCAGTTATAGCGTGAAATGACAGCAAATAACAAAATGGAGCAAGGTTATCCCTGCTCCATTTTTCATCCGCTCACCTACTTAAACTGTTCCCAGTAAGCATCACCTACTTAAACTGTTCCCAGTAAGCATCATCTGCTTTAACGATTGGGTCCTCCGGCAAAAGTCCCTGCCGGATCAACTTGTCCCTGGCAATCGCGTAATCCAGGGATTCCTTTTGCTCTTTTTCTGAATCCATAAGGCATCCCTCCCCTGCTGCTATCCTACTTCATTTTTCATCCAAAACCAACAAAAAAGCCGCCAGAAGCCCAATAGCTTCTAGCGGCTTTTACTCAAGGCACTTGCCAAGCGGCAAATGTGACTCCTTCTCGTTCACATCAAGGGTGTGTCAGCATCGACGCTTCCCGCGTCTGGCCAAAGGCCTGATGCCCTCTATCTCAAAAATACGCACCTTTGCGTTTTCCTCGACTCGTCGATATTCGATTATACGCCCTTTTCCAAGCCTTGTAAAGCTACTTCTTCAGCTTCTCCCGCAGCTTGAGCCGGCGCAGGTACTTATTCAAAGTTTCCTGGACCAAAGTCGACAGCAAGAAACCCAGGGCGATCGAGACCGTCACGATGGCCACCCGCATCATCATCTGCTGGGCCTCCAAGTACTCCCCGTCAATGAGCCGCCTGACCACCATATAAGCCGGCGCTCCCGGCACCAGCGGCACCAGGCCGGGCACGCTGAACAGGGTGACAGGGCACTTTTTCCATTTGGCCAAAACAACCGCCACCAAGCCCACGGCAAAAGCCCCAAAAGCATTCGACAACATCCGGCCTGCTTCCGCCCGAGCCAGCAGCCAGTAGACCATCCAGCCCGCGCAGCCGCAGATCCCGGTCCAGTGAATCACTCGGTGGGGAATATTCACCGTCAAGGCAAAGCCCACCGTGGCAATGTATGAAAAGACCAAGTTGATCAAGACGTCCCAGATGTTGAAACTAACCTGCATCCCCAGCATGACTAAGCTCCTAAAAATCTAATCACGATCCCGACGCCGCCGCCCAGGGCAATCGCCGTCATCGCCGCCTCACACATGCGCACGATCCCCGACACCCAATCGCCCATGAACAAGTCTCTCAAGGCGTTGGTCAAGGCTAACCCTGGCACCAGAGTCATCAAGGCCCCGATCAAAATATTGTTCACATTGCAGGCCGGGAAAATCCGGCTGATGATAATGGTGAGCAGCCCCATCTCCATAGCCGCGATCAATTCGGCCAAAAAGCGGACCTTGGTATGGCCCTTAAGCCAGGAATCCATCAAATAGCCGCTGGCCCCAACGATCCCAGCAACCGGGAAGTCGATCCAGTCATAGACATCCAAAAAGAGGACCATCAAGGTGGCACTCAAGATCCCGGCCCCGATCACCTGCAGCCATAAAGGAAAGGTCGGAGTATTCTCCTCGATTTCCCGCAGTTTCTCTTCCAGCTCCTCCAGGTCAATCCGCTTGTCGGCGAATTCCCGGGATAACTCATTGACCCGGTCGACCAGTTCCAGGTTGATGGCCCGCTTCTTTACGGTTTCCAGTTCCGTCACCGTGCTGCATTCCCCATCATCCAGGCTGACGAAGAGGCCGGTTGGCATGGCAAAAACATTGACCTCCTTGATGCCGGCGTTGACAGCGATCCGGCGCATGGTGTCCTCCACCCGGTACATTTCGCTACCGCCGGCCAGCATGAAGCGGCCAGCCTTCAAACAAGTATGAACGACTCTTTTCATGTACGCGTCTGTGCTCATTTTTTTCACCGCGAGCCTGCCTAAAGGCAGCTAAATCAATTATTCATGGCTTCAATATCGACGACCTTGTCGACCCAGTCACCTCTGAAGAAGTCCCGTTCGTGACTGACGACGATGACCCCGCCTGGGAAGTTGACGATGGCCTTCCGCAGGCTGTCCTTAGTTTCATTGTCCAAGTGGTTGGTCGGTTCGTCAAGGAAAAGCAGGTTGGCCGGCTCAAACTGCATCTTAGCCAGCTTTACCTTCTCCTGCTCGCCCCCGGACAGTTCCTTAAGTGGGCTCATAACTAGTTGGGCCGTCAGCCCCATCCGGGCTAAAGCCTGCCGCAATTCCTTGGGCTTCTTCTGGTCAAATTCACTCTCTAAGTACTGCAGAGGCGTCATATTCTGGTTGGGCCAGGTCAAGTCCTGCTTAAAGTAGGCCAGCTTAGCCGTAGCCGACAGGTCAAAGCCCCCGTAGATCGGCGGAATCTGCCCCAAGAGAGTCTTAAGCAGGGTGGTCTTGCCGATCCCGTTAAAACCGGTGATGGCGACCTTTTCCCCATTACCAACGGAGAAGTTGAAGGCTTCCTTGACCAAAGCCTGGTCGTAGCCGATCACCAGGTCCTGCGTCTGCAAAAGCAAGTTAGAGGCCGTTTCCACGTATGGGAAGTCAAATTTGGCCTTCTTGCCGTTTTGCGGGGGCGTCAGAATTTCCATCCTGTCCAGCTGTTTTTGCCGGGACCGGGCGCTTTTGGCCCGGGTGCCGGCTTTATTTTTTCTGATATAGGCTTCAGTCTTGGCAATCTGTCGCTGCTGGTTGGCGTAGGCCTTCATATAAGTCTGCCGATTGGCTTCCTTTTGCCGCATGGCCTGCTTTAATGTACCGGTATAGCGGGTGATGGTCCCGAAGTCGATGTCGATAATACAGTTGGTTATCCGGCCTAAAAAGTCGTAGTCGTGGCTGACAACGATAAAAGCGCCGGTAAAATCATTCAAGTAGTCGACCAGCCAGTCGATGTGGCCGACATCTAAGTAGTTGGTTGGTTCGTCCAGGACCAGGACCTGGGGCTGCTCTAAGAGGAGCTTGGCCAGGATCAGCTTGGACCGCTGCCCCCCGGAAAGCTTGGATACATCCCGGTCAAAGCCCAGTTCGGCCAGGCCTAAGCCGCTGGCCACCCGGTCGATTTCAGTGTCCAAGTCGTAGAAGTTGTTTTCTTCCAGGTAGGTCTGCAAACGCCCTGCTTTGGTCAACAGGGCCTCATCGCCGCTTTCGCTGTAATCGATGTAAAGCTGGTTCAACCGGGCTTCATCTTGGTAGAGCTGGTCAAAGGCAGTTTTTAAAAAGTCCCTCATGGTCAGGCCAGGAGTCAGTTTGGCGTACTGGTCAAGGTATCCGACGGAGAGCTTGTTTTGCCACTTGACGCTCCCTTCATCGGGGAGGATTTCCCCGGTCAGGATTTTGATCAAGGTGGACTTGCCGACCCCGTTTTGGCCGGTGACCCCCATGTGGTCTTCCTTGTTTAAAACGAAATTTGCGTCTTCATAGAGGGTTTTCTCCGCAAAACCCTGGGTCAAGCCGCTGACGGTCAGTAAACTCAAATTTTTTTCCTTTCTTACAGGTGAAAATCTTCTGCCTGCTTGCGCTCACGATCATACTTCTGCAGGGTCTTGAGGATCCGCGGCCAGAGATAGCGCGGGGCGGTCAAGTGCAGGTGGTCGTCAGCCACCCGGAAGTAGCTGGGACTGAGCTTGGTTAAGCCGGAGAGGAATTCCTCATCCAGGTGGTACTTGTCAGAGATCCGCTGGATTTCGGCAATGGCGTATTCGGTGTAAGACGAGCTCACGAAGACCAGGATGGAGCCGATGATGCCCCAGACCAGGGACTGGGTATTGGTCAAGGCAAAAGAGTGCCGGCAAATGTAGAACATGGCGATGAAAGTCATTACGCCGGCGATTCCGCCGTAGATGTATGGATAGTAGCGCTTTTTCACGAAAATCCCTCCTAATTCTATCAACTATCTTAACGTATTTTGCCCCCTGGATAGTAGGGAAATTATTGCTGAAAGGAAAAAATACCCCTAGCTAAGCTAGAGGCATGATTGTCATCCCTACCAAGAATCACTGCTTCTTGGCGTAATTGAGTTGGCTTCATAAATCGTGTAGTTGGTGATGGTCTCAGTGCTGGAGAAGTCGACCCCGTTGTAAGTCTCGTTCAGACTGTTCTGCCGGGTTTCCTGGTTGGTCAAGGTCTGCGTCGGCAGCCCCAGGCTCTTTCTCAGCTTGTTGGACCACTTCTGCAGTTCTGCAGTTGACGCGATCTGGAAGCTGGTCCCAGAAATCGTCGCGTCGTGGCCCTGGATGTAGCCACTGGAGATGTTGCTTGCCGCGCTTCTGTAGTTGATGACCAGGCTGGTCATGTCGCCAAAAGTCAAGTTGGTCTTGACGTACTTGGCAAAAACTTTGAGCAGCTTCTGATAGTTGGCTAAACCGTTGACGGACATGCCCTTCTTGACCACGGCCTGGATGATCTGCCGCTGCCGCATCTGCCGGCCGTAGTCCCCCCGGGGATCGTCATAGCGCATCCGGGCATAAGCGATGGCGTGGCGGCCGTTTAGGTGCTGCTTACCCTTATGGAAGTCACACCAGTCATAACTGAAACTGAAAGGCACGTTGACGTCAACCCCGCCTAAAGCGTTGACCAGGCTCTTCAAGGCCTTCATGTTAACTTCCACATAATAGTTGATCGGCACGTTGAGCATGGCCGAAATTGTCTTGACCGACCCGTTGCTGCCGCCAAACTGGTAGGCCGAGTTGACCTTGAACATGTAGTAACTCTGTCTGCTCGTTTCACCCAGAATCTCCGTCAAGGTGTCCCGGGGAATCGAAGTCATGGTCGCCTTCTTGGTCGTCGGGTTGCCGGTCACCAGGATGATGGTGTCCGAGTTCCCTTTGTCATGCCGCCCTTCCAGCCCCTGGTCGACCCCTAAAATCAAAATCGAGATCGGCTTCTTGGCCGCGATCCGGGAACTGGTCGCCGTGCTGCTGTTATTGCCGTTCATGCTCACCAAGGCTGAATGCAGGGAGAAGTAGGCATGCGCCCCCCAGGTCGCTGCTATTAGGACGACAAAGGTCACTAAAAGACCGATGATCGTTGGCAAGGGGCGGCGGGACTTTTTCAACAGGCCAGCCTGGACGAGCGTCACATTGCGAAATATTTTCTGTTGTCTTCTGCTGTGTTGCTCTTCCATGGACTAACCTCCTTTAATAATTTGCTATTATATATTTTCGCATGAAAAAGGCATTTAATAAACCAGGCGTGATAATATTTAGACTATCTTATTTTTTTGGCAAAAGGCCGCTTTGAGTGTAGAATATCTAGTATCGTAAACGCAACAGAAGAAATGAGAAAAAGAAGAGGTATCGTATGGAAATCCCTTATCGCAGTGAGGTTCCCAAAGAGCAGACCTGGGACCTGACCCGGGTCTTCAAGACTGAGGCGGACTGGGAGGCCGCCTTTAAGGCAGTCAAGCAAGAAGTCAAGGCCCTGCCGGCCTTGGAAGACGGCTTTACGGAGAGCGCGGCCGTCCTCTATGACCGCTTGACCCAGATTTTTGCTGTTGACCGCCGCCTGTCCAAGATCTACGTCTACGCCAGCATGGCCAGCGACGTCGACACCAGCAACCAGAAGAAGCTGGCCCTTAATTCCCGCGGCCAGAGCCTGGCTGCTGAATACCAGGCGGCTGTTGCCTTCATTCAGCCAGCTGTTTTAGCCTTGGGGAAAGAGGCCCTGGACGCCTTTTTCAAGGAAGAGCCAAGACTGGAAAACTACCGGCACTATTTGGAACAGATCGTCAAGCAGGAAGAGCACGTTTTGCCAGCTGAAGAGGAGAAGCTGGTATCGGCGGCCGGGGATGCCCTGTCAGCTTCCGCCAACACCTTCAATGTCTTGACCAACTCCGACCTGCAATTCCCTTACATTGAAGATGAAGACGGGGAAGCAGTGGAACTGACGGAAGCCAACTACGACATCTTGATCCAGTCCCAAAACCGGGAAGTCAGAGAGGACGCCTTTGACGCCCTTTACGCTGGCTATGGCCAGTTCGCGTCAACTTTTGCCTCAACCCTGGCTGGCAATGTCAAGGCCCACAACTTTGACGCTCAGACCCACCACTACCAGGACGCCTTGGCCGCGGCTCTGTCAGAAAACAACATCCCTGTCGACGTCTACAACCAGCTTTTGACCAGCGTCCACAAGCACCTGGACCTCCTCCACCGCTATGTCAACTTGCGTGAAGAGATCCTGGACTTGAAGGGCGACCTGCAAATGTGGGACATGTACGTGCCGATCACGGGCAAGCCAAGCCTCAGCTACACTTTCGCTGAAGCCAAGGCCCAGGCAAGAGAGGCCCTGCAGGTTTTGGGCGAGGACTATGTCAAGCACGTCGACTACCTCTTCAACAACCGCTGCATCGACTACGTGGCCAACATGCACAAGCAAAGCGGGGCTTACTCCGGCGGGGCTTATGACACCGACGCCTATGAGCTCTTGAACTGGCAGGGGGACCTGGATTCCCTCTACACCCTGGTTCATGAGACCGGCCACTCAGTCCACAGCATGTACACCCGGGAAAACCAGCCATATGTGTACGGGGACTATCCGATTTTTGTCGCGGAAATCGCCTCAACGACCAATGAAAACCTGCTGACCAACTACTTCCTGGACCGGGTGACAGATCCAAAGACCCGGGCCTTCCTGCTCAACTACTACTTGAGCTCCTTTAAGGGAACGGTCTACCGGCAGACCCAGTTCGCGGAATTCGAGAAGTTCATCCATGAAAGCGACCAGGCGGGTGAAGCCTTGACAGCTGACTACCTGTGCGGCTTCTACGACCGGCTCAACCAGCAGTACTATGGCTCGGCGATCAGCCTGGGCAGCGACATCGATCTGGAATGGGCCCGGATCCCCCACTTCTATTACAACTTCTACGTCTACCAGTACGCGACCGGCTTTGCGGCAGCTACTGCCCTGGCTAACAAGATTACTTACGGCAGCCAGGAAGACAAGGAGAAGTACCTGGACTTCCTTAAGTCCGGCTCCAGCGACTACCCGATCAACATCATGCAGAAGGCCGGTGTCGACATGACCAAGTCCGACTACCTGGAAGATGCCTTCAAGGTCTTTGCAGAAAGACTGGACGAATTTACTGACTTGATCAAGAAATTGTAGAAAAGAAAACGAAGCTGCTCAAAGTGAGTAGCTTCGTTTTTTGCTGTTAAACTTAATACATGTTCAATCTTAGTGGTGTGAAGCACCAGTAGCCGCGTCTGGCTCAGACTTGATTTGGTTGACTGTAGTCACTGGGTATGGCTTGCGCACCCGCGGGTCAGTGCTGGATGGCTTGGTGTCGCCAGCGTACTGGAAGTCAGTCAAGCGGGCGTGCTTAACATCTTCAATCGTCTTGCAGCCAGTCAGTTGCATGTCGATCTTCAATTCATCGTTCAATTCGTTGATGACTGAAGCCACCCCGTGCGGGCCACCTAAAGCCAGGCCGTAAAGGTAAGGACGGCCGATACCAACCAGGTCAGCGCCCAAAGCCAAAGCCTTGAAGACATGGGAGCCCCGGCGAACGCCACCGTCGAAGATAACCGGGCAGCGGCCGTTGACTGCTTCAACGACTTCTGGCAATACATCGATAGTTGCAGGAGCACCGTCGATTTCCCGGCCACCGTGGTTAGTCACGTAAACGCCGTCTGCGCCGGCAGTCAAAGCAACTTCAACGTCTTCAGCACAGTTGACACCCTTGACGATAACTGGCAAGCCGGACATTTCCTTGATCCGCTTGATATCGTCCGGGCCAATGTTCTGGGCGCTGGAAGCGTACATTTGAGCAACGGTTTGCCCTTCGCCCTTAGCGCCTTGGAAACGGGTGAAGAAGTCCAGCGGTACCGGGAAGGCAAAGTTGGTCCGCAGGTTGGCTTCCCGGTAGCCTGATACCAAAGCGTCAACCGTCAAAAGGATTGCCTTGTAGCCAGCAGCGTTAATCGCGTCAAAGACCATCTTGTTAAAGTCCCAGTTCTTTGACAGGTAAAGCTGGAACATCCGGGGAGCATCTGGCGCGGCAGCGGCGATTTCTTCAACCGGCTTGTTGCCGTAAGTGCTGGAAGTGAACATGGCTCCAGCCAAAGCTGCCCCCTTTTGGGTAGCTACTTCAGCGTCAGCGTGGGAGATCCCATGACAAGCGATTGGTGAGATCATGATTGGCGTCTTCAGCTTCATGCCCAGGAATTCAGTTTCAGTTGACGGGTTGTCCATCCCGGTCAAGGCCCGGGGAACGATCTGGTAGTGGTTGAAAGCGTTGGTGTTGTTTCTCCAAGTCCATTCATATTCTGAACCTGAGGCTACGTAGTAGTAAGCCCCTTCCGGCATTACTTCCTTAGCTCTTTCTTCAAGCTCATCAACGTTAACAAATTTTAAGTCTTCATCTGCTTCGCTTTGTGGGAAGCCCTTAATGTAATGTGTCATGGAAATCTCCTCAATCATTAAAAAATTACTATCAATTACTGTTAACTTACCGAGATTATCATAGCATTTAATCGCTTACTTTTGGGCCAGTCTTTTACTTTTTATAATCTGCTTAAAAAAATAGAAGTATTAGAAGTGCAATTGGCCCGTAGCCAAGCCGACCACGTACAGGAATATACAGATGATGGCGGTGTAGATCCCGCACCACTTGAAGGCTTGCTTCAAAATCGTGCCTTCGCTGCCTTCCTGGCCGATAGCAGTAGACGCAACCGTGATGGATTGCGGGGAAATCATCTTCCCGGCAGTAGCCCCGACCATGTTGTTGGCCACAACCCAAGTCTGATTCACGCCCAGGCTTTGGGCAGCTGAAGCCTGCAATTTGGCGAAAAGAATGTTTGAACTGGTGTCTGACCCGGTCACGAAAGTACCCAGGGCACCGATGATTGGCGCGATCAATGGGTAAACCGGGCCCATGACCTTGACCAGAACAACCGCGATGGCACTGGTCATGCCCGCGTAGCCCATAACCTTAGCCAGGGCCACGATAGCGGAAATAGTCACCGCTGTCTTGCCGATCCCCTTAATCAGGTCCCAGAGGATGCCAAAAGTTTCCTTAACGCTCAAGCCCTGGATCATGGCCCCGATGAAGGTAGCCAGCAAGATCAAGGTACCTGGTGAAGACAGCCAGTTGAGGCTGAACTGACCAGCATTTTTGCCAGTGTAAACCTGGAATTTAAGAGTCGCGGAGTTGAGCAGGCTGTTAACAGCTGGGAACAGGGAGGAAGCGGCCAAAACGAAGACGAAAACTAAGATGAATGGCGCGCAGGCTTGCAAAAGTTCGCCAGCTGAGTGCTTGGCTATTTCCCCGGTAGAAGCGGCGTATTCCGGCACGTCCTTGTGTCGCTTGGCCAAAAAGGCTGTAACCAGGATGCAGACGATGGAGCCGGCGATGGCTGGCAATTCCGCCCCAACGAACTTAGCCACTAAGATTTGCGGCAAGGCAAAGGCCAGACCGGACATGAAGGTAATGAAGCCTACCCCCTTGATGGCCTTAACGCCCCCGCCGACCAGGCCAACCAGGATGTAAGGGATGACCAGGATCAAAACACTCAGCTGCAGAGATACCACGAAGGCCGTGTTCATCACGTCCAGGCCGGCAGTCTGGGCCAAGGTGATGACTGGCAGGCCGACCGCCCCGAAGGCTGTTGGAGTGGTGTTGGCTACCAGGCAGATAACGGAAGCTTCAATCGGGTTGATCCCGAAGGTCATCAAGATGCTGGCCGGGATGGCAACAGCGGTCCCGAAACCGGCAATGGCTTCCAGGAAGCCCCCGAAGCCCCAGGCGATCAAGAGGACCAGGACCCGCTTGTCGGTCGTCAAACCACAGAGCATGTCCTGGATTTTTTGCATGGCGCCGGATTTAAAAGTTACCTTGGAGGTGAACATGGCGGCCACGATGATGTAAACAATCGGGAACAGGCCACCCAGGATCCCTTCCAAGGTCCCGGTCAAAGTATCAACGACTGGCAACTGGAAGGCCGTAATGGCCAGAATGATTGCCAGGATAAGAGAAATAACGGCTGCCTTGGCCGCAGGCATCTTCAGGGCTGTCAGAGAGATGATCAACCAGACGATCGGGATCAAGGCAAAAATGAATTTAACCCACATTCATGTCACTCCTTCTATAAGTTATTTTCACAAGGACTATTGTACATGAAAGCGCTTAAAAAGTCATGTGAAAATTGATTTAAAACGTTGATATATCACCGTTTGCGCTTGAATTTATTTCACAATATTTTTGCTTGCTAAAAGAAGGATCCAAAAGAGCCCCGCCATTGCGGGGCTCTATATATTTTTTCACAAGCTTGTTTGTTAACAAGCTTGCCTTTATTGATCGGCAAAAAAGATTTAAAAAATTTTGCTACTTAGCGTTAGGCGTACCTAATTTTTCCAAAACGTAGTCGCCATCACTGTCTTTGCTGATGATCCCGTTTTGGTAAGTGTCGGTCACGCTGGTGTCATCCTTGTCACCGGTGTAAGAGAGGTTGTGGGTGACCTTGTAGTTGACGTAAGTCTTGCCGTTGCCGGCCGGGCTGGTGGACAGGACGCTGACGTCTTCGCTGTAATTAGCGACTGAATCAGAGTCGTCCCAGTTGTCGTGCAGCTTCTTGATGCTGAGGTAGCCGGTATTGCTGCTGCCATTGACCCAGTCTTCGCTGTCATTGTCATCCCAGATCTTCTGGAGGAGGTCTTCAGCGTCGTCGCTGCTTGCCAGGCCTGGCCAAGACGGAGTCAGGACCCAGTTGCCGTTGACGGACTTGATTTGGTCGCTGCTGTCGTTATCGCTGAAGTCATAGTCGTCGTCATCGTCATAGTCATAGTCACTGTCAGCTGCTGTTGTCACGTACTGGTCAAAGTTGTGGATCGTGTCTGACTTGCCGATGCCGGACTTTTTCACGTAGAGGCTCATCCCTGACGTGATTAGGTAGTCCTTGAAGCTGGCCTGGCCCTTTTTATCCAGGTCGGCTACCTTCTTGTCATTGATGTAGACTTCCCCGTTAGGCACGCTGCTGACCTTGAAGCTGCCCGTGGTGATGTTCAAGCTGACCCGGTGGTTGCTGAAGAGGTCCAGCTTAACCGGGCTAGGTGAAATGGTCTTCCCGCTCAAGTTGGCCGAAACTGAGAAGGTGTAGCGACCGGCGATTACCGGGTCCAGCTTCTTTTGGTAGTAGTCACCAGACGCAGACAGCTTGCCCACGTTTTTCCCGTTCATCTTGATCGTGGAATTTTTGTGGTTGGTCACAACCGTTGGGGAGTAGGTCTTAACCATGAGCTTGTATTTCGGGAAAAGGAAAAAGTAGTGGCCATCCTCGCCTAAAGAAACGGATTTCTTAAAGCTGTCATCAAGTTCTTCTTGATTCTTCCACTTACTGCCCAGGTTGTTGGCCTTGGTCTGGTTGGCCTTGTAGTATGTTTGCAGTGGCCGTACGCTCTTCTTGGTCAGCTGGAAGCTGCTGTCGTCGGTCTTGACGTAAGGAGACAGGTCCTTGCTTGGGTCCTTCAGCGCGCTGATGATTCTGTCGATCTGTTTGTCCTTGGCGTAGTAAGACTTACCATAGCTGTAGCCGGCCAAAAGGACCAGCAAGACCGCCACGATGAGCAAGATTTGCTTCTTCCACTTCCGGGTCTGCTTGAGGTCGGCCCGCTTTTTGACGGTTTTAGCTGGCTTAACAGGTTGGACTTGCTGAACCTGTTGAACTGGTTGAACCTGCTGGACTGGCTGAGTTGACTGTGCCGGTTTAACTGGCTGAGTTGGCTGAGTTGATTGTGCCGGCTGAACTGGCTGAGTTGGCTGAGTTGGCCGGCTTGACTGTGCCGATTTAACCAACTTTGCCCCGCATTTGGCGCAGAAAGTAGCATTAGCTTGGTTTTGGGCGCCGCATTTAGCGCAATAGATCATTTTTGCTTCCTCCCACTTCGATACATCTTAGTAAATACTACCAAGCAGCGAGCTAATCTGCTGATTAGTGACAGACTCGATCTTGGACACAAATTCCTTGAAGAACATGTTGACCACAATCATAACCACAATCAAAACAATGATTGAGATCACAAGCGCGAACTGCATCTGGTCGATTTTTTCCGCCTTTTCTTCCAGCAAAACATAAATCAAAGCAACGAAGCCAACAACTGCCGTCATACTGAGCACAATTCCCTGCGGGCCCAAGCTGCCCGTCAAAGCAAAAAGCCAGAACAAAACATTCAAGATCAAACTGTAAGCCGATAAGTGAGCATACCGGTTGAGATATCCAAAAAAGTCAAATTCAGACTTGGCAAAACGCTTCATGGCAAAGTAGTTGATAGCCAAAACTACCACTTGCCCCAGCACGACACTGATCACTACATACGAAAAGGCGCTAGACTTTAACTCAGTAATAATCGCTGAAAGATATGGGTAGCTTGTTATTAATGAACTAGCCAGCTTGTTCATACCCGTAAGCCCTGCCAATATGAAAAACAAGTCTTCCAAAATCAAGGTCGTCAAGCCGTACCACTTTTCAGCAGCCATCGCCTCAGCCGGCTTCTTCCAAGCATGTAGCAGCCACTGCCAGTATGTGAACAGCACATTTTCAGCTTGGCTGCTAGCCTGACCTTCCGCTTTCACTTCAGCTTCCTGTACAGGTGCTGCTTTTGGTTCAGGCGCTGCTGGGGCAGGCTTTTCCTCGCTTACCGCTACTTGGCGCAGGTCAGTTCCGCAATTAGTACAGAAATTGACATCTGCTCCCATTTCAGCGTGACAATTCGGACATTCTTTCATTTTAATCCCCCCACTTTTATAAAAGAATTAATACTTTTTATAGAAAGTATAACATGTAAAAGCCGGTTTCTTCAAGATGATAATAAACCGTTTTTAGGTAATTATATTAGCAAAATAAAATGCATAGTCTTCCAAAAGTGCAGAGACCGTGCATTGATGATTATTAAAATTCTATATTTACTTATGCCCGCTTCTTTCTGGCGTGGGTGAAGTAAACCAGCAGATAAGCCGTTACCTCAATTAATGAAATGAAAAAGGTCACCGGCCAGTTGGTGATGTAGCCTAGGCACAGCCCGGACCAGACCCCCAAAAGGGCCAGGCCGACCGACCAGGCCAGCATACTCGGAATCGACTTGCCCAAATACCGGGCCGTTGATGACGGCATGGTCAAAAGGACAAAGACCAGCATGGACCCGACCACCTGTGAGCCAATAGAAACCGCCATGGCCAGGGCTACCAGGAAGACCACCCCGACAAAGCCAGTATTGATGTGATGAGCCGCTGCCCCGATATGGTCAAAAGAATCATAGTTTAGGGGCCGCTGGATGGCAAAAATGATCAATAAAACAACCACTGACAGGCCGACCAGCTGGTAGACGCTGGATCTGGACACCCCGATAATCGACCCGAACAAAATGTTGGTCGCGTAGCTGCTGGCTGAGCTGGACAGGGACAAAAAGAGGATCCCCAGGCCGACGAAGAAGGCGGAAATCGCGGAAATCGACGACTCCTTCTGCTCAGTCCGCATGGACAACTCCCCGACCCCGATCGAGCCCAGGAGGGCAAAAATCAGCATCCCCGTCAAAGGCTTCAAGCCCATCAAAACGGCAAAAGCCGCCCCGGCAAAGCCGATTTCCGACAGTGTGTGGGCCAGGAAACTGAAATTGCGGGCCACGACATAGACGCCCACCACCCCGCAGGTAATCGCGATAAAGGTGGCCGCCCAAAAAGCATTGCGCATGAATTCGTAGGCAAACATCAGTTGAAACTCTCCTTAAAATCTTCCATCTTCCCCTGTCTGACCGTCCCGTCGCTCAAGTAAAGATAGTCCTTCATATAGCGCTTAGCCAAAGGAATATCGTGGGTGACAAACAAGACCGTCATCTTATGTTCATGGTTGAGGTGGGCAATCAGGCTCATCAACTCTTCCTTGGCCTTCGGGTCCAGACTGGCCGTGGCTTCATCCAAAATAATGAAGTTCGGCTGGTCCAAGAGGGCCTGGGCCAGGTAGGCCCGCTGCTTCTGCCCGCCGGAAGCCTCCCCCATCCTGGTGTCCGCCAGGCCCTTTAAGTGGGTCTCCTGCAAAATATGGTTGACTTGGTTCTTAACCTTCTGGCTCTTCCAAAAAGGCGTGTTTAATTCGATAAAAGACTTGATCGACAAGGGATAGTCCGCGTCGATATTGCGGAACTGGGGCACATAGCCCACCTTTACGTCGTCAGCCAGCTCAAAATAACCGTGGCTGGGGCTCAGCATCCCCATCAGTATTCTGACCAGGGTGGTCTTCCCGGCCCCGTTAGGGCCCAAAAGAGCCGTCATGGACCCGGTCTCCAGGCTGAAATTGAGCTTTTTAAAAATCTCCTGGTCGTCGAACTTCATGCTCAAGTCCACGACCTGCAAAGCTTTACTCATTTACTTACCTCTAGTCTCAGTCTCTCTATAGCTTCTTCAGCAAGTCCAGGACCTTGTCCTGGACGGCACTTTCATCGCTTGAACCGATAATCCCGTTAGCCGCCCGCTTGGCTTCCGGCAAAGCCGTAGCTGTCGCGTAGCTCTGGCCCACATATTGCAGCATGGCCACGTCGTTGCCCCCGTCGCCGAAGGCTACCATTTCATCAGCCGAGATTCCGTAGCGCTTGCCCAAAAGCTTGAGGCCCACCGCCTTGTTCATGCCCAGCTTGCTGATGTCAACGGCTGAGTCGCTGCCGGCTACCATGTCCAGGTTCGGGAATTCCCGCTTGAGCTGCTGGGCAAAGGCTGATGACTCCCCTTCCTTGGTCGCCACAGTGAACTTGAAGATCCGGTCCTTAACGTTTTCGTAGTTTTCCACGGCTTTCAGTTCCTGGTAAAAAAGGTGGAGGTAGTTGTAAAACTCTTCCCCATAACTCTTCAAGGTGTAGGCGCTATTCACCCCGGCCAAGACTGTCGGGTGGTCCTGGCCGTACTTTTCCCTGATCTGGCGGATCGTGGCCAGTTCATCGCTGTTTAAGTCCACGATGTTGAGGATTTCCCGCCCCTTCAAGACATAGGCCCCGTTTTCAGCCACGAAGTAGAGCTGGCTGAGGTATTCTTTTGGAAAACGGGTGACCAGGTTTTCATACTGGTTGCCGCTGGCGATGACGAACTTGACCCCCTTTTCCCTGGCCAGGTCCATGATTTGCGCGAACTTGTCCAGGTCATAGGTTTTTTTGGAGTTGAGCCAGGTACCATCCATGTCGGTCGCGATTAACTTGATCATTTTTTTCTTCCTTCCTAACTGCTTTTTCGCTAAAAGATCTTTAACGTTATAGAATACCAAAATTTCGCCCTCCTTGCAAAATTGCTGGCTCACGGGGGGAGGTTTTGCGAAATTTGGCTGTGGCTACGGTAAAAACGGGGATGAGTTTGCGAAACTTAGCCCTGGCTACGGTAAAAGCGGGGACAGGTTTGCGGGATTTGGATGTGGCTACGGTAAAAACGGGGATGAGTTTGCGAGATTTGGCTGTGGCTACGGTAAAAACGGGGATAGTTTTGTGTAATTTGGACGTGGCTACGGTAAAAACGGGGACAGGTTTGCGAAATTTGGCCCTGGCTACGGTAAAAACGGGGACAGGTTTGCGGGATTTGGCTGTGGCTACGGTAAAAACGGGGACAGGTTTGCGAAATTTAGCCCTGGCTACGGTAAAAACGGGGACAGGTTTGCGGGATTTGGCCCCGGCTACGGTAAAAACGGGGACAGTTCATCGCTTCGAGCCCCGAGTTTTACTGAGCCACGACCCTTTTTAATAATTTTAACCCCGAGTTTTACTGAGCCACGGCCTTTTTCAATAATTTTAGCCCCGAGTTTTACTGGACCACGGCCTTTTTCAATAATTTTAGCCCCGAGTTTTACTGAGCCACGACCTTTTTCAATAATTTTAGCCCCGAGTTTTACTGGACCACGGCCTTTTTCAATAA
>ERZ791917.661-NODE-661-length-28096-cov-16.903605_pt1 | contig 28096 bp, 22 predicted proteins | sample MGYA00510138_ERZ791917 | MGnify/ENA primary metagenome ERZ791917 (study PRJEB30046, sample SAMN00792102) | human gut metagenome | study: EMG produced TPA metagenomics assembly of the A metagenome-wide association study of gut microbiota in type 2...
TCAAATTTCCAACATATAAAATATCCATGCTCGTGTTTTTTGTATTCAGCAACATCATGTCCTTGCTTTATTCGTTCTATCGCTTTTCCAATATTGTTACTACTTTGATATTTTATTTTTAAGGTTGCTTTTCCAACATAATGTGATAATTTACCCACAAAATTTTTATCATATGCCCAATCATCGATATTATCTACGCTCATTTCAACTTGTTGTGCATTCTCAGCCAGATAGTCCAATAAGACTTTTACTTCTCCATCTAATAATCTTCTTGATGATAATATTTTCATTTGAAGTTCGTCTATTTCTTTTTGTTTCTTTTTCTTCTTAAAATCAGCAGCCTTTATTGTCTCTACTAATCTTTCAACTTCCTTTAGACATTCTCCATTATATGACTCTTGTATCGTCTTCTTTTTCCAATGAGCCCGTAATACTTTCTTGTTATTTATTTGCCTAATAATTTCATCTTTATATTCTAACAATAACTCATTGTATTTCTTTTTTGCTGCTACAATGTCTATATCCCAACCGTTTGTACTTACAAAAACCTGCAATGGAATCTTTATAAATACTACATATACACTTTCAATTCCATCTATTGTCAAAAGTTCCTGTGTTTCAGTTCTTATCCCATCGGCAATTCGTGTTGCAGAATATTCATCTTGAAAAATTTCTTGAATATCCTCAAATCTACTGACTATAACCTTCATATCTTCTGCCTGAACAAGTGGTTCTAGTTTGTTATCATCAATTATCCCCTTTTCAACAACTTGATATCTAGTAATATTCTCTAATATTTTTCCTTTAAAAGAATCCATATAGATATCTTTCATAATATCTTGCTGTTTCTCAACTCTTTCTAAATTACTTAGGGCTTGCTCACCTTTTTTTAATAACGAACAAATATCAGATGATACAGATATTAAATCTTTTACATGCAAATCTGCGAGAGTAACATCCAATAACGGCCTAGTAATTCCTAAAATTTTCGCAATCTCATCCACTTGGTGAACGCCTATAGAAACAATCTGTAACACTTTTTCCTCTACCAGATTTAGCTTTACAGTTTTTCTTTTTGTGATTTTTAGTGCATATTTATAAACTGGTAGATATACTTCATCATCAAACAAAAATTCATATCCATCATTTTGCCTAACAATGTTTGTTACCCATTTATGAATTAGATTCTCTTTCAAATAACTTTCCTCCATCGCATTGTATAATTTCACATTCTTCTTCCTCAGAGATATAATCTAGTATTTCAACAAATTTATTATCCTGATCGTCAAAATTGTAAAAGAAATTTTTATCTCCACACACAATTAATAATTTTTTTGCTCTAGAAAAAGCTACATTAACTCGTTCCTTCTCCTTCTGAAATCCAATAGAATCTCTTGTTCTTACAGTGCTATAAATTATAATATCATTTTCTCTTCCCTGAAATGCATCTAAAGTATTAATATCAATTTTTGATGCTATTTTGTCAAGTCCTGTAGCCTTAATAGATTTTCGCAATAATTCTTTCTGACCACTATACCCTGTAATAATCCCTATATCTAGCCCCTTCAATTCTCCAGTACTTTTTAAATCATCTAATATTTCTAAGATAATTCTTTTTTCTTCTTCATTTATATATGAACCACCTTTTGTTCTTTTCTGTGATTTTTTCTTATTTGCAGAAGTATCAAACCACACTATTGATTTTCCAACATACCTGCTCAATCCATGTCGTTTTTCATCGTCATTACATCCTGTATCAATAATTCCTCTGTAAAATACTTTACTTATCAGATTTCCTATATTTTCAATCATTCTATACTGAGTGGTCAAAATTTGTTTATGCGTATCCGGCAACGAATTGTATAAAATATCAAATAATCTATAGTCTGGATTTTTAGTCAATTTAGCCAATGTTGGTGATACCTCTGCATCTGCATATGCTGGCAACTGATTTTGATCGCCTACTAAGATAATCTTTTTTGCTTTAATAATCGATACCAGTAATTCTGGTGTTGTTGCTTTAGCAGCCTCATCAATAATTACATAATCAAATGACATATCTTTTATTACTTCATTAGACAAAAATCCAACACATGTTCCCGCAATAACCACTGCACTTCGAATCATTTGATAATCTAAACTGTTCTGATCTACTAATCTATTTATCCAATCTTCCTGTATTTTCTTAACTTCTTCCCATTTTTTCACCTCGTTTTTATCGGTTATAGTATTCATCAAATCATTTTTTTGCTCTACATATTGCTGAACATTATTTTTTATTTCGGAAACCAATTGCTCTCTATGTGCAGCAATTGTGTATTTTGTCGCAATTTCTTCAGAAATATTCCTTTCCGCACCAATTCTTATTATCTCCAATGGATTATCAATAGCTTTCCCCAATCCTTCTAAAATATTATCAACTGCCGTATGTGACTGCGAAACAATAAGTATTTTAGGACTATCGGTCATCTTTATATCCCTTTTTATAATTTGCCCAACTATTTCCTTTATAACAGATGTCTTACCTGTCCCAGGCGGTCCTTGGATTAAGCATATATTTTCCGTATTTAGAGCCTTCATCACAGCTTGTTTCTGTGATTGATTTAATACTTTTGAAATAAAACTAGGCTGTGAGATTGTCTTTATTTCCTCTGGTTCATCCAAACATAAGATAATGTCTTTTAAACTTCTCGCAGAATATTCATCTTTTTTCAAATCAAAAATTGCTCTAAATTGTCGTTTATAAGCCATAGTCTTCGCACGAAAATCTTCAAGAAATGGTGTATTTTTATTCAATAATTGTCTTACTGTTGGTTTCAATCTCCCTTTTGTTAATGATAAGACAATTTTTACTGAATCATCATCACATACAACCTCTTCAAAATTTCCTACCTCCGTATAAATAACTCCTTTTGATCCTTGGCCTTCTACAACAAATCTAGTTGGTGGCATCAATTCATCAATTGATTTTTTCTCGCAATCAATCAGATTGAAAATCAGTTGACCTCCATTAATCTCATATTTATCATATTTTATAATCGCAGATTTTCCTTTTTCTTTTTCAACAGCCTCTGTAAGACCAATTTCCCAACCACCAAACAAATTTTCAAACTTTTCTTCTTGCAATTGATATTGTTTATTATCATCTTGATGGTTTTTAAACATAACAACCAGTTGGTGATTGTCTTGTGGATCATACCCATTATCTCTACTATTTAATACAAAGGATATTTGTCCAACAATTCTAAAGCTTCTTTTAATATTTATATTTCTTCTATCAGCAGTAATTTTTCCAACATATGTTACATACATTTTCTGCTCATTTTCATCGTATCCACACTTCATAATCATTTTTTCACCAGTAATTACATACTGCTGATCTTTTACATCATAATAACCATAGGATTGTTTAAATTCATTTTTGAGAAATGAATTAGTAAACTGTACCATTGTCATATTTTCTTCAACAATAGAATTCCTTTTTAATTGAACCAGCTTTCTAGAATCAATTGCAATACTATAGCTACAACTTGATGTATTAAGATTTCCTATTAACTGCTCCAAAACCACAATTACATTTTCCAGTGACTCTGGTCTATTTTCAGGTTTTTCTTGAACTAATGATAATAGAATATCTTTTATCTCTTTTCTTCCAGTCCACTCCTCAATTCTACTATTAATATCACTTCCATTTTTTTGTGATAATAAAATTTCACTCATTATTATTCCTATTGAATAGTAATCACATTTTTCTGTGATATTTTTACCCAATATAAGTTCTGGTGCAGAATAACCTTCTGAATATAATGGCATAGTAGTCTCGGAATCCATAACTGTTTTTATTTTACTTGTTCCAAAATCAATTAACGTAACCTTATCTGCATATTTATCATAAATTATATTTGAAGGTTTCAAATCTCTATGAATCACATTATTCGAATGAGCGTTATTTACTGCTTTTAAAATCTGAAGACATATTTCATACTTTTTTAGTTGCGTATATTTATTCCAATTTATATGGTCTAAAGTTTCACCCGGAACATAGTCCATAAGAATGCCACCATAGCATTCGTTCTCCTTAAAAGGATATAACTCTGTACTGCTATCTCTTAACTTTACTATTCCTTCACAAACATTCAATGTTCGTAAGGCTTCAATCTCTCTTTTAAAAATTAGTTTTTGCAAACCATTTTCAATCTTCGGAAAGCACTTAAGCACATACAACTTTTCTTTATTTTGCGGTTTTACTTTAAATACGATATTTCCCCATGAAGAAGATTTGTGTAATAGTTCCACCACTTCATAGTTCATAATAATTTTTTCATTCATTACCTTCTCCATCTTTCACCTCCGAGATATGCTTTTATTTCTGCATTTTTCTCACATATTCATAAATTCGCTTAAGCATTCCGTCTCTATCTTCTCCTAATTCTCCACAGATTTTTTCACCAAATCCCATATACGTATTGAATCCAAGCATATATACAGCCATTGCCATAGATAATTCACCATTTTCATCACCATACAATGATGCCACTTTTCTCAATTCATCAATAACAGTATCGTGTGGTACTTCAACGCCACCTTCTTCATTTACAACAGAATTGATTACTTCTGGCAATGCCATGCACATCTTATAAAATGCATCTTCTTCACCAGTTAGAATTGCATAAAACTGATCCATGCTCACACGGCGAATTAATCTATGCTGTACATTTTTTCCATCAACTTTTGTTGACCACTTTATATTCTGTGATTTCTTTGCTATTGCTTCAACCAACAGGCATGCACAATCATCGTCTTCCAGAATCTGTCCTTGCATTTTTATATATGTTTTTGCAGAAGATGCAGAATTCATAGTATTGTGTTTGTTCTTCATTTCTACATATATTGTATGTACAATATCTCCATCTGGCATTTGTATTCCATCTGGATTTCTGTAAATAACATCCCAGCCTGCCTGTGGGACTTCACAGCCTTTGAAATAAGAAAAAATATTCTGATGAAAATATCCTATATCATTATTATTAGACTTATCTCTCTGCCGGAAAATTTCATTATTTACAATTTCTTCCCAGCTTGTACGATACACCGATTTATCAAAAATCAGCTTGATTGGATCAATCAGATTACTGTTGAATCGCTTCAAATCATACGATTCTAGTTTTTCTCCATATTTCATAATTGTTGCACGCACATGCTTCTTAAAATCTTCTTCTGATATAAAATCTAAATTCCACACCATTTATTTTACCCCCTCTAATGATTTATGTATCTCCAACCCAATTTCATATGCTAAATTGACAGGAACAGCATTGCCAACCTGTTTATACTGAGATTGAACACTTCCACAAAACTGCCATTCATCTGGAAATGTTTGGCATCTTGCATTCTCACGTACTGTAAACGGTCTTGCTTCCAATGGATGACATCTTTCTGTTTGTTTCTGGGATGGTGATGTCAATACCGTCAATGATGGTTCATCCAGACTCATTCTCCTAAGAATTCCTGTTCTTCCGCCTTCCATATCCCAGCAACTTTTCATATATGCTTTTGCAATCTCCGGATCAATATCTCTCCAATATCCTCCAGGTGGAACTAATTCAAATATTTTTCTTTTATTTTCTCCATATGGTACTCCTGGTCCTTCTGGACAATCCAATAAAATATCTCTCAAAACAGGCTTATAATTATGTTCTTTGGGAAATGAGAATGAAACTTTTCCCACTAAATCATTTCTAATTCCAACAGTAATTAATCTCTCTCTTTTCTGCGGCACACCAAAATCCCACGCATTTAAAACCTTTTTCTGAATGGTATATCCCGCCTGTTCAAAAATATTTGTTATCGTTGCATATGTTCTTCCCTTATCGTGAGTCAGCAATCCTCGCACATTTTCAAATAAAAACATCTTTGGCTGTAATTTCTGTAAAAAAGTTGCATAGTGATAAAAAAGTGTTCCTCTTGCATCTTCAAGTCCTAATCTTTTTCCAGCATAGGAAAAAGCCTGACACGGTGCCCCTCCCGATAATAAATCCAGTTCTCCTTTTTTTATACCAAAATAATCTTCCAAATCCAAACAAGATATATTAGCTATATCATCATGAATAACTCTCCAGTTCGGCCTATTGGTTTTCAAAGATTCTGCAGCATCTTTATCAAATTCTATTAGTCCCAATGGTTCAAATCCAGCTTTTTCTATCCCTAAAGCCAAACCTCCAGCTCCAGCAAACAGTTCTATGGTTGTAAACGCATCACTATCGATTTGTAATGGTTCTTCTTTTTGTATCTCTACAACATCTTCTATCTTACAATTTAATGTAAAACATATTTTTTCTATTGATTCAAATGAAACTGGCTCATTCTTTCCTAACCGAGCTAATACATTAAAACTTATTCCTGACGCTTCCTTCAATTCTGTGCGGTTCATTTTTTTATCTATCAGTAATTTCCATAATTTGTCATAACAAATCGCCATTATTTTTCCTCCATGCTCATAATTTCCGTGATTTATATCATATCATATCGCGCGAACCCAAACAAGTGTTTTCTCACGATATCATTAGATTTTCTCCTTTGCTTTAGAAACCCATTTTTTCGTATCATCTTATAAAACAACATCAAATATCATTTATTCATGATTACATTATTATAAAAAAGCCATGAGACTTAGTTAATAAAAATCTCATAGCTTTCCATGATCATGTCACGTTCCCAATTATAATTCTTTACTTTATACTACTTGCCAAAAATTAGTGGGTTATTTTCGGGTTATTTCTTCCCCACAAATACCTTCCAAGTATTGATTTTACTGACTTTTTAAGGAGTTCTTCAAAGAGTGCCGTGGCAGATGAATAGTATTTTTATCATATTTAAAAATCCTCCTAAAACACTTGTATATGCTCCGTTTTGCCGTAGTTTGCCGACTTTATTTTTGCCATTCAGATTGTTAATTCTGTCACAGAATAAGCAAAATAGGGCAAGACGGGGCAAGTTGAAGTCATCAAACGTAGTAGAAATTAGAGTGGGTTACCACTGCTGTTTTCTACCTTATACTGCTAAATTCTATTCTGATAAATTATACTTTTGCTCTCTGATTCTAAAAGCATCTTTTCCACCTTCAAGAATCTCACAAACATGTTCCCGAATACCATACTGATACAGAATACACTCTTGTTTTTCATTATTGAAGCTTTCTTCAAGAGCTCCTGTGCGATAACAGAATTTTTTACTTTCCGGATTTTCGTTGTGAATTCCATTTTGATTTGCTACAATTACTTCCTCTGCATCAGCACCAACAACTATATTAGGATTATGTGTAACAAGGATGATTTGCCTTACCCCTTTTTTATCTCTCAAATATTGAACTAGCTCATGATAAATTGCACGATTATCAAGGTCATCTTCTGGTTGGTCAATTAAAATTGGATAATTATTTTTACTAAAATCCAACAAAAGACGTAAAATCACAAATGATTTTTTTCCTTCCGACATTGAATTTAAATTATCTCCCTGGTATTGGATATCATATTCAATCGAAAAGAAATTTTGTGTAATTAATTCTTCTGCAACTTTGTCTATAGTAGTACTCCTTTTTAATGTATATTGACACTTTTCGCATAAAAGATTGTTCATTACTGTCTTAATATGCTTTTTATAAGTTTGAAGATCAGTAAAATGATAATCAAATATACCATAGTTGTTTTTTGCACGTCCATGAAAATACGATTCTACTAGCCCTTGATATATTTCAGATTTAAATGTAAGTCGAGCAGTAATTGAAATATCTCCATGTTGCATGTTTACCATATCGCAGAACTCTTTATCTTTTTGATAGAATTCCACATGTTTATCTACTAACTCCTGTAAACATTGTCCCGTTTGTATTATCTTATCCGTTAATATCTGCTCCGTGTCTATAATAAGTTTCATCTTGCCCTGTTCTTCAGACAAGCTTTTTGATAAGTCTTGGTATTCTTTATTCTTTTCAAAGAGTCTTTCTGCTTTAACAAAATTCGAATCACTTTTAATGCTGTTAATCGAATTCCTTGCTACAGTAACTTTATCTTTCAGTTCTCCAATTATTCCATCCAATCTGAGAATCCATTCTTTACTGCTTGTATCAACGACAGCTTTAAATGCATCATCAACCAATACCATAACAGACTCGCTTACCCCATCAATATCCAGAGCTACATCTGAAAATACATCTCGAACACTAGGAAACTGGAGTCTTCTAATATCTTCATTTGCTTTTTCGATTTGATATTCCAATGTAGCTATTTCCAGTTTCTGTGCTTCAAACAATTTTTCCTGTGCTTCATCTAATTTGTCTGTCATTGTTTCTCTCAATGCTTTAATTTGATTTTCAATCTTGTGAATTTCAGATTCTATACCCGCCTTACTACCATATCCATCTAATTTTTCCTTAAGTTCTCTACACTCCTGACGTAATACGCAAAATCTGGAGTATTGAGTATGTAAGATTCCTGTATGGGTACTATAAAAATCTTGTAAAACATCTAACCCATCACAGTATTGTTGTTCTTCACGTAATAGTGGCTCTATTAATTCTTTGCGTTGATTCTCACCTTTATTCTTAGATGCAAAATCAATAATATATCCCTGTGGAAAAAAATCTATTTTTCGTTTCTGCGGTTCCAATCCATCTTTCCAATAAAGAGCTGATTTACTTACAATATCATCAATATAAGAATCATACTCTTGATTCTGTTCTTTTATCATTTTTTCACTACCACACAAACGCGCTATGCAGCCAAGAAGAATTGATTTTCCTGATGATCTTCCCCCAATAATTGTATTCAAACCTGAATTTAAAGGTATCACCTGTTTAAAAAAATCATCATGAACAATTTCAACCGAATCTATCACCAGATAATCTTTTTTAGAATCTGGTACTTCTTTTTGGATACAAACTCGTGCTTCTGGCTCATAAAGAATTTGCCGTAAACCATCAAATGTTGGTTCAGCCTTTATCCAACAATACTTGTTATCTGCAGGCTTAAACATACGTTTATATTCATGTGCATCTGATCCCCATATACAAGGTTTAATTGAGCCAAATTCCCGAATTCTTTCCTCTTTCTCAACATTTGCTAAAGCCCAAGAAGCAGTTCCTGCATTAGAAGTCATATAAAAATGACACTGCTGATAAATATTCTTTCTAGATGAATAATCTCTACCTTTCCATGAAATAGCTGACAAATCTTCATCAACTGGTACTGTGATAAAATATTTTCCACCAAAAGCATTACTTCTTAATATCTCTAATATATTTTCAGAGCTAACTGTTACATGCTTTAAACCAATTAAGAAATCGCTACCCTTATTTCCATTATTTTCACGAATAGATTTTCCATATTCTTCAATATTATATTTTGTTAAAGGCTTATCATCACCTGCATCTTGTTGAAATGTAAGTCGATGAAGAAAATTCTCTTCAATTATTTGTGCAGAAAGACTATCCGAAAAAATAATGTGATAATTTACAGCGTTAGCCTTTTCCCCTACAAAAGTATTTAAACGCACTTCTATATTAGGAAATATATATATTTTTTCAACTTGTTTTCTAATTTCTTCATTCGGAAAAAGAGTTTCCATTTTCGCTGGACATTCCAGATAACATTCCTTGATGCGCTTATAGCCATCTATAACAAAATAATCAGTAATTCCAATTGCTTGAATATTGCATTCAAGAGCTTTTAAAAATAACTTTTGAACAAACTCATCAAACTTTTTTTCATCCACATCTGTATATGGATCAAAACCATAATTATTATTAAGAATAGAATAGGGCGTGTGGACATGAAAATCCCATTTCCGCCATTCTGAACCACTATTATTTACCATTTTTTCCTCGCTCAATACATAAAAGCATATTTGACAATAGCTTTTATCTTTTTCATTAGTTGTTATAAATCCTTACTAAAGTTATTATAGGTTAAAATGCAATAACCGTCAATGAATGAAGCTTTAAACAAATCTAAAACCTCCCCATGGGGGCAAAAGATTCTGCACAAACTCTTCCACAGTAATGTTCTTTCCGACCGAGTCTGCCAAAAAATCTAGATCATACCCTATCTGCTTTTCCAATCCCCGGAGTGACAGTGGCCGCATGTTTTCTCCTGGTGCCTTTAATTCAACAAAAGCTATCTTACCAATTTGAAACAGTACGATACGGTCAGGCATACCATCTAAACCCGGACTTACAAACTTTGGTGCAAAACCGCCTTTTTTCTTTACTGCCTCTACAAACTTTCTTTCTATAAATCGTTCTCTCATATCTTTTAACTGACACAAGGAACACATCTTCACAACCATTTCCTATATATTTCTTACGCGTGTGTACAGGCACAAATCTTTTCTATATAGAAATAAATTCGATTTTGAATATAAGGGAAATAGTTGTGTTGTGACGCATTCTTGTGTTCCTAACCTCCAAACTTGTAAAGTCGCTGCCTGCCATAAATCGGCTGACGCTTAATCGTAGTGGTTCGTTCCCAACCGCCAATTTGACTCATAAGTGCCGCAATGCTGTAACTATCTGTCGGTTTTAACTCCTGCAGAGATTTGTCAAAGCACTCGCACCATATTTCCGCATTGCTGACCTCCGTGCGAAGTTCTTTAGCCTCATGAACTGGCGAACCAAACTCACTGCCACTTAGGTAATTTCTTCTCTGGAACAGATCCATAGAATCCCAATCGTCTGGAAGCATGGTATTCAGATACTCTTCTACCATACCCACACGCTCGTCCACTTCCATGGCTGACTGCTGCATCTTTTCCGCCTCTGCCAGAAGGTCACCTTCTAAGTACAACTTTTTCCCCAGCCTTCCAGATTTCTTTTGCCTCTGCCCAAAACTGCGCACGAAACCCCGGTGTGAAGTTCCAGGTCTTTTTCTGTTTCTTCTGATGAAGCTTGATAATCCAAAAGCGGCGGTTACCTGTGATATCACGCAGATATCCTCGCTCCCCATTAACCGTTGCAATAATGATGCACTGGCGTGGATGGGATTCCACCACTCGTCCATAAGATGGTCGGTACTTGTCATCGCAGGTGGAAAGAAATGCTTTCACCTTTTCAATATCCGCTTTCTTCATTCCCGCCAGTTCTCCAATTTCCACCGCCCAGAATCTCTGTAATTTTTCTGCACCGGACTTATCATCCATATCCGTAAGTGACAAAGTTTCTGAGTACTATTCAGGAGATACCAAATCCTTCACAATCGTAGACTTACCGATTCCCTGATCACCATCAAGAACCGGAACACAGTCAAACTTGATTCCCGGAACGTAGATTCTTGCAACTGCTGCCGCAAAAGTCTTTCTGGTAACCGTACGGACATACTCCGTATCCTCTGCCTGCAGATATTTGATAAATAAGTCTTCCACTCGCTTCACACCATCCCACTCTGGCAGACTGTTCAAATAGTCACGAACTGGATGGAAATGTCTGTCATCTGCCGCTTTTGTAAAAGCAACGTCATGATTTCGACTGGAAAATGCCAGGTATCGGATATCAATGATGGACTTTAGCTGAGCTGTGTCTGCATCTCGCCAGAAAGAGTTCCCTTCCGGACGTTCCCAAGGCAGCGGACCTATAATCTGGATACGATTTGCCAACTCATTGAAAGCAAAGTTCTGGAAATCCGGGTCATTATTAAGGATAAGATTCAAATTGTAAACGCTGTTCTCCAAAAGGCCCGTTCTTGGCTGATACTTAAGCCTTGTCATCCAGTCACTATCGGAATCCGCAAAGTCTGTCTCCGCTTCCAATAACTTCTCTTCCGTTGCAAGACGCTTCACTTCGTCATCCTCCATTGCCAGTTCGCACATAGCATTGAAAGATTTCTTGCTGTCATCGTCACCAAACCTATGGATTCGAACCAAGTCAAATGCATTGCAAAGTTTCAAGTACGCAGGATCTTTGGCATGATGAGAATATGCGAACTTGCCTTCTTCGATAATTTCCACACCTGCCATACTGGATGACTGAATATAGTGATATCTGTTTTCGTTATCTGTTGGTTCGTATACATCAGACAGGAACTTTTCAATGGCACGATTAATTGGAAAATAAGTACGATTGAATAATCCGACTGTGCCATCCTTAGCAAGTGGATCTTTTACTTCCGCTGTTCGTATCGTATTCGCACGGCTTTCTCTGGAAGACGTTGGAAGTCTGGTTGGATCCGTCCATTCCGGATGAGCAGATAAAATCTCATCCGGATCCAGCCACTCTTTCTCCACATTCTTAAACACATAGACTCCGTTTGATGGTGTGGATGGCCAATACATCAACTGATTCGGCTGATAGGAACATTCATCGAAATAATCGATGCCGAGCATATCTGCAAGATATCTGGAAACTGCCACAAACTCCTCCGGTGTCACATCACGAGTCAGCGGATACACCAAACGCACTCTTGGGTGATCTTCTGTACTGCTATGTGTGGTATAAAGAATCGATGTATACGGTGCATTCATTTCATAGTTTTCTAAAAAAGCTTTATCGATTCTGTCACCATCCAAAGCAACCATAGAACGAAGCTCCACAGTATCTATTTTTCTTCTGCCGCCTTTTAAGGCTCCTGCCACAAATCCACCATGATCTTTCACTGTGTCTCGCTTTGCTTTATTGAATTTTGCGTACTCTTCTGCCGATTCCGGCGTACGAATCGTGACCTTCAGACGTTCTTTCAGTTCATCGAAAGTAATTGTTTTATTCGTCCAGGTCTTTGCCTGTCGGTTATTCCCATATGCGATTGCCAGCGGTCTCATAAGCATTCCACCTCCGTAAAATCATTTCTAAAATAGCGCACTGCCTGTCTGCGTCTCTGTGCCTTCTCGATTTCCGCACTCATACCTGCAGTAATGCGTTCTGACAGAACCCATACCTCCTGGCATTTTCCCATCAGGACCAAATCCATATGAAGTGCCAGTTCACGTTCCTGTTTGCTTTCATCATTCATAAAAGGAAACAACAGGTGTGGCGTTATCGGAATGCATCCCTGCTTATATGCATAGTGCGCAAACTCTGCTGCCTTCTTCTTGTTTCCTTCGATGTTACCGGAAAACGGAGCACAGATATAGACCAGTGGTCTGAAGGCAGATTTTGATTCTGTCTTTTTCTCACGTTTAACATTTAAAATTGCTTTATGTGGAACTAAATCCATATAACCTTCAGAATTTCTAACCTTCATCGTTACCCCTCCACTTCAATCTGTGGGAAAATACCATCAGCTTTTAATAAGGAATAGATAAAAAATCTTCCTTTCTGTGTCCATTTCGTATGAACCTTGGTATGTTCATTTCCACAGCTGTCTTCGTAAATATGTGTATTTGTTTTTGTGTAACCACAGCCTGCATGCTTCTGATATAAAAGCCAGATATCAGATTGCTTATACTGAACTCCTTTTTGATGAAGATATTCATTCATCTTTTGAGCACTCCAACCATAGTCTTTTGCAATCACCGAAATGTTCACAGCATCCTTGCATCTAAGAACTACGTCATAGTAGGTAGCTTTCGGTTTCATTTCAGCTATCTGCTGTTTTTGAACTGCTGCCACCTCTTCAAGTACGATTCTTCTTTCACGTTCTTCCTTAAGTGCTGTAAATGCTGCAATAGCAAGGTCCGGATTTGCAAGCAGTTCATCTGTCGCATACATACCATGTCTTCTGATAGAAGGAAGAACTTCTGCTGTTACCCATCTTTTAAATTTCTGTGCCTTTGGCAACTGGCTACGAAGAATCAAACTGTACAAACCGGATTCGTTGATTAAAATAGGTTTCTGCTCTCTGCCGATGGAGTCACGAATCGTTACCCCATCCATCTTGTCCTCTGCGTTCACGTGATCAAACAATGCTTTTCTTGGATTGCTATATCCCAAAATTTCAGCAACGTCCTTGCCGACAAAGAATGGCTCACTACCAATAACGGTTGTTCTTACAGAACCGAGTTCTGCGTTTTTGTAAATCTGTAATTCCATATCGAATTACCTCCTGTTAAATTATTCAGAGGCAATGCCTCCTAGTGGGTAGCCACTGGAGGCACTGTAAAAGGACGTTTTCTAAAAAATTTTTTTCAAATTATTTACAGTTCTTCTGTATCTATGGGATACATTGTTAGCAGTATCCCCAATGGATTCCGCATACTCTGCTACTGTCATGCCGTCAAGGATAATGGCAATCAGCATATCAGCCTGCGCAGGCTTCACTTCTGCACGGATTTTCTTGCAGCGTTCCTCATATTCAAACTTGTTACCGTAATCTTCTGTTGGATCATAGGTGTTAAGGTAATCCATGATGTCGAAGGATGCATCATCCTCATCAGCACAGATGTAACCTGCTCGTCCATCCATTCTTTTTCTCTTTGGAGCCGGGTCAATATGACGAGTTTCTTTATGCCAGTTGTTGTATTCCGGACGGTTAAACTGCTTGTCCCATTCATCCTGGATAAGCTGTTCCTTTTCTTCTTGAGTTATATCTTCATCAGCTTCTATTGATAAAGTAATCCACATTTCTTCTGTTGCCTTTGCGTCCAGCTCGATAGTCTGGAACTTGTCTTCAAATCTTACTTTTAATTTCATGATGTGTTCCTTTCTGCCGAAAAGGTTCGGACAGCGGAACACAAAAGGAGCCTAGGGTCAGAAGATGACCGCAGACTCCATACAGACCGAAAATAGGCATGACGAAATACGGTGGGTGCATCTTCCTCTCTGCCACAGTCATAACTGTGGGTAGATTCTCTATGCATCCCGCCGTCCTAATGGCCATCTCGGACTTTGAGATTTTATTTTCAACAACTCCTGTTGTCGATTTTCATGGTTATTATAAATCCAAAAAAATTTTCATGACCAACTCACCAGGTTGGTCGAAAAATGCCCATAACATCAGCGTTTTCAAATTTTTGGCACAAAAAAAGGACCCCTTTCGGGGTCCAAAACCAACTCAGTGAGTTATCAAAATTTATTCATTTTCTTTTGCTGTGCTACCCAATTCGTTAACACCCGCTCTCTTACAGATGCTGTTGAAATCCTGCACTGAAATTCCTGGCATATTCTCCATGATGCGAATATAGGTTTTGTCTGGGTCATGATAGTAATCCAACTTGTTCTTTGACTTTTCAAAAATCTTTTCAGTGATGCGTAGGCTTAGCTTCAAACCTACACAAATTGCCATAAGAACGTCCGTACCCATATTGTTATATTTATCATTTTTTATCTTTCCATGATAATTTTTGTGTAGTCCGGTTTTATCATTGAACACTTCTGGATAATTCCATTTTCTGTTTTCCATCAAATACCACAAGCACTGGCATAACGTACTTGTAGGGTCACCCAATTTCTTCATAAGTTCTATTTCCTCAGCTTCGTCATAAACGGAAATATACTCATGAAACGCATCGTAAACCTCATCGGGTTCATATACAAAATTGGTTTGAAATTTCGGATGAAATGTTAATATACGCTGGTCAATACCTTCTACACGATGAAGCACAGAAAAGCCAAGTAAATCTTTGGAGACATTTCTATATGCTGTGTATTTATGTTCACGGATATTGATAGCACATTGAGCCAGCTTCTTTTTTGCCTTTGCAGTTAAGTGAAGCTCACCTTCATCTATCAAAACATATTGCTTCTCTGCAAGAACAAAATAACCATCTGCATACACAAACTTTCCACCACGAACCCACTCTCTCAAGGATGAGTCTTCAGCCAAAAGCTGGTATGCTTCAAGCGGAGTTAATGCCACCAGTTCTTTGCTTTCGGTTATTTCAGCAAACACAGCATCAAAATCATTAAAATCACGAAGTTTATCAAGAAGTCCAACTTCAATTAAACGATATTTAACCGAAACGCGTGACACAATAAAAAAGTTGCTTAAATTCTCAATCAAAGTATCGCAAGAAGGCACAACATCATTCTGGGGATTATGATAGTCAGATATCAATTCAAGAGTTTTTTTCTTGAACATTTCAAACGGCATCAGCACCCTCGGTGCCAATCTATGTGCCTGCCACTCCAGCCACTTTACTTCATTTTCTTTTGTCTTTTTTCCTTCCAGAGGCTCAAAAAATGTCTCAGACTGTCGGCACATGATTGGATATAGTTTTTCCGATACAGCGGCATTTTTTAATGCCAAAATTTCAAAATACATCTTGTCCTTTTCCCAATGCAGTGCCTCGTGAATGAGAGTATTACGCTTTGCACCTTCTCCGTAAACCGCTTCAGAAGCAGGGTCAATCAATATCGTTCCTGCCGGAAAACTTACAGAACGAGATGTGCCGTTGTCGGCATCGTATACATCGACTTCTCCATCCAAAAGCAAACAACAGCCAAATATATCGAGATTTCTCGAAAGTGACACTTCCTTGACTGTTAGTTTGGCTTCTTCAAGAATCTTCTCAACGGGAAGTGGCATCGGAGTCAGAAGAGCCTCTTTACAATGCTTAGTCAAATATTTAGTTGCATAATCATCCAGGCGATTTTTGCCAAGAATCAAGGCTCCTGTTTTTCTATTGATATCATATATATCGCTCGATGTCAGCTTCTTCGTCATCTATATCCGATTCTCCTTTTTCCATGTGATCAAGCGGCATGGTTGCTAACAATTTCTTTGCTTCGCGCCATGTCGGGTAATACTGCTCCACTAAAGCATGAAATCTGTGCGTGTGGTTTTTCTCCAACAAATGTACCAATTCGTGAACCACCACGTATTCAAGGCATTCCACCGGTTTCTTCGCAAGCTGCAAATTAATCCAGATTCTGCTTTTGTCAACATTACAAGTTCCCCAGCGAGTTCTCATATTTTTGATACGAATTTCACTCGCATGAACATCCATTTTCTTTTCGTAACTTGCCACAACAGTATCCAGTACACGGCTCAACTCTTTCCTATACCACTCAATAAATAATTTTTCTCGTGTATCCACGGATGTACCCTCTGGCACAGTCATCACAATTTTAGTAGGAGTTTTTACAATGCGCCGCTGTTTTCCCTCATAGATGACCTGTAAACGATAAGGCCTCCCCCACAAATAATGAGATTCCCCGGATACATATTCTCTTTTACTTTGGCGTTCTTGCGCCAACATTCTGTCACGAATCTTAGTAATCTCCGGCAATTTTCTGAGAACAAATAATTTAATATCTTCATCCTTCAGCTCCAAGGGAGAACTAACCGTTACATCACCTTCCGGCGGGTTGACTCTGATATACAAATTTTTAAGATTGCTCTTTCTGATAATTTCAATTGTCAACCCGCCGATATTCATTTCTTCTTTATACATCGTATTCTTCCTGTCTTTGCGCAATATCGAAGACGTTTTGCGTTTCTTCGGTCGCCTTGTCTTCGCTATAACTATGAAGCAATAATTTTTGATAAATAGCAAGTCTTATACGCTGCTGTTTTTGGAAATTTCTTTTCCATTCCGGTCGGATCGATACTCGGATTGCTCCGTCAACATCAATCGTCAACTCAAAATTCGCTTCAAAATGATCGTATAAAGCACGCCTTGCTGCACTGTCTTTAATCCCATCGGGATAACTTCCACTATTTTCAGGATGCAAAATTGCTTCCGCCAGCTCCACAACCTGTCGAAGATATTCTTCGTAACTCATAGCTTCTATCTTACGCTGCAAAATGATTTTCTTCAGCATTTCAGACAGTTTTCCATAATACACACTATTAGAACTCATCTTCTTAACAATTTCATGCTGCAGGTTGTTATCGATAGTTTCAGCCTTCGCTTCATTATTACCTGGCAGATCCTTTACCAAATCAGCAGGAGTGGTCGTCTTACCTTGAAGGAGAAGCTCCACAAGGGACATATTTCCGAGTTCACTCACTACCTTTGTATCTTCCGCACGGATATATGTGTCCAGAATATAACGCATATCCGCCTCATATGGCTTAAGATCAATATAGTCACAGCTTGCCAACTTAATCATTTCTTTGATTTTGTTATATCCGGAGATTTCACTACGCAAATAATTTACATCATCCTCGGTGTAACCATAATTAGAAACCAGTCTATCACAGCAATTTGCAAAAGAACGAGAAAGAGCCGCTGTTAAAGCATACAGAGTATCCCTTCTTGCAGTTTTCTCATCACTTTCACTATCATCACCACAGAAATATTCAATAAAATCAGTGTCAGCCTGTGGCATAGGAACATTCTCAATCAGCGCCTCAAGGGAAGTAAGCGTTCCTTCCAGCTCGGACTTTGCTTCATCATAGCGATTTTTAATAAGGCCCTCAACATCTTCTTTTTCGTAGCCATCAAAAGCCTCGGTTGTGTAATCTGCAACCGCAAGCTGTACATTACGGAACAAGTCCATATAGTCCACAATATATCCATAATCCTTGTCTTCGCCATCAGGTCTGTTGACACGACAGATAGCCTGGAAGAGGTCGTGATCCCGCATGGACTTATCAATATAAAGATAGGTTGCACTCGGAGCGTCAAAGCCAGTCAGCAGTTTGTCAACCACAATAAGCAACTTCATCTGCGCCGGCTCATGCTTGAATCGTTCCTTTGCTTCCTTTTCATATTCTGCGAGTTTTTTCCCGCCAAGCATACGCTCATAAATAGCCTTCTTATACTCGTCTTCACTTGCCTGATTAGGGTCAGTTGTTGCCGTTCTTACGCTCTGGGTGGTAGGTTCATAAGAAGTTACTACCGCACACTTGGTAAAGCCCATACTCATGAAGATTTCCCAATAACGGCAGGCTTCATAAATGCTGTTTGCAACAAGCATAGCCGTACCACGGTCCTCTTTGAGTCTCGGTTTTAGGCTCATATCGAAAACGATGTCTGACGCAATTTTTTCCAAACGCTGCTTGGAACTATACAGTTTATTGATGGATGTCCAGCTTTGCTTCAACTGCTGTTTAGCTCGCTCGGTCAATCCGTGGGTTTTATTTTCAAACCACAAATCCACTTTATCCTGGCTGGACAAATCCTGATCAACGTCTCTTGCCTCATAACGAAGGTCAAGAACCACACCATCCTCTACACCTTCATCAAATTTATAGGTGTGAATATATGTACCGAAAGTTTCCAGGCTCGTTTGCTTGTCAGTTTTCAAAAGGGGAGTACCCGTAAAGCCAATCAAGACTGCATTCGGCATCAGCACTTTTACGGCTTCATGCAGTTTGCCAGAGTTGGTACGATGACACTCATCAATGAATGCCACAATATTCCCCTTCGCACTGAAGTCCTTTGGAAGGTCTTTCAGCAACTCTTTTCTATACTGGTCAATATCGGATTGGCTTCCAGCGTTATGACCATATTTATGAATTAACGAACATACGATAGCATCTTCGTTTTTATCCAAGATGGAACGCAGGTCAGCACAGCTTTTGGCTCTGCGAACTTTTTCTTCCACATCAATAAAGAGGCTTTCAATCTGGTCATCCAATTCATCACGGTCTGTGATGATAACAACACGACTGTCATTAACGTTTTCGATAATCCACTTCGTAAGCCATACCATAATGAGAGATTTACCGGAACCCTGGGTATTCCAGATGATACCGCCCTCATTTTCAAGAATACGCTTTCTTGCAGCGATATTGGCAAAATACTGATTATGTCTTGTAACCTTTTTGATGCCTGCATCATAAATCACGAAATCGTGAATAAGAGACAGAAAGCGTTCCTTATTACAAAGAGAAATTATGCCGTCTCTCAGACGATCAACTTCCTTGACCTGCAACATTTTTACGTCAGCAGACAATTTGTCGGTTGCTTTCTTATCTTCTTTCCATTTCAGATAGTATTTCTCAGGCGTATCGGTTGTTCCATAGAAAAGACCTTCTGCTTCATTGCCTGCGAACAGGAACTGTGCCGTGCCAAAGAAATTCAGAATGTTTTCACGCTTCTGATTCTGAAGCATCTGACGGATACCTTTTCCGGCACTGACATAGGAACTCTTCAATTCAAACACACCAAGGGCGATGCCATTGACGTATAACACTACATCCGGACGTTTTCTCGTCACCCTATCATATCGTAGAACAGACACTTCTTCTGCTACATAAAAATCATTTTCATCGATTTTATCAGTATCCCATTCAATATAATGAACTGTCTCTCGTTGTCCATGTTCATCTTTTACACCTTGGCGTCCATAACGGAGCAGTGAATACACACTACGGTTAATTTGATAAAGAGTGTCTACCTGGTTATTAACCTTGCTCAAAAGTTCGCTGATGGCAGTTTTAATCTGGTCATCACTGTATCCGCGCTTTTTGAGATTAGCTTTCAGCAAGTCTTCCTTGACGGGAGTATTATCAATATCCTCCAGGTTGCCAAGGTAAGTGTAGCCGAGGTCATTAACCAACCAGTGTAGAACTCTTTTCTGTAATTTTTTCTCTGCATCTACAGTTGCCATCTTGCGCCTCCTTACTTAGTTAAACGGACGCGACCTGTCAGCAAGTCATCCATTGCGCCCTCTCTAATTTGAACAATTTTATCTCGTTCATTTTCCAATGCTTCTATTTCATCGTCCATTGCTGTCAGCACTGTAGCAATAGCTTCCTGTTCTTTAATATCAACAGGTATTTCGAACTCGAAATTCTTTAGATCCTTCTGTGCCAACGATACTATGATTGACCCTGATTGTAGATTATCAATAAATCTTCTGAATGTACTGGACTGTAAAATTCTAAAGAGAAATTTAAGTTCAAGTTTAGGTTTAGTTCTAAACACATATACATGGCTATTGAGCGTTGCCGGTTTGTCCAGTTTAGGTACAATAGCCACTTTCCCAATTGTACCGTCTTTCGTAACTAGCACATCCCCTTCAAAAACTTGAATATTAGAATCCATTTCATATCGCTCTTTTGATACAAACCAAATATTTTCTAAGCTAATTGTACCACGACTAAAATCGGTACCACTTATCAAATAACTATAACCATTTCTCAGATACTCATGTTTCTTTAGTCCTTGCCATCCAATTCTCGCTTTTGGAGTAATAACTTGATTGAAAGACACGAGTGTCCAATCACCATCAAAGCCATCCAAGCGAGTTTTTTTCGTAATTAAATCCTCTAACGCACTGTCACGAATACCCTTCTTTTTCTCTATCAATTCTGTAAGGTCATCAATATATGTGTCAAACAGAGAAAGTGTACGAGCAATTTCTTCCTGCTCCGTCTTCTCAGGCAAATGTATTTCGGTATCCAATATGATGCTGTTATACAATCTCTGAATAGTAGTTCCTTCTAACGCATTCCATGGAAACGAACGATAAAACCACCATAGAAACTCTCTGTCGATTACTTCCTTATCAACTTTTAACCACACAATATTGGAATCTTGGAAGTAGGAATCCTTTCCATCAAAAATGACGGTCTTTCCAATAGTTCCAGCAGCAGAAATTAAAACATCTCCTTTTTCAGGGTAAGGATATAACAGCTTATATTTCTCATACAATTCTTGTGAAATGTAAGCATCAGCTTTACCACCAAATGTGCTAATTTTATAAAACGGAATCGCACCGTAGGTTTTTGTTTGGTTCTGAAAAATACGGCGACACATTTGAATGTATCCGATATCTCTCAATTGCATTGGTGCCCAATCAGTAGGATAAGTTACCATTTGTACCCCATCCTTTCCAGAGCTGATACTACCGCTGCTCTTGATTTCGCAGTTCTGTCCTCAATCTCACCAAGCGTGTGTTCATAGCGTTTTGCAATCAATAGTACCTTAGAGGACAGTGTATTTAGAACCTGTTCGATTTCATCACATACATCCGCCGCAAGTTTTGACATCCACTTCATATCAAAGAGAAGATGCTTGATTTCTTCATCGGTCAATTCTGCGTATTTTGCTACCAGTTTTTCATCAAGTGCCTTACGGGCAGCTTTATATGCCTTGTCCACGGCATCCATCTCGGCATATTTCTGTAAATACAAGATCAACGTTGCATATTCGTCAGCATAGATTTCCGGCACCACAGCAGTCTCAGCAGCAACCTTCAGTGCAGCTTTCAGCTTTGCCTTGCCAAAGGTACCGTTCTTGTTGCGAATATCAAACTCATCCAATTCTGGCACTTCTCGAATAAGAGCCTCCATCTCAGCAGTCTTGCCTTCGTCAAACAGAACCATAAGCTGCATCATAGCATCCATAACGGCAGAAGTCTTCTTGGCATCCAATTCCTTGATGCGCTTGTTCAGATTTGCCTTCGGAATGCTGTCACCCTTTTCGTTGAGCACCTCTTTCAGAAGGCCCTCCTCTCCGGATTCTTCTTCACGCATTTCATCCAGTTCCGCCTCAAGAGCCGCGGACTGTTCCATCAATGCGGTAAGCTCTGCGAGTTCCTCTGCAAAGAAAACTGTCTCCATAATTTCCTTCGGAATCAGCGCACCTTCAAAGGATTTTACCTTAGAAGTATCATCAACCTCTACGGTTTCTCCACTTTCATCCTTTTGTTTTTTCTTTGCGTATTCGTAATCAATTTCTCTTGCAACTGCATAGCCGCCTGCTTTGATAGCATACACATCATCCTGCAATTTTGCGTTCCAGTAATTCAGGAGGCAGTCATAAACATCATAGTTGTCAAGCAGTCTTGCCTGTCCATATGCTACACGAAGCATTGCAGCAATCGTGCGGATGAGTTCCTTAGGATTGGTGTCGGCATCAATACCAAGGAGGATGTCCTTAATTTCTGCTTTCCACTGCTCAAAAATCGCCTCGGTTTCATGCTTCTTTTCAGCAAGGATGCTCTCATCTTGGCTAATAACACCCTCAATCTCGCCAGATGCAAGAGCAAGTGTATAAATGTTATGCGTCTCATCGATACAGGTGAAAATTTCCTGCTTAAGGGCAGGTGCAATAGACCAAAGTTTCTTGAGAGAATCAACGTCTGTTCCCGGAATACCACCCTTCAAGTGAGCAGCAATATTCTGCGGAAGAGTATCATCAATTTTCGGGATATATCTCGGAATGTTCAGATTGCCTCCGTTTTCTTCCAACACATCACTGTATTTCACGAAACGAGAGTAACCCGGAATAATGTCTTGGTTGATGAAGGTCTGAACAATTTTCTCAATATCCTGTTCTCGAAGTCTGTTCTTGCTTCCGTCCTTCTTAAAGCCACGGCTGGCATCAATCAGGAAAATACCTTCTCTTGTTTCCGCATCTTCCTTGTCAATGATGATAATACAAGCAGGAATGCCAGTTCCATAAAAAAGGTTCGGTGGCAGACTTACGATGCCCTTGATATATCTTTTCTTCAAAACTTCAATACGGATAGTTTCTTCAGCATTACCTCTGAACAGAACACCATGAGGCATAACAATACCTGCCTTGCCGTTACTATCCAAAGATTTTAGAACGTGCAAGAACCAGGCGTAGTCACCATTCTTTTCTGGCGGAATGCTATATCCATCAAAACGCTTATATTTATCTTCGCTTGGTTTAATTCCATCCGTCCATGATTTATCGGAGAATGGAGGATTCATAACGATGAAGTCAAATTTCTTCAGTTCGTCAAACTCATCCTTGTACTGTGGTGTGGAAAGTGTATTGCCACTCTTGATTTCACCAGTACCCTTATTGTGCAGGATAAAGTTCATCTTCGCCAAACCTGCGGTATCAGGATATTTTTCCTGTCCGAAGATAGTCACGATGGAATCACCGTTTTCATCTACGGGAGCCTCGTCAGCAGACCTGATAAGAAGGCTACCGCTACCTGCTGCAGGGTCATACAGTGTCCATTTCTTTGTCGGCATCTGCTTGATGTCTCCAATGCCGATCAAACGAGCAATAATACGGGATACTTCACTCGGTGTGTAGAACTGTCCCTTGCTTTTGCCTGACTCCTGTGCAAATTTCATCATGAAATATTCATAGGCATCACCGATAATATCATCGCCACTTGCACGGTTATTTTTAAAGTCAATCGCAGGATTCTGGAACACAGCAATCAAGCCGGAAACCTTATCCACAAGTTCTTTACCGGAACCCAATTCTTCCGGGTTATTAAAGCTGACATCAGGAAGAGAACCCTGCAGACGATTATCTTCAAGGAACTTCTGGATAATCTTATCCACGCGCTCGCCTACGTCACTCTTACCTTTTGCAGCAATCAAATCTTCAAAGGATGCTCCCTTACTGATGGTAAATTCAGCAAAAGGCTGACCCTTATATCTGTCAGATACATATTTAAAAAACAGCAGAACCAACACGTAATCTTTATAACGTGACGGCTCTACACCGCCCCTTAGCTTATTACAAGCCTCCCAGAGCATTGAATACAATTCAGATTTCTTCACAGCCATAATCCTCTTTAATCTCCATTCTGATAATTATTTGTTACTTTTTTAGATGCATCATTCGATAGCGCTTTTCCCGCTTTTAACCCAAGCATCTAATTCAGAAAATTTAAATTTCCATTTCTTGCCGATTTTATGTGCAGGAATTCCTGTGTCTTTTTTAATCCAGTCTCTAACTGTAATAGGCTTAATGCCTAAATATTCTGCGGCCTCTTCAATGCCTATCCATTTATCGTTCATCATCTCATTCACTATTTTCACCTCGTCAAATGTTGATGGATACAAGATACCATTATCATATTATCACATTTTTCTCCTGATTTCAATCAGTTATGTTATGTTTGTTGATGTTTCGTTATGTTTTATATTAATTTTTAACAAATCCTGTATATTGATCCCCAAAACTCACTACAGATTCATCCTAACAAAACAACCTTGCCCACTTTCAAGCAGTTAACTCAATGCGTGAATTCATCTTCTGAACGGAAAAGAAAAAGAGTCGGAAGAATCATACCTCCAACTCTTGTAAATACCTTATTCAATTTTTTTCAATATCTTGTTCTAGTCTCGCACATATCTTCGCTCTACATTCGAATAAATTTCCCTAATACTATCGATGTCTACTTCCCCAGGATAAACTTTTTTCAGTACTCCCCACAAACCATTTTTCTCATCAGGGAAATTATCCATATACACACCAAACGGAATATTCATTATCATATTAGCTTCACTGTCTAATCCGCTTTTATATACACCATATGTTAAGTCTGATGATTGACCGGTTCTGATGTCTCTATCAAATACTATAGGACCGGATACTGGTAACCCGCCTTGCATTGTTATTGCTGCAGCTAAGTCTATTTTCTTTTCATCAACTAATATCCAGGAATGGTCAAACGCAAACATACCTGCATCAACTTCTCCAATGCATAATTCCACATTTCCCCCAGTTCCTTAAGAGCAACATATAAAACTGCACACGTAGCATGGCAAGCACCCATCCACTGTTTTTCATTCATATATCTGTATAAGTTGCAAAGTAAATCAGCAATTTTATCATTAGATTGATTCTCGGTTACTGTTTCTCGAATCATATCATATTCAGACCTATTCATTCTTTTCAAACAACATTGTTTATACTTTTTTCCACTACCGCAAGGGCATGGATCATTTCTTCCAATCTTCATAGCGATAACCTCCAATATAACATACAACACACCGTTTCTAACTCACGAAAGCAAAAACCGTATTCAATAAACAAATCGCCCATTGAATACGGTACCATTACAAGTAATCCTGAGTTGCCTTAATATATTCACCAAGCGTTGGTGGCAGCCCATGCCTTTTTATTACATCTGCACAATACTTTTTGTACATCGACTTCAGTCCTTTACTGTTAGAATTATCGTTTTTCTTCGCATAATATACATATGCAGAAAGCAAAATAATATCAAAAGTAATAATATCGATGTCCTTTAAATCTTCAAGCTCATGAGCCACATTATCAACCATGATCTCCTTTGAGCAGAAAAAGTTCATATTATAATAGGCCGCATAAGCAAGACTATATACCTCACCGCAATCTTTCGACCGACCACGCACATAGTTTACCAGTTCATGCCCGGCGATATTATTAAAAATAGTCGTATACTTTGGATCTCTACCATATAAATTACCTTCATTGACTATCGTCACATTTTTACCAGTATATGTATCCACAAAAGCCTTGGATTCATCATCCAATTCCTTATAGACCTCTTCGTGAATATAAATGTCCGTGAAGCTTTCAAATAAAGGTTCAATATAGAGTTTCTTCATGTTTTCAAACGAACAATTTTTATCCGAAACACGATCCGAAATCCCTACCATAAAAATGTTGGCATCAAATAGAACCGGTTTATTAAGCAAATCATGCAAAGCTGTTTTCTTCAGTGGTGTTATCATAAGCACTTACCCCCGCTTTGCATTTATAATCGAAAACAGTTCATCATCGTCATCATCATCTTCTGCTTCGTCCTCTTCAACAAGAAAATCGTTAATAACATTCACGTCCAATTCAAGCCTCAGCGCATCCTCTAAAATATTTTCTCTTGATGCATTTCCAGTGATGAACGCTTTCTCCATATCCTGATATGTTGAACTGTACGGGAGAACGTAATCATTTTCAGTATTATAGAGTACATCTACATGTTTTCTGAAAATCTTAATTTCCTTTAGAACCTTTTTTATAAATTCATAGTTTTTAATAAACGCATCTATGTTATCGATATAGTGCTCTTCATAAAAACGATAAATTACAGCTTTTAAAGGCATCTGATATTTTATCGTTAAAAAAATAAACAACACCCCAAAATCTCCAAAATTCATTTCCTTCATGCTTTTATTATTCGCACGAAGATAATCCTGTATTTCACGAGATAAAGCTTCTTCCGGCAACAATAACTCCGCTGCAAATCTGCATGCTTTCATTTCATTAACATCTTGGAGCATACTAAAGTCACAAATATAAGGCATCTCCTTAAACTTCTGATAGTCTTTTATATAATGATAATACTCATGTGCAGCAGTAAATATCTGATTAATTAAAGGCTTCTTAGAATTAAGAATAATATATGCACGTTCCTTTCCGGTTGTAGGAACATACAACATTCCGTCAATCTTTTCCGAATCAAAAGCTACCCGTTCAAAACGGATATTGCTATTTTCCTTTAAAATCCAATTAAATACGCCCGTCCCCATAGGTGCCAAATTATAATCAACACGCTTTTCTCTTGCCAACTTTTTTATCTCAGCAATTTCATCCAACGAAAGTGAGGCCGTATTAAAATCATATTCATTTTGATAATATTGTTCAAACAATTCATTATGATCAATCGATGACATAGCTACCTCTCTTCGCCAGCAATTCATATTTTTCCTTTATACGAATACGCTCAGCCATCTCTTCTATCTTCGCCTTATCGGATTCTTCCAAACTTCCCATAAGATATACCAATGCATCTGTTGTTGACTCAACAAAATACGCATCTGTACTATTTCCAGACAAATTGCAAAAACGACTCAATATATCAATAGTAGGCATCTGCTTGCCATTTTCCAATAAAGACAATGTAGGCCTTTTTATATCTAGTTTCTGAGCAAAGTTGTCTTGGGACTCTTTTCCGCGCAAAGTAATCAAATCTTCACAAAACTTTTTCGCATTAAACTCTTTCATGGTCAACCTCCTAAAACACATGTTAGATATTTTAACAAAACTGTTCTCTAAAGTCAAGATTGTTGTTAACTTCTTTAACATTATAATATCATTAGTATGCCCTTTTGACAATAATTTTAACGCTTTTTCTTCAAAAAGTTGAAAACGCCCCACACCTGCAGGACGTTCTCTCTCAAATATTCACTCAACTCTCACCGGTAGTAGTCTCCCCGTAGAACCCTTTTAACGATTCCCCCAAGAGGTTCACTTCTATATAAACCCTCTTAACGATAACTGTTACACAATCCACTTTAGCTCGCCTGAGAAGTAGTCTTTCGGTAGTCCCGTGGCACTATGACTGCCGTACTATGCCCAGTTCTGCGCGACTTTTCACTACACATTCGGTAGTCCGTTCACCCTGCCGTGGCAGATGAATAATACTTTTATCATAGTTATCAAACTCCTTAAACTGCCCGGAAATGCCGAGTTTTGTGGGTGTTTCGATATTGTTATAATTCTCTTTTCTTTGTTAACTACTATAGAATAAATTAAATCTCTACTATATATTTTGAGGATAATGTATGGTAAAATA